>Ga0302325_10002038_pt1 | contig 49919 bp, 35 predicted proteins | sample Palsa_T0_2_FD_201948 | JGI IMG/M metagenome (GOLD analysis project Ga0302325, IMG submission 201948) | Peat permafrost microbial communities from Stordalen Mire near Abisko, Sweden - Palsa_T0_2 | ecosystem: Environmental > Terrestrial > Soil > Palsa > Peat permafrost | place: Sweden: Abisko...
ACGATCAGAGCAATGACTACCAATTTCATTTTTTTGTGAGGGAGTAAAAGGGGTATCATATCCATAAATTGTGACTGCAAGTAAATGAATATGGCGGAGCCAGTCAATCGGATGAATATAGGATTTTGGGGTATGGTATGGGCCATCCCTTTGACTCCGCCAATGGCAAAGGGGTCGAAAGGATCTTTTGGCCAGAGTTTCCGGAAGGGGATAAAATTATGTCACTAATCAGATACTAATTCTTCGCAAACGCCCGATAAACGGGCGTTTGCATTTTCTGTATTGGGAAGTGAGCGGGCACGTGTTCTGCACTTTAAAATCCAACCTTATCACTTTTACCATAAAAATTTCATTATTTATCAATTTTACAGTAGCTGATAGCAGTTTTACAGTAAATAGATATGTCAGGAAATTTGTAAAAAACCTGACATATGCTTACCCGAGACCATTCACCGAAACCGACCACCCCTCCGGCGAGCAATGATGAACCGGCGAATGATGTTTTTCGTGTAAGTTATTAATTATCAGCATTTAATAAAAATATTTGCATGAATTTTAAATAAATATGCTGATAAATATTTATCTTCGCATAAGGTATGAACAAGCTAAGTGTATTACGAGCCCATTTAAAGGAAGGTGGCCTGTACCGACGGTCGGATGTCGGCGAGTGGTCCAAATCCCCGGATCGGCATCTTGCTGAACTGGTGAAAGAGGGGACATTGGAAAAATTGTCACCCGGCCTCTACTATTATCCGAAGCAGTCCGTGTTTGGCAAGACCCCGCCCGAGGAATCTAAACTGGTACGCGGGTTTCTGAAGGATGACCGATTCCTGATCACTTCACCGAATGCGTATAATAGTCTGGGGGTAGGGACCACACAGTTGTACAACAAGCGCGTCGTCTACAATCACAAACGGCACGGGGATTTCGCCTTGGGGAATCAACGCTTTGCCTTTCGGGTCAAACCGCATTTCCCGGCCAACCTGACCGAGGAGTTTTTGTTGGTGGACCTAGTGAATAATATAGACGCGATAGCGGAGGACAAGGACACCGTCCTCCAAAAAGTGAAAAGTAAAGCGCTGTCGATCGATCCCAAAAAACTCGCCCGGGCGGTAAGAGACTATGGTGGGGTCCGGGCCCAAAAATTCTTTACTCCTTTGTTAAAAACTGCATAATGGATGGACACTAGCTTCTTGCACCGACACAAAGAATTTCCAGATCTGCTTCGAATCCTGGGCCGGGAAATGGAGATTGATCCTTTTCTTATTGAAAAGGATTATTGGATCATGCAGGTTCTTTATGGATTGCAACAACTGGGGCTGACATTCGAATTGAAGGGCGGGACCTCCCTATCCAAGGCGTTCGGGATCATCGGCCGATTCTCGGAAGATATCGATATACTCATCCATCCGCCGGCGGAATTGAAGGTGAATGAGAGTCCGAAAAATACAAAAGCGAATGCTGTGAAAAGCCGGCGTGATTTTTACGACTGGCTGGCAGGTCACCTGCAGATCGATGGCATCGTTCGCGTAGAGCGGGATCAGGACTTTGATGACGTGGATTATTATCGGAGCGGAGGCATCCGGCTGTACTATGAAAGTCATACGACACTGCTGGAGGGCGCGAAGGAAGGCATTCTGCTGGAGGTCGGCTTTGACGAAACCAGCCCGAATCAGCCCACCACCATAAGTTCCTGGGCTTACGATCGAGCAGCAGCTACCCCTGGCTTGGAGCTGATCGATAGCCGGGCAAAGGCGGTCATCTGCTATAATTTTGAATACACTTTTGTCGAGAAGTTGCAGACCATCGCGACAAAATTCCGCCGGGAACAGGAGGGGGCAGACAAACACCCCAATTTCATGCGACAGTATTATGATGTATATTGCCTCTTAGATAGGAAGGAAGTACAAGCCTTCATCGTTACCGAAGCCTATCAACAACACAAAGCTAAACGATTCCCGGCGGCCGATCGCGCCATCCCCGTTGCCCAAAACCAGGCTTTCCTGTTGGAAGATGACCATATCAGGGATGAATATCGCAAGCGGTATGAGCGAACGGCCGCTATCTATTACAGCGGACAACCTCCATTCGATGAACTGCTTGAACGGATAAGACAGAACGTGGATAAATTGTGAGCCATGTCACTAATCAGATACTAATTCTTCGCGAACGCCCGATCAACGGGCGTTTTCATTTTCTGTATTGGGAAGTAGGCGGGGGGCGACTAGTGCATATTGAATGCGGGTTAGGTTTTCTGCAATGTTTATTCCTTTTCAAGGAACCAGCATGCCGAGTTGTCCTGGACAGTGTTGCTACTAACAATCTGGACAGTCCCGTTTTGTAAAGCCAGTACCGAGTTCGTGACCGCATTACTGATACGGAAACCGGCGGAGTTGAATGACTGTTCAATGGACCATATCGCGGCCTGAGATTGACTATTGTCGGCGAGCAGGCCGGAATTTTCGATACTTAGGAATTTCTGTTCCAGCTTGTTCCGGATCAGGAAATACTTTGTCCCGGCTACCGGCGACAATTCCCATTCGCAATCCGGGGCATTCTTGTCGACGCCAACGCAGCCGATCTGCCCATTCGGAACATTGAGGTAGGTGCCAGCAGAACTGTTCCTGAGTCTGATAAGCGATGGGACGGACTGCAATGCAGGCGTGCCATTATGCGATGAGGGCGTACCATAGGGTGACGCAGACGCCGTGTAACCTGGCTCACCGGTGGGTTGCCCGGTCGCCGGAGCGGCTGCTGCATAACCGCCAATGCTTGGGGGAAAGGAGGCGGTAACTTTCGGGGGTTGATCAAGGGGCACGATCATGATGATATTGTTGGTCGTCGAAATGGTCGCTCCGGGCCCAATCCCATAACCGAGATTGAGCACTTTCCTGATCCGGATCGCGTTGCCGTGAGGGTCCCTGCCATCAACCCACTCTTCCCTGGTATAAGGACTTGCCGAGATAGCGCATTCTTTTGAAGTTAGCCGGGCGCCGGTTGCATTCAAACAGGCGAATCGGACCAGCAGGGGGGCGGAGTTTCCCGCGGGCTGACCACCCCATTGCCCTGGGGGAAGCATGATGGGCCGATTGGTGGTATTTGTTATATAGAATTTGATTTTATAGCGCGAAAAATTGCCTTTTTTTCCCACTTCTTTCTCCGACTCACCGGTGATGGTATAGCCCGCTTGAAGTCCGTTGACAAGGGCAGGCGCGGAGTCGGTGACGAGATAGGACGGTGGCGCCGGCTGAATGGTCTGAGACAGCTGGGCGCTGACTTGCAATTGCGCCACGATCAGAGCAATGACTACCAATTTCATTTTTTTGTGAGGGAGTAAAAGGGGTATCATATCCATAAATTGTGACTGCAAGTAAATGAATATGGCGGAGCCAGTCAATCGGATGAATATAGGATTTTTATGATCCGGCATTCAATGGGAGAATTTATCTGGGAGATTAACAGAAGTTTTTATATTTTGGAATGAAACTTGAAAGGAGTTCGAAGTTTCTGGGTTAATTCTTGGTGGATATATTTGGAACAATAATTATGGATGATAACGACATAATACAAAAAGCGTTAGAGGAAATTCAATCTAAGAAATTTGGTTTCACTCAACAATTTTTGGCGGTCCATGAGGTAGATTTAGTTAATGTCGGTGGCCGGCGGATCGATAGGGAATCGAGGGATGGAACGGTAATCGTTTATTTTCCTGTGAAAGATCAGAAATTTAGTTTTGCTGTATACCTTGATGCGACTTCTGAGACGGTTGTAAATTCCGTGGACACCGTGCCTTACGTTTCCGTTTATTTTAGGGCCTCGTCTACAAGCCTGGATTTTCTGGAACTCGCGGCCTTAACAATTTTGCCAAATTCAGGTGGATGGAGCAAGGGTGACAAAAGGAGGGCCGGGCATGCGATACATGAAAATAGTTGCATTAGATTTGAGCCTAATCCAGAACCCGATGATTTTGAAGATAAGCTAGGTAAATTATTAGTGTTTTTGGAGCAAGACAAAACGGGGGTGAAGGTGCTTGTCGAGAAGGCAGGTGGCTACATACAAGTGGCTATGGAATTTCATAATGGTAATACAATGCTTGGGGGCCCTCATATTAGCCGTGATTTGATAAGGCAAATGAGCCTATTGAATTTGGAGATTGATTTCGATTTGTATGTGGGCGGAGCTTACTTTTTGGTTACGCGAGATCAATAAAAGGCTTTGTTTATTAGATTGAGATTGCCGACTTTGCGATAAATATGATCAGTTGCCCAATCTTTATATCATAGCTGGATGTAATGGCGCTGGCAAGACAACGGCCAGTTTTACGATTTTGCCGGAGATGCTTAACTGTAAGGAATTTGTGAATGCGGACAGTATAGCCGCCGGCCTTTCTCCTTTTAACCCCGAAAGCGTTGCCATTGAGGCTGGAAGAATAATGCTGATGCGGATTAACGAATTGCTAGGGGCGGGCGTCGATTTTGCATTTGAGACGACACTGGCAACAAGGAGCTACGTTTCCTTGGTTAAGGAGGCTCAGGCCGCTGGATATAAGGTCACTTTGCTATTTATTTGGCTCGATTCACCGGAAACGGCTATACAGCGTGTGGCGAGAAGAGTGGCAAAAGGCGGTCACAATATAGCACAGGATGTTGTTAAGCGTCGATATTACCGGGGTATATCCAATTTGATTGCTCTTTTCATTCCTGTAACTGACACCTGGATGGTCGTCAATAGTACCAATGTAGTTATCGAACCAATTGCGGAGGGCGGGCTGGACACAAATAAACCCGAATTGACCGGGCTTTTTAAAAAGATATTGAGGGGGATGAATGTTGCCACCCGAAAATTGGTGAAAGAGAGTGCCGCCGCGGGGGAGTCGCTGGTTATTTCGGTGAATGGAGAAGTCAAAAAGGTTCCGGCGAAGGATCTACTGCCGCAGGTATCCGGAAATCGATGATTTTTGTTGGCAATAGGGCCGTAAAAATTTATACGATGGTAATCAAACGCATATTTTATTTGGCGGCTATATTTTGTTTTTCCGGGGCGGTCCCCGCGGGAGCGCAGGCCCGGACGGATTCAATGGAGTTTAGGCCGGTACTATGTGCGCAATATCCAAGTAAGATGGTGAAATATGTAGTTGACCCAAGCATAAGATCGGATGTAAATGAAAATATGAAAGGAATCAAATCGGAGCCAGGTTTAATGTCGGTAAAACGTTCTAAGGAAGCCACTCATGGCGGGGAAATTGCGTTTATTTCTGTAAAAATTAAGGTTAGTGGTGACACCATGATATTATTTGGTTGTCCTGCCCCGACCCCCGCTTTCGGTTATTCTATTTGCATAATAGGGGATAGCTGCAAGATGTTTTACTTTCAAATGGTAGTAAGCGGCCCCAATGATCCGGGTCTGTATAAATTGCATTCGGCTGATACCAGCTATCAGACGCAATTGCTTATACCCACGCAATTATGCAAATTGACCCTTACCAAAAGACCTGATTTTAAAAATAAGGACGAAATCATTGAGGGACTCGTAGAGTTGGAAAGTTACCCATTTTTTGTTCGTGGAGACAATTGTCCGGATCAGCAATGTAGTGGTTATTTAAGGGGCTATTTCAGGACCGAAACCCCCCCTAACTAGTAAGCCACATTAAATATCCTTATTTTTCGACTTTCAGGATAGTGCAGGATGGGTGGAATATAATGAAATGATAATTTGCAGGAAATGAAGAAGCTTGCCCTTGCCATCGCCCTTGTCGTCCCGTTGCTTTTGTCCGGTCTCCTGGCCGGCGCACAGCTTACGCCAACACATCTCCTTTGCGAGAACCTTCCCGATCCGATCGCCATCGATGCGACACAACCCAGGCTGACCTGGATACTGGAAGCCCCGGCCAAAAATCCCGGCCGCCGACTCGCCCAATCGGCCTACGAGATCCGCGTGGCACCCGACGATACAAAACCCGACAAGGAAACGGCCGGGTCCCCGAGCCCGGGCGGGCTTTCGCCCGAGAAGGAAACGGCCTTCTCCTGGACGTCCGGCAAAATCACTTCCGACCAATCCGTACATATCGTCTACGCCGGTCAGCCGCTGCAATCCGGTCGCCGCTACCGCTGGCAGGTCCGGGTCTGGGACGCCAAAGGGAAGCCCTCGCGCTGGAGCGAGGCCGCCTCCTTTCGCATGGCCCTGCTGAATACCACGGATTGGAAAGCGAAGTGGATCGAACCAGGATATGTCGAAGACTCCATCCTGCGCCCCAGTCCATTGTTCCGCAAAAAATTCGTCATTGGCAAAAGGATCCGTTCCGCCATCGCCTATGTCACCGCCCACGGCCTCTACGAAGCCAGCCTCAATGGAAAACGCATCGGCGATGCCTACCTCACGCCGGGCTGGACCAGCTACAACAAACGCCTCCAATATCAGGCATATGACGTTACCAACCTGCTTCAACAGGGCAACAACGCCGTCGGCGTCATGCTCGGCAGCGGCTGGTACCGTGGCAACCTCGCCTGGGCAGGGAATCACGACCTCTATGGCAAGACCCTCGGCCTCCTCTTCCAGCTTGCCCTGACTTACACGGATGGGACCACCGAGACTGTCATCTCCGACAACAGCTGGAAGTCCTCGACCGGCGAGATCGTCTACTCGGAGATCTACAACGGTGAGATCATCGACGCCCGCAAACAAAAACCCGGCTGGAATACCGCATCCTACGATGATGCCGCCTGGTCCGGCGTGCACACACCGGGCACGGCCTTCGATAACCTCGTGGCCACCTGGAACGAACCCGTAAAAAAACAGGAGGTGATTCACCCGCTGCGCATCTTCCGCACCCCCGCTGGTGAATTGGTCGCCGACTTCGGCCAGAACATGGTGGGTTGGGTACATGTGAAAGCCACAGGCGCAGCCGGCGATTCGGTAAAGATCTTTCATGCCGAAGTGCTCGATAAGCACGGAAATTTCTATACCACCAACCTCCGCGCCGCAAAGGAGGAAGACATCTATGTCCTCAAAGGCGGAGCAGAAGAATCCTTTGAACCGCATTTCACCTGGCAGGGCTTTCGTTATATCCGCGTGGAAGGTTATCCCGGCGAACTCAAAGCCGACGATCTCTACGCCACCGTGCTCTATTCCGATATGCCCAAGACCGGCTCCTTCTCCTGCTCCGACTCCCTGCTCAACCAGTTACAACACAATATCGAATGGGGGCAGCGCGGGAACTTTCTCGACGTCCCCACCGACTGTCCTCAACGCGACGAACGGCTTGGCTGGACAGGTGATGCCCAGGTATTCAGCCGCACGGCCTCCTACTTGCGCAACGTCGATAATTTCTTCGCCAAATGGCTGCGGGATGTGGCCGCCGACCAAATGGCCAGCGGCGCCGTGCCACATGTGATCCCCAATGTCCTTGGCAAGAACGACGGCGGTTCTACCGGCTGGTCGGATGTTTCCACCATCGTCCCCTGGAATATGTATCTCGCCTATGGGGATAAAAAGATCCTGGCAACCCAGTACCCCAGCATGAAGGCCTGGATAGGCTATATGGTCGACCATAGCCATGACTTTCTCTGGAACACCGGCGGCCATTTCGGGGACTGGCTTTCCTATTGGCCGGATGGTCACGGCGAACGAGCCGCCAATACCGATCCTTATCTTATTGCGCAAACATTCTTTGCCTATTCTACCCAACTTGTGATCGACGCCGCGCAAGTTCTCGGTCACCCGGAAGACGTGGAAAAATATGGCGACATCCTGCAAAAGGTCAAAGCCGCCTTTCTGCGTGAATACGCTACGCCCGATGGCCGACTTGTCTCTAATACGCAAACGGCCTATACCCTGGCCCTCCAGTTCGATATGCTGCCCGAAGCCGTCCGGCCGGCCGCTGCTGAACGCCTCGTCAAGAATATCAGGGACTATAACAATCACCTGACCACCGGCTTTCTCGGCACCCCCTATCTCTGCCACGTCCTCTCCCGCTTCGGCTATACCGATGTTGCCTATACCTTACTGCTACAGCAAACCTATCCTTCCTGGCTCTATCCGGTGAAGATGGGGGCGACAACCATCTGGGAACGCTGGGACGGCCAAAAGACCGACAGCAGCTTCGAAGACGCCGGCATGAATAGCTTTAATCACTACGCTTATGGCGCTATCGGCGATTGGCTCTATCGGGTCGCTGCCGGAATCGACACATATGACTCGGCACCCGGTTATAAAAAAATCCGCATCATGCCCCATCCCAGCGATAGCCTCGCGTACATGAATGCCGATCTCGACACCTACTATGGCCACATCGCCTCGCATTGGAAACACGAAGGCGGACACCTTACGCTCGATGTCAGCATCCCCGTCAATACCACGGCGACGATCTATATCCCGGCAACCGGCGAAGCTGCCATTCGGGAAAGCGGGCAACCCCTGTCCGCACATCCCGAGATCAAAGTCATCGGCCACGAAAACAACCATACCGTCATCGAGGCTGGTTCTGGTAACTACCACTTTCAAACAAACTGATCATGCAACGCCCCGCCCATAGAATATTCGCCTGCCTCATCGTCTTTATTTGTATCCGGCCCAACGCCAAAGCCCAGCAGCCCGACGCAGCCCGCTATCCGCTGATCCCGTGGCCTGCATTCCTCACTCCGGCCAGGGGTGAGATGACCATCGATACACATACACCTATACTCATAGAAGCCCCCGCAGGAAAATTCACCAATGAATATGCGTATCTCCGCGATCTCCTCCGGCACTACCTGGGCCACGAGACCCCGCCGGTAGAACGCGATAAAGGCTTAACCGCCATCACGTTGCAAGACGACCCCAGTCTCAGCACCCCCGAAAGCTACAAGCTTTCCATCGAGAGCAACAGGATCACCTTGACCGCCCATTCCCCGGCCGGTATGTTCTACGCCATCCAGACCCTGCGGCAGCTGATGCCCGCGACCGTGGAAACCGGTCATGGAAAAAAAATCCCCGTCCCAAATGTATACATAGCCGACCAGCCGTCTTTTGCATGGCGAGGCATGATGCTCGACGTCTCCCGGCACTTCTTCTCCACTGCCTATCTCCGGAAGTTCATCGACATGATGGCGCTGTATAAACTCAATAAACTCCATCTCCATCTCACCGACGACCAGGGCTGGCGCATCGAGATAAAAAGATATCCCAGGCTGACTACGGAAAGCGGCTGGCGTTCCTTCAACGACCAGGACTCCGCCTGCATGCAGCTCGCCAAGGAAACCGATAACCCCGATTTCAACCTGAACCCGGCCCACCTGCGCCAAATCAACGGCAAGACCCAATACGGCGGATACTATACCCAGGAAGAGATGAAGGCCGTCATCCGGTATGCGGCCGCCCGCAACGTTGAGATCATTCCGGAGATCGATATGCCCGGCCATATGATGGCTGCCATCATGCTGTATCCGGAGCTGACCTGTGAAGGCCAGCAGCCAAAGGATTGGCGTCACGGTTTCTCTACGCCCGTTTGCCCGATCAAAGAGACCTCACTGGAATTCGCCAAAGATGTTTTTGGCGAACTCGCTGCGCTTTTCCCTTCAAAATATATCCATATCGGCGGCGACGAGGTCGAGATGAGCGATTGGAAAAAGTCTCCGCTATGTCAGCAATTCATGCAGGAGCACCACCTCGACAATCCCGCCCAATTGCAGAGCTATTTCAACAACTATATGGAAGCCTTCTTCCGCTCCAAAGACAAGATACTGTTGGGTTGGGATGAGATCGTCGAAGGCGGCATCGACTCCGCCGCCGCCGTCATGTTCTGGCGTCCCTGGGCCCGCCTCTCCCCGCTAAAAGCCACCCGCAACGGGAACAAAGTGATCATGAGCCCGGACGGCCCGCTCTATTTCGACGCCTGGCCGGACCGCCACACGCTCTCCACCGTTTATCACTATAACCCTACCGACACTGCCTACCAGATGAATGCCGCTCAGGAACAGAATATCCTCGGTGTGCAAGGCAATCTTTGGACGGAAAGAACTCCCACCGAAGGCAGGGCCGATTACCTCGTTATGCCCCGTATGACCGCCCTCGCAGAACTCGGCTGGACGCACCAGGACCGCTATCTTTTTTATCTGCAACGGCTCGACGAACAATATCCCCGGCTCGATCTGCTGCACATTCATTACCGGCTGCCTGACCTGCCCGAGCTCAGTGAGCGCCAGGTCTTCACCGACACCACCTCCTTCTTCGTCGAGGCGCCCTCCAAATTGACGATCCATTATGCACTCGACGGCTTCCCGACAGCCGCCTCCCCCGTCCTCACAAAACCGCTGACAATCGATCACAGCACAACGTTGAAGCTGGCAGCCTTCACCGCCGCCGGTCAGCGAGGTGATCTCGTAACGATCACCTTCGATCATCAAACCTTTGCCCAGCCCCTCGACGCCAGCACCAAGGAATCCGGCCTTCACTGCGAGCTCTTCCGGGGTGAATTCAACACGACCTCGGCCATTAAAGGCGCGGCCGATACGATTGTGATCCTGCCCGATGTCGCGATACCAGCTAAGACACCTGACGCTTTTGGATTGCGGTTCCGCGGCTTTATCCATGTACCCGAAACAGCTATCTATAGCTTTTTCCTGACCTCCGACGACGGCAGCCTGCTCCGGATCGCCGACCGCCTCGTCGTCGACAATGACGGCGCACACCCCAGCAAAGAAAAAAGCGGCCAGGTGGCACTCGCCAAAGGATTACACTCCTTTGCGCTCGACTACATGGACCTTGGCGGCGGGGGCATGCTGGACCTCAAATACAGCATAAATAATGAAGCCCCGCAACCCATTCCTGCATCCTGGTTTAAACGATAAAATGAAAAACGCAGTAGTTGTAATAGTTTTATGGTTACTCTCCCTGGGCGGCGATGCGGCTCCCATACAGGCCAGCATCCTCCCGCAACACCTGCGCTGTGAATACCTTACCGATCCCGCCGGCATCGACGAGGCCTGCCCGCGTCTCGGCTGGACCCTCGCGGCTATCAATCCGCAGGCCAGCGGCCAGACACAAACAGCCTATCGGATCCTCGTAAGCAGCTCGGCTGCGCTCCTGGCCGAAGACAAAGGCGATTGCTGGGACTCGCGATGGATCGCTTCCGATAACATGCAACAGATCGAATACCACGGTCGCCCACTGGTCAGCGACAGAGCCTATTTCTGGAAGGTCCGCGTCAAAGACGAAGCGGATAACGAATCGGCCTGGAGCGCCGTTGCCCGCTGGTCCACAGGTCCGCTCAATATTATGGACTGGACCGCCCACTGGATCGGCGCCGGCGTAGCGTATGATCCATCCGGACGCGATTGTAATCTCTCAGACCCCTGGTTCCGCAAGACATTTACCCTGGCAACACGCCCTGTCCGCGCGACCCTGTTCGTGGCCTCCGTAGGCTACCAGGAGCTGTATGTGAACGGGGAAAAGATTGGCGATGGTGTCCTGGCCCCTGCAGTGGCCGATAACTCCCGCCGTGCACGTTATATCGCCTATGACATCACTTCATTATTGCACAAGGGACCCAATGTGATCGCCATCTGGCTCGGCGCCGGCTGGTCGATCTACTCCAGCTTCGCCACGGAGGACAAGCCCCGGGCGCCCCTTGTCATTGCACAAGCGGATATTTATTTCAGCGACGATACTGCGCAGGCGCCGATGCGGATCCAAACCGATGGCACCTGGAAAACGCATCCCAGCCCCAATCAACTGCTCGGCTCCTGGTCCTTCGGTCATATGGGCGGCGAGTTATGGGATGCGCGTAAAGCCGTTCCCCATTGGAACGATGTGCAATGCAACGATTCGGGCTGGGCGCAGGCCACGGTCTGCCATCCAAAGCTGACCCTCTCCGCACAGATGGTGGAAGGCAATCACCTCTATCACAAGATCCGTCCGGTGGCTATCGAAACCCGGCCCAATGACGTTTATCGGGTAGACATGGGCGTTAATTTTGCGGGCTGGACGGAGATCCATGTCCATGGACAACCGGGTCAACGGATCGATTTCCAGTTCTCCGAACGAGAGAAGGACGACATGACATTCAATATCTACAGCGCCTATATTCCCGACTCTTCCGGCTCCGGCGTCTTTCAAAACCGCTTCAACTACTCTTCCGGCCGCTGGATCACGATCAAAGGGCTCACTCAAAAGCCCAGGCTCGAAGATATCCGCGGCTGGGTCGTTCGTACCGCTTATGACAGCGCCACGTCCTTCGAGTGTTCGGACTCGCTGCAGAACTGGATCTACAACCGCGCCTGCTGGAATTATGAGAACCTCTCGCTCGGGGGCTATCTGGTCGACTGCCCCCAGCGCGAACGCCTCGGCTACGGGGGCGATGCCAATGCCACCTGCGAAACTGGTCTGCTCAACTACAAGACCGCCGCCATGTATACGCAATGGATGGAGGACTGGCGCGATGTCCAGGGCACAAGGGCCATGGACCCCTCAAATTATGGCGGTGGCGCCGACGATGGCATCCTCCCCCATACCGCACCGACCTACCAGGGCGGCGGAGGCCCCTCCTGGGGCGGCATTACCGTCGTGCTTCCCTGGTATCTCTATCTCCACGAAGGGGATACGCGCATCCTCCGGACAAATTTCAGCATGATCCAACGGTGGCTCGCCTTCCTCGACACCCATACCAAGAACAACCTTCTCGTCCGCTTCGGGGGCGAATGGGACTTCCTGGGTGACTGGCTCTGGCCGCACGCGGGCGTCGAAGGGATGAATAACGACAAACCGCAGAACATTTGCTACAACAACTGCTATCGGGTGTATGAGCTTCGCACCGCTGCGAGGATCGCGCGTGTCCTGGGCCGGATACCCGAGGCGGAACACTGGGAACAGGAAGCCGATACTGCCGCGCAGGCCATCAACGCAAAATATTATCATCCCGGGGATCATAGCTATGCGGATAGCTCCATGGGCAATCTCGCCATCGCCTTGCTTGCCGGGGTTCCTCTACCCGACCAGCGCGTTGCTGTGATGCAACGCCTCGAAAAAGAGATCCTCCTCGTCCGCCATGGACATATCCATGTCGGCATTACCGGCGGCGCCTTCCTCTTCCGGCTTCTCCGTCTCGAAGGCCGCGACGACCTGCTCTATTCCATGACGTCGCAAACGGATTATCCCGGCTGGGGCTATATGAAAGCCAATGGCGCTACCAGTCTTTGGGAGATGTGGGAAAAGGACCTTCCCGGCCATTCCCTACTCCATAGTTCTTATCTCTATCCCGCCGCCTGGTATGTGCAGGGCGTCGGCGGCATCCGACCCGACCCGCAATACCCCGGCTATCGGCACTTCATCGTCCGCACGCCCCTGCTGAGCGAAACCCAGTTACACTGGGCCAACACATCGTTCGAGTCGCCGGCGGGGCTGATCAAGACGCGTTGGGAGCGCAAAGGCGGGGTACTACGGCTGACCGTCACCGTTCCCCCCAATACTCATGCGACGGTCTATTGGCCCGGACCCGATGGAACTCCGATCCCCCACGAAATCCCGGCCGGAACCCACGAATTCTCAATGTAGGATCGGCAGCGTCAAAAAGGATGCGTTGGTGGGGTTGTGGTAGATTTTTATTGTGGCTTTTTGGAAGTCCTGGTCAGTGCAGGTATAAATGTCCACCATTTTTTGGGGGTTGCGATCGACCAGCGGGAACCAGCTGCTTTGAATTTGTACCATGATACGGTGGCCTTTTTTGAATGTGTGGGCGACATCATTCATGGTGAATTTTACATCGGAGATGTTGCCGGGGATGAACGGTTCCGGCTTTTCGAAGCTATTCCGGTAACGACCACGCATGACATCGCCGCGGACCAGCATTTGATAACCATTCATGATGTAGGCAGGTTTTTGCCCATTGGGGTTGGCGTCGGCTTCGGCCTCGGCTGCATATTCAAAGTTGTCCGGGAATACATCGATCAGTTTGACGACAAAATCGGCATCTGTCGTTGAAATGCTGACCTTGAGTTGTGCTGTTAGCGGCCCTGCGATGGTGAGATCTTCTTTCAGCGTATCCGTCTTATAGACGAGGACATCCGTTCTGTTGGCCGCAAAGCGCTGGTCATCGATCATGTATTCTCTTGTCCGGTCTTCATGTACACCTTCAGCGTAGGGGACGGGTTTGGCGGGATCACCCACATATTCATCATGGCCGTTCCCGGATGCCGGCGGGGTAAACCCAAGTTGATTGTCTGCCTGGAGATAGAGATTGGTGGAGGTGATATTTTTTGGCGGCCATGTACTGAATTCATGCCATTTATTTTCTCCTGTGAAAAAAACGGTTGCTTTTGGTATGCTATCCAGGCTGCCTTTCCCTTTGAGATAATAATTGAAAAAGGGAATTTCCCTGTTCTGCTGATACCAGGTAGAAGTATTTGAACCGAAACGGACATTTCCTAAATGCGTGCCATCCGGACCTGCCCACTGGCCATGAAACCAGGGCCCGATAACAAGTCTATTGCTGGTGGAGGGGCTTTGGTTTTCTATTGCCTTATACACATTCCATGCGCCGAAGCAATCTTCTGCGTCAAACAATCCGCCCACTTCCATCATGGCGGGCTTTACATTATATAATCCGGCCCTTGTATTGTGGGCTTTCCACCATGCATCATAGTCTGGGTGTTGCATGAGCTCACCCCATATTTGAATATTATTTTCCCTGACAATTTTGGTCATGTTGCTGAGTGCGCCGAGTCTTAGATAGAAGTCGTAGGCATCGGCGGTGAAGGGGGGAATGCCTACTGCATTTTCTGCGGTGGGACCCTGCCGTGGTTTCCCGATGCCGAACTGTACGAGAAAGCCGTAGGTGTCCGCCAGGAAAAATGCACCGTTGTGGTGCACATCATCGCCCATGAAAGCATCCGTCGTCGGCGCTTGCGGGCTTACGGCGACTAAAGCAGGATGGCCACTCAGCGAGGCTTCGGTTGCTGCAAAACCGGGATAGGAAATGCCTACCACACCCACTTTGCCATTGTTGCCCGCTACGTTTTTTACCAGCCAGTCAATGGCGTCATAGGTATCACTGGCTTCATCGACGTCGGATGTTGTTCTTTTATCTTTTATGTACGGTGGAATGATATGAAAATCCCCTTCACTCATATAGCGGCCACGCATATCCTGAATGACCATGATATACCCTTCCTTAAAGTATTCGCGCTGGAACCTGTTCCACCATGGACGCCAGTTGTTTTCTCCATAAGGTGCGCAAGAATAGGGGGTTCTCGTAAGCAGGATGGGGTGTTTTTCCGTGCTGTCTTTTGGGATGTACATCGACGTGAAAAGCCTGACGCCATCGCGCGTGGTGATATAACGCTCGCTTTTGTAGTAATGGCTCTTTATCCATGAGCTATCCTGCGCGATGGAGGATAGGGTGATGGTCAGCAGCAAGACCATGAAAAAATATCTCATTGCGTTTGTTGGTTTTCTCGGTTGAGGCGGGGATACCAGTGTTTGGGGATGGCTGGGTCGGTGGGTTGCGGTGGGGTTTTTAATTCGACGGCTGGAAACAATTTGGTTGTGAAGCCCTCGAAGTCTTTCGCCCAGTCTTTGTGATGATAGACGCAGACCGGCAGGCAAATAGAACAGTAGTTGTGCGCCGCAAAATAAGGGAAACATTTGCCGGTATCCACTTTGTACCGATCGTTGCCCAAATGGTCTTTGCCTGCTTCCGGGGACCGCTCGTCGGGAATAGCATTTGCCGGGCAATACCTTCGACAAGCCTTGCAGGTGTCGCAAAACGCGGCAATCCCGGCATCGATCGGGCTATCTACCCGGAGTGGCATGTCCGTGATCACGCTCCCTAAGCGAAAGAGCGGACCCATTTTTGGATGAATGATAGAGCCATGCCGCCCGAGTTCCCCGAATCCGGCTTTGAGCGCCAGCGGAACGTGGAGCACGTCACTGTCTCCTATTGGATGCTCCACCGTACACGGATAGCCAAGACTTCGGATATACTCAGCAAGCTGAAGCACAATTTCGCCGAGTGAAAAGTAGATACGCAAACACTCGATGGCGGAATCGTTTGATGGTACTTCCTGAAAATTCCGCCATAGCATTTTTTGGCCGACCACTATGGCGTACTTTTCGTTGACGATCCTGTCCTTATAGACATCGGAGGCTTCGATTTCCGCGATGCCGGCTTCATCGGCGCCGAGTTCGAAAGCCTTCTTTTTGATTAGGGCGGCGGCCTCTTCTGTGGTTGCGAAGAGCGTTTTTATCGGGTTGACTTCGCCTTTGAATTTTGGGTATTGATATTCTCTAATGTTGTGAAGGATGGCATCGACTTCGGCGATATGAATGGACCGGCCGCCTACGGAAGCATACCAGTCGTCCCAACCGAAGGGAGGAGGTGATGTTGAGGATCCTTTCATTTGATGAATAATGATGGATAAATATAATGAAATTATTGCAGGGTTAGTGCTTCAAGCTTGTTAGCCGTATTACCGGTAACGTTATTCAAAATGATCAGGTACGTTTTGTCCGACAGGAAAACGGCGTGAGCAAAGTCCGTCCGGCTGTCGGGCTGCCAGTCGCGAAGCTCATTGAATTGTTTTTTAATAAGATCGAGCGTTTGCTTGTTGTCCTTTGAAACGATCGCAATTTTTGTGATCGGCGCCCGCCTCATTTTTTCAATCGTGGCAGTAGTTAATTCTGGTTCATAGGCCGACATCGAGCGGTAAGGATAGAGCTGATCTACGAGGGTAAGGCTATCCGGGTTATCGGCGATCACATACCTGTCGGCCATGATGAAATCCTTTTTGCTGAGCCAGCCGGCGAAATTCCGGTCGAAGATCTGGATATAGCGTTCTATAAAATCTTTGTCGAGTGATTTGCCTTCCGTGATATAGGTTTTCACGAGGGGGTAAATAGCCTTCGCCATCAGGTTCGTATAAACGCGCCTGTACCATGCACCTGTGTCTTCTACTCCCTTTATCTGTGCGTAAACGTAGCCATTCCCCAAAGCTGTGGCCAGGGCCTCGTTCAATAACAAATAGGCGTAACGGCTGTCCCGTGATGGGTTGTTCTTGAACGCATTTTCAATATCCTTTTTGAAATCTATCGATTCTTCGTCATATAAAATATGAAAGATCTCATGGATCATCACACTTAATAGCTTATCGTCATCCTGCAAATCGACAGGGACGGCTACTTCAGCATTATTATAGAAAGCCGTAGCCGTAAAATGCAGGGTGCCGGCCAGCGGATAAAGGGCTACGAAAAAGGGTGTCTGCGCATCCCAGGACGAATGATAGAATTTCAGCCCGATATCAAAAAAGCGGCTCAATTTGCCAGAATCGGCTAAGCTGCTGATCGCGTTCAATTGCCGATCGAATTTTTCCTTGCAAGGCTGGTACACGAGTGCCTGGTAGACTGGTTCGAACGCGGTCAACAGATCGCAGAGTTTGAACAGATCGGCATTGGGAATGATCCCCAGCGAGGCCAATTTAAATTCGTTGATCGAACTGCTGCTAACCAGGTTTTTTTTGAGCAGAGATGCCGTGGAGCCACCTATTTTTTGGGCGTAAGGGTAAGCCGTATATTCGTAGCTATAATCGAGATCCAATTGATCGTATTCCGTTATCAGGCGTTTATACTTGTCGACGTCGTAGGGTGATTTATCGAATGCCGTTCTAAAAGCATTCCGTGGTGCGTTGGCAGACAGGTCATCCAGGAATTGGAAGACCGCGAGGGGTTCTGAAAACTTAACATGAAAATGCGCCTCCTGCGCCGGGCTTCTTAAACAAACGTGGGAGAGGGCAATCAAAATATAAATCCGTTTCATAGATTAAGGCGCTACTTTATTTGCATGAAGCTAAGTTATTTTGCTAAGTGTATTGAGATATTAAGATTTTCCATAAATTCAACGCATGGAAAAAAATGTTGCTGTGCGGCCTATGCTGGAGGCTGATCTTGAGGCGGCGGACCGTGTGATGCGGCTGGCTTTCGGCACTTTTTTGAAGTTGCCCGATCCGCTGCAGTTCATGGGCGATGCCGATTGTGTACGTACGCGGTGGAGGGCCAACCCCGCGGCGGCGTTTTGTGCGGAGGCAGGGGGTGTGATAGTGGGATCGGTGTTCGTGGGGAATTGGGGGAGCGTGGGTTTCTTTGGTCCCTTGACGGTACACCCGGATTATTGGGATCAGGGGGTGGCGGCGCGGATGGCCTGGAAACTGACCGTCAACAGTGCGATGAGGGTCGACAGCAGCACGAGGATGACGAAATCGCGTGAGAGCATGGTCACGAGATTCGGAATGGTGGCTCCGAGGATCTTGCGGATGCCGGTCCTCGGCCAGCGTCATCGGATGTTGGCCTATCGGAAGGGTTAAAACAGGGGGCCGGCGAGTTTTATGTAAGTAATATAGATACCCAGGTAAAAGATCGTTATGACCGCCCCGTATTTTTTGTAGAAAGGATCTCTGGATTTTACGGTGACTGGGGCAAGGGCCGCCAAATGTTGTTCGAGCGTTGCCGGGTCTTCAATTAAGTAGGGTATATGGAAGGGCGAACAGCAGTGATTGATAATCGTTATGTAAACGGTACAGGCAGTGTATCATTTGCGGACGGCGGGAGGGGCTGGGTGGATAATAAGCGGTTGATTTTCAGCATGGGAGAGTGTGGCATTTTTTTGGAGGCGGGGGGTTACCATGTTAAAAAATTATTTGAAAATAGTGTTTCGCCACTTGCTCAAGAGCAAGACCTACTCGTTGATTAATATCACCGGCCTGTCGGCGGGGCTTGCGGTGAGCATATTGCTCCTGTTGTGGGTGAACGACGAGTTGAGTTATGACCGATTCAACAAACATGCGGCGAGTCTTTACCGATTGTCACCGACGTTTGACAACGGGGGTGTGACCACTGTTTGGGACGTTACGCCCGCGCCTATTGCCTTATCTGCCAGGAAGGAAGTTCCTGAGGTAGAAGCCGCCTGCCGGTTTAATGAAAAGTGGGATATCACCTACTTTTTGTATAAGGGAAGGAAGATCGTTCAATGGAACAATCAGCAAGTAGATCCATCGTTTTTTACCATGTTCAGCTACCCGCTGATCGAAGGCGATCCTCAACACCCTTTTAAAGATGCGCAATCCATTGTGATCAGTGAATCGGTGGCGAAAAGGATCTTTGGCAATGAGGATCCCATGGGCAAGGTCCTGGCGGGGGACGACAAGGAGTTATGTACGGTGACGGGCGTGATGAAGGATATGCCGGAGAATTCGAGCATCAAGTTTGACATTGCCTTTAATTTTCTGCAGCTGGAGCATGATACGGTCCAGAAGAATGTCGACGGGAACTGGGGGCAATTCAATTATGACACCTATGTGTTGTTGAAGTCCGGGGCGAATCCTGCCGCCGTTGGCGCGAAACTGGCCGCGATACATCACCGGAATGAAGACGATGAGTTTGCCAAACATCTGAGTTACCGGCTAAACCCGCTTACCAACATACACTTATATGCCTCGGATGGCAAGGAACAGGGGATGATGGTGGTGAAGGTGTTCTTTGTTGTGGCGGTCATTGTGCTGCTGATCGCCTGCATCAATTACGTCAACCTCGTTACGGCGAGGGCCATGAAACGCAGCAAGGAGATCAGCCTGCGCAAGATCGTTGGTGCGGGCAAGGGGAGTCTTTTCCTGCAGTTCCTGAGCGAATCGCTGATCATCTTCCTGATCGCACTGGTGGTCGCGACCGGCATTATTTACCTGGTCATGCCCTTGTACAACGATATTGCGGGCAAGAACATCGTCTTTCAACCCTGGTCGCCGGGTGTGCTGGCGGTGTACGGTTTGGCGCTGCTGGCGACGCTGCTCCTCGCGGGGATCTACCCGGCCATTACCCTGTCTTCCTTCAAACCGTTGGAGGCCATGAAAGGGAAGATAAGCGGCATTGGGAGCAAGGGGAGTTTTCGCAAGGTGTTGGTGGTGGTGCAGTTTAGTTTTTCGATCATACTTATCGTCAGCACCATTATCATCGGGAAGCAGCTGAAATATATTCGCGAGAAGAATCTGGGGTGGAACAGGGAGAACGTTTTTAGTTTTTTCATGCGGAATATTGACAGCCATTATGCGGCGGTGAAGGCCGAACTGCTGAAGGAGCCTAGCATATTGGGTGTCACGGAGTCGGGGCGGGACATCGTCAATACCCATAGCAGTACGAGTTCTGCGGACTGGGACGGCAAACGGGCGGATCAGAATTCCTTCACGATCACGCAGCTGCCGGTGGAGACGAATTTCCTGGATGTGATGGGGATCAAATTGGTCGAAGGGAAGGGTTTTACGGGCGGGCCGGCGGACAGCACGAATTATATCCTCAATGAAACCGCTATAAAAGAAGCCGGTATCAGCGAGCCTGCGGTGGGCAAGCGGTTTACGTTGCGCGGTCGTCAGGGCGTGATCGCGGGTGTCGCAAAGGATTTCCATTATGAGGATATGCATAAGAAGATCCGGCCGATCATTATTTATTATAGTACGGATTGGCGCTGGAAGATCTTTGTGAAAACGACGGGCAAGGGTGCTTCCCAGGCGTTGGCGGCGGTTCGCAAGGTGTGGGCGAGGTATAATCCCGATTATGAACTGCTGTATACTTTTTTGGATACGGAGTTTGACGAAATGTACAAGACTGATACGCATGTGGGAGTGCTGTTCAATTGTTTTGCGGTATTGGCCATATTTATATCCTGTCTCGGGTTGTTTGGGCTCGTGACTTTTACCGCCGAGAGCAAATTAAAGGAGATCGGGGTGAGGAAGGTGCTTGGCGCGGGTGTGGGGCAGATCGTCAGTCTGCTGGCGCGGGATTTTTTGGGGCTGGTGGTAGTTGCGGCGGCTGTTGCCATTCCGGTGGCCTGGTATGGGTTGAACGGGTTTTTGCAGGGCTATGCGTACCGGACTGCGCTTTCGTGGTGGGTGTTTGGCGTGGCGGGTATTTTGACGCTGTTGATTGCGTTGGTGACGGTTAGTTTTACCTGTGTGCAGGCGGCGCTGTCGAATCCGGTCAAGAGTTTGAGAACGGACTAATATCAGGGCCGGGGGATGATCCTGTCATAGAAGCCGCCGTAGTTGTTTTGGCGGACGCCGTCTTCGCGGAAGAACTTGCCGGGGAAGCCCAGGTCGATGGCGCTGACGGCGTTCAGTTTGGCGAGGTCGTCGGCGGGTATTTGCAGATCGATCATTTTTAGATTTTCCATTAGTTGTTCAAGACGGGTTGCGCCCACGATGGGAATGCATTCGAAGCCCTGCTGACGTGTCCATTGCAGTGCGACGTGGCTGGGTTCGACGCCGAGTTTTTCGGCGACGTTCATGACTTCGCGGGTGATGCGGGAACTGTTGTCGTCCCGGCGGTTACTCTCGGGTTTGATGCGTCCCTGGCCGCCTTTTAAATATTTGCCCGTTAGTGCGCCGCCGGCCAATGGGGCCCATGGCGTCACGGTCATGCCGTAGTGTTTGGCCATCGGCGTGAGGTCGCGTTCCGGCGTGCGTTGGAGGAGGCTGTATTCCACCTGTAAGGCGATGAAGGGGCTCCAGCCCATGAGTTCGGCGAGTGTGTTCCCTTTACTGACAATCCAGGCGGGGGTATCGCTGATGGCGGCATAGTTGACCTTGCCCTGTCGGATGAGGTCGTCGATGCCTCTTACTATTTCGTCGATGGGCGTGAGGTCGTCCCAGATGTGGAGGTATAAGACGTCGATAAAATCGGTTTGCAGCCGTTTCAGGCTTTGCTCGACGCTGCGCATCATGTTCTTGCGGTTATTGCCGCTGGCATTCGGGTTGGTGGTATTGTCCTTTAGCGAATATTTGGTGGCGATGACGAAGAAGTCGCGGTCTTTTTGTTGGATGAACTCGCCGATGATCTTTTCGCTGGCGCCTAATTTGTAGACATTGGCGGTGTCGAGGAAGTTACCGCCGGCGTTGGCGAAGGCATCCATGATAGCGAAGCTGGCGGCTTTGTCGGCACCCCAGCCGGCTTCCGTGCCGAAACCCATGGTTCCCAGACATAGTTCGGATACTTTCAGGCCGCTGCGTCCCAGTAGTTTGTATTTCATCGGTGCTTGTATTGTGCGGCGCTAAGGTAAGGACTTTCGGGTGTAGTCATTGATCCAGTTCGTTTCCCAGGTTTTGCCGCCGTCGTTGGAGAAGGCCTGTTCCGAATGGGCTTTGCCCTCACCCAGGGATTGGATGGTGAAATGGACAAGGATGGTCCGGTCGCCATAGGGTTCCTGGTCGATGAATTCGCCGATGCCGTTTTTGAATTCGCCGATGCAGGGTGTGCTGAGGGTGCCGGTATTGCTGGTGGCGAAGCTGATCGCCCATTGATGGGCCTGGGGGTTGTAGAGCCGCAGGGCCAGCAATTCGAGGTGGCCATTGGGGCCGTCGGCTTCGACTTCTGCGATATTGGCTTTGCCGCCCCAGACTTTTGAAGTGGTGGTGGTGCCGTTCATTTCGAACCAGCTTGCTGAGTCGGTAAGAGGATGGCGCAGGCGGCGGATGTGCATGTCCCAGGTGCCGAAGTCGAAATCGAAGTTATGCTGGGCGGGATCGGCGGATGGCGTGAGGGGTGTTGTGAGCAAGATCGGTTCGGGGTTTTCCAGCGTTTTTTCGGCGATGAAATTGGGTTCCCAGGTTTTGCCGCCGTCGTCTGAATAGTCTTGTTCGAATCGGTGGGTATTGGCTTTTATGTCGGACCAGATGCCGCGGACCTGGATCGTCCGGCCGTTATAGGTCTCCTGGTCGAAGATCTCGGCGCGGCCGTTCTTGAACTCACCCACTGTGGGGATGCCTAATATGCCGTCGCTGCTGTTGCTCCAGTTGAGGCCCCACTGGTGGGCTTCGGGGTTATATAAGAATAGGTTCAGCCCTTCGAAGTGTCCGATGGGTCCGTCGGCTTCGATCTCCTCCAATTGGGCGCGGCCCTTCCATACTTTTCGGGTGACTACGATTCCGTCGAGCGTCGTCCATTCGTTGGACCCTGTCAGGGGATGGAGGAGGCGCCGGATATGGGTTTTCCATGTGCCGATGGCGAAGTCGAAGTCTTTGGAGCCGTCGGGGGGTGCGGCTGCGAAGGCGGGTAGTTGGGAGAGCAGTGAAATAATTGCGACGATGAGGGCCTTGATGAGAAAATGCATAAAATGTAGATTGAGGCTTAAAAGTAACAAGGGCCTGATTTTTACCATAGGCCAGTTTTTATTACTGATGGGGGCCAGTAGCGGACAGCCAGCGTATCAAAACCGTACATCGGCCCGGGCGGGGGCGGCATAAAGGCATGATTGATAATGGGTTTAAAACCGGCATTTTTTTGGTAGCGGGCTGGTCATGATAAAGAACTTCCTGCTTGTCGCCATCCGCCATTTCAAAAAAGACAAATGGTATAGCCTGCTTAATATCCTGGGTCTGACGATCGGGATCACGTTTGGGCTGTTCCTGATCTTCTATATCAAGGACGAGTTAAGTTATGACCGGTATAACCAGCATGCGGACAGCATTTTCCGCATAGTGTCCTATATCAAGGAGCCGCAGCATGATATGAGTAAAAATGCGACCACGCAGTTCCCGCTTGCGCCTGTGCTTAAAAAGGATTATCCGGAAGTGGAGGAAGCGGTTCGGTTTGTGAACCTTGGCAGGAAAATGTATAAGAACGGGACGGTAGGATTTTATGAGGACAAGGTGTACTTTTCCGACAGCGCATTGTTTCGGGTTTTTAGCTATCAGTTTATAGAAGGCAATGCCCAGACGGCGTTGGTGGAGCCCAATTCAATGGTCCTTACAGAAACGTTGGCGAAGAAATATTTTGGTAATGATGCCAATATTGTCGGGAGGATATTGAAAAACGACAATGGCGACGTGTATAAGATCACGGCGGTGGTGAAGGACGTTCCCCGGAACTCGCATTTGTTGTTCAGTGGTTTGATTTCCATGAGTTCGCTACCAAAGGATTTTAGCAACAACTGGGGAGGTTTCGGTCCCTATACGTATGTATTATTGAAACCGAATACCGACGTGGCGGCATTTGAGAAGAAGCTGGGACCGCTTTATGATAAGTATATGGCGTCGCTCTTCGGGCCCTACAATATCAAGATACACTATGGGGCGCAGCCGGTCACGGCCATTCATTTGCGTTCCGAGATGGTAAACGAACCGGAGGAATTGGGGAGTATTTATTATATCTATGTATTCTCGGCGGTGGCGTTGTTCATGTTGCTGATCGCCTGCATCAATTATATGAACCTGACGACGGCCCGTTCCGCGAGACGGGCAAAGGAGATCGGAATCAGGAAGGTGACCGGGTCCGTGCGTTCGCAACTGGTAGTCCAGTTCCTGACGGAGTCCGTATTCACCGCGGGGATAGCCATGTTCTTAAGCGTGCTGGCCATTGCCTTGCTGCTGCCGACCTTTAATTCGTTGGCGGGTAAATCCATCGAGTTTCAGACGGTGCTGGAACCTGCCAACATCCTGCTGGTGCTTGGGGTTGTTTTGATGGTAGGTCTGCTGGGGGGGAGTTATCCTGCGTTGTATCTGTCGGGCTTCAATCCGTTGACCATGTTGAAGGGCAATCTTTCGAAAAGTTCGAGCAATGTGGTATTGCGGCGGGTCCTCGTTGTCGTACAATTTTCGATCTCCATGATCATGCTGATCTGTACCTGGGTCGTCTATAACCAATTAGCATACCTGCGGAATAAGGACTTGGGATTTAACAAGGAGCAGGTGTTGACGCTGTCGGCGGATGCCAATACTGATATCCGCAGCAAGATCCTTGCTTTTGCCAATGAAATAAAGTCGGATCCCCGCGTTCTTTCGGTCAGTACGTCTCAGTCAGTGCCCGGCAGCGGGTCCGGTTTTAACCTATTGTCCATTCAAACAAAGGATGGTTTTACGCAGCAGGGGGTGAGGAATTATGCCGTAGATGAAAACTACTTTAAGACGCTGGGGATGCAGGTAAAAAAGGGCAGGAATTTTAGCGGGCTTTCCGATACGCTGAGGAGCATCATTGTGAATGAGAATATGGTGAAATATTTTGGCTGGGATGATCCGATCGGCAAAAAGGTCAAATACGCGGGAGACACGTCCGGCTTTTATTTTGAGGTTGTCGGCGTCGTCAAGGACTTTAATCAGCAGTCTTTGTATAATCCCATGGCGCCGCTGATCCTGTTTTACCAACCAAACAACAGGAGCATCCAGGTCAAATTGGATGCAAAGGCTATTCCCGGGACCATTGCGGGGATCGAGAAGGCATGGAAGAAAGATCTTTCGGGGCTTCCTTTTGCGTACAGTTTTCTGGATGATAACTTTTATTCACAATATGCGGCGGATCAGAAGAGGGGGACAATCTTTACGATGTTTGCCGGGCTTACTATTGTGATCACCTGTCTGGGCTTGCTGGGTCTGATCGCTTTTACGACAGAGCAGCGGCGGAAGGAGATCAGTATTCGCAAGGTCATGGGGGCGGGTTTCGCGCAGATCGTGCCGTTGATGACGACGAATTTTATCTTGTTGGTCGGGATATCCTGTCTCATAGCTTGTCCGATCGCGGCCTGGTTCATGGATAAATGGTTAAAGCTGTTTTCTTACAGTACGGGTTTGACGGTGGTGCCGTTCTTGTTCTCGGCAGCTGCGGTATTGGTGATCACGTTAGCAACCGTTACTTTTCATACCGTGAAAGCGGCCACGGGAAATCCGGTGAACGGTTTACGATCGGAGTAATGATATGGCGTGATCGGCTGCGCGGGCGGTCATCGCCATATAGGTAAGGGATGGGTTTTGGGTGGACGTAGAGGTCATGCAGGCGCCGTCGGTGACGTACACATTTGGGCAGGCATGAAGCTGGTTCCATTTGTTGAGCAGTGAGGTTTTGGGATCGAGGCCCATACGGACGCCGCCCATTTCATGGATATCGAGACCGGGCGCCTGGTGAGAGTCGTTGGTCTGGATATTGGTGAATCCTGCTTTGGTGAGCATTTCGGTCATTTCCCTGAAAAAATCCTGGATCATCTTTTCTTCGTTGTCGGTATAGCCGATATTGAACCTTAATTGGGGAATGCCCCATTCGTCTTTCTTTTCCGGGTCGAGGCTGACCTGGTTTGCTTCCCTTGGGATGGTCTCCCCCATCATTTGGGCGCTGATCCCCCAAAGTCCAGGTTTGGGGTGGAGTAAATTTTGTTTGAGGGTGGCGCCCGTACCGGCATCGCTCCGGTCGGTGTCCCGCCAGCCGTAGATCGAGACGGCGTAGCCGCGCAGGAAGTCCGTTTCCTGCCGGTGAAGGTTCCTGAAGCGGGGCATATAGGCGTTGGTGGGGGTCCGGCCGTCTGTGGTACTGTCTTTGAAGCCTTCGTGCGTGGCGTAGACGCTTGCCCGGTAGTTGTGGAAGGCGACAAATTTTCCGAGAAGGCCGTTGTCATTGCCCAGTCCTTTTGGGAAGCGGTCGGAGGTGGAATTCAGCAGGATCAGGTTGCTGTTCATCGTGCCTGCGTTGACGAAGATCACAGGGGCGTAGAATTCCAGGACTTCTTTGGTGTGGGCGTCGATGACCTTTACGCCTTTTGCCAGTTTCTTATCGGGGTCGTAGAGGATGGAATGTACTACGGAGAAGGGGCGGAGGGTGAGATGGCCGCTGCGTTCCGCCCAGGGGAGGGTGGATGCGTTGGCGGAGAAATAGCCGCCGAAGGGACAGCCCCGCTGGCAAATATTCCGTTTCTGGCATTGGGCGCGGCCCTGTTGAATGTGGATCGGCTGCGGGACGGTGAGATGGGCGCAGCGGCCATAGATGACATGGCGGTCCTGGTCGCGGTATTCTTTTGCGACGACTTCTTTCAGGTGTTCTTCCACGCAGGAGAGGTCGAGGGGTGGCAGAAATTCTCCGTCCGGGAGTTGGGGCAGTCCGTCTTTGTTGCCGGAGATGCCGGCGAATATTTCGACATGGCTGTACCAGGGGGCCAGGTCATTGTAGCGGATCGGCCAGTCGACTGCGTAGCCGTCGCGGGCGGGGCCGCCGAAGTCAAAGTCACTCCAGCGTTGGGTTTGCCTGGCCCAGAGCAAGGACTTGCCTCCTGTCTGGTAGCCGCGGATCCAGTCATAGGGTTTGTCCTGGACATAGGGATGCTCGTTATCCTTGACGAAGAAGTGCATCGCGTCCTCCTGGAAGGCATAGCAGCGGCTGACGACGGGGTTGGCCTGCTGGATGTCGAAAGGCACCTGGCCTTGGTGGTCGAATTCCCAGGGGTATTTATTGGTGGTAGGATAGTCTTTGATGTGTTTGACGTCGCGTCCTCTTTCCAGCACGAGTGTTTTGAGGCCGTGGTCGGTGAATTCTTTGGCGGCCCACCCGCCGGACATGCCGGAGCCGATCACGATGGCGTCAAAGGTGTTATCGTTCTTTGGGTCTCCCATGGCTAGCTTTTTTTGGTTACGGGGACGCACCCATGCCAGCGGCCGGGGACGAGTTCGTATACCTCTATTTTGGTTAGGAAATATTGTGAGCCGAGATAGCCCTGGATGACCAGTCTTTTATTTTGCCGGAAGAAATAGTGCAGGTCGTCATTGGTCGTTTTGGATGCGTCGAGGGCTGCGACGAAGGCGTTTCGTTGGGTTTGGTCGCAGTCGACGAAGGGTTTGCCGTATTGTTTTTGGGCTTGTTCTTCGAAGGCCTGCCGGCCGCGCGCGTATTGCTGTTGTTGTTTTGGCGGGTAGCAGTCTTTGATCATTTTTTGGGCGAACAGGTGTGCGCCCGTTGCTTTGGCGCCGGGGGTGGCGTCGGCGGGTATCAGGGTATCTGCCAATGTTTCCAGGGTGGTGGAGTTATCGGTATGATGGGCGCAGGCCGGCAAGAAGATGACGCCGCCTGCGACGATGAAAACTTGTTTGAGGGCCGTACGGCGGCTGATGGGCATATGGGTCGCTTTTTGTTAGACCCATAAATATACTCAATTGTTATTGATCACGGTGAGTTTGAAGCCGACGGTCTGGGTCGAGTTTCCGGAGTAGAGGAGGGTGTAGAATTTTCCGGCATTGACCTGGGTGGCGGAGAGGGTGGCGATGTTGCCGGGTTCGTTGACGTTGAATGCCGTTATGGAATAGGAGCCCGGTGTGACCTGGGTCCAGCCGGAAGCTGCAGCGTAGGCGATGTTGGAGCCCACTACGGTGTTGCCTACTGCGCCGGTTATTGCGGTGGCGCTGGTATCTGAAGAGGTGTTGACGACGCGGGCATAGGCGTAGGTCGCGCTTGCCGCCGGCATGGCGTCATTGACGATGATGATGGAGTCCGCGAGCACGGTGCCGCATTCGAAAACGGAATAATTGTCATTGGCTGTGAGGTTTGCGGTCACGGAGCCCAGGGAGCCGACACCCGTCAGCGTGGCGTTAAGGGTCGTGTTGCCGGCGGTGACGGGTTGGTAGCCGGAGTTGCCGAGATAGGCGATGGTGGTGGCATTGGACAGGTTGGCGCCATTCACGGCGAGGGCGGTCGATGTAGTGCCGACGCAGCCATTTACAAACATTACTTGTGCGTTTGAAGAGGAAGAGCTTGATTTCTGGCAGGCGGAGATTGCGAGTAGGGCGCAACCGGCGGCGAGGAGGGCAAGATTTGTTTTCATGGTTGCTTTGAATGCATACACCGGGCCATGTAAATTTTGTAACAGTTAAAGTGGTGTTAAGCCTTGGGGGAACGGCATAATACACCTATTTTGTTGTATGTTTTACTTATTTTATGGGTTCCTTTACGTCGTGTCTCTGCTTCCCATGCGGGTCCTTTATATGATCTCGGATGTCATATATGGGATCGTTTATTATGGTTTCGGGTACAGGAGGAAGGTAGTGATGGACAATCTGAGGCAGGCTTTCCCCGAAAAGACGGAGACGGAGCTGGTTGTCATCGCAAAAAAATTCTATCATAATTTCATTGATTCTTTTCTGGAGGTTGTCAAACTGGTATCTGCCAGTGATGCCTGGTTGCACAAGCGGTTCACGGTGGATACACGGGTACTGGATCAGGTGTATGCGACGGGCAAGGCCTGCCAGATGCATCTTGGGCATACTTTTAATTGGGAATGGGGGCAGCTTGTGCTGACTGCATTGACGAGGTTCAAGATCCTGGTCGTGTATATGCCGATCAGCAATAAAGGATTTGAAAGGCTGTTCTACCGGCTGCGGACCCGCAGCGGGAATGTGTTTTTGCCGGCCCCGCAGATGAAAGAGGCCATCGTCCCGTATCTGCCGACCCAATATTTGCTGGGGTTGGTGGCCGACCAATGTCCGGGGAATATGCAAACTTCTTACTGGATCGATTTCCTGGGTCGTGCTACGCCTTTTGCATCCGGTCCGGAAAAGGGGGCTCGCATTGGACAGATGCCTGTGATCTTTGCTTCGATCGACAAGCCGCGGCGCGGTCATTATCATGCGACCATGCAACTGGCTTGTATGGATGCCTCGGCGCTGCCGGAAGGCGAGCTGACCCTGGAGTATGTGCGGTACCTGGAGACGGTGATCCGGAGCCGGCCGGATATGTGGTTATGGAGCCACCGGAGGTGGAAGCATGCGTGGAAGGAGGAGTATGAGCCAATGCGGATAGATAAGGGGGCATTGGTGCCGGGCTTAATTTGATCATTGGGGAGACTGGGTCTTTGGGGGTATGGAAATTTGGCGGTTCCGCATCTTAAGCGGCAAAACCTCGAATTGTCGTATGGTACAATCCCCTTCTTTTTCGCGCAAATTTTGGGTCTGTTTTATTGCCGGAGCTGTCTGCTGCATGACGTTGTTCCGGATACTACGGCGTGTGGCCTTCGAGCAGGGTCTCAATCCGGTCATAGCCGCCGTGCTTGGGGGTTTGGTCCTACTGACCGCTCTGGTCTATCCTTTTATCTGGCAGCGCAAGCAGCATAGAGCGGGTTTTGAATCCAGTCCGACCCTGTCTTTTTGGCTTGGGCTGGTGCGTTATGGGATTGCCTTTGATCTGGCGATGTTCGGGGTTCAGAAATGGTTCGGGTTACAGGCTAGCAATCCTCTGGCGTTGTTGGATGAGCCGTTCAGCAGTTTTAATGGGGAGGCGTTGAGTTGGGCTTATTTCGGGTATTCCTATCCTTTTCTTTTTGTGATCGGGGCGTTTCAGGTATTTGGGTCTTTATTCCTGGTGTTTGGGCGGACGAGGCTGTTAGGAGTTTTCGTGTTAATGCCGGTGATGGTGAATATCTGTCTGATGAATTTTTTCTATCATTTTGAAGTGGGGGAGCAGGTTCACGCGCTGATCTTGTTGGTTGGGCTTTTGTTCCTGTTGTTGCAGGACTATCGGCGGCTGGCTGCTCTTTTTTTTGGTAACGAGGGGAATTTTGCTGCTGGATGGACCTCAAATGTGGTCCTGAAGAATATGGGACGGTTCTCGGTGCTCTATATCCCTTTTTTATTGATCCTTCTCTTTTTTAATTTGCCGAAGCGGAACCCGCTTTTGGACGGAAAGTACCAGGTTGGGCGGTTGTGGATGAACGAGGAGTTGATCGATCATACGGATTGCAGGGATAGTTTGTTGTCGCGGGTGTATTTCGACAAGGGGAACCAATGTGTCTTTGAGTATAACAGTCAGGGAAGGCGGCTTTTTGGCAAATATGGCTTTGACCGGCTAACCCAGGGCCTCCATATTGTCTGGCACTATCCCAGGGAAGTGCATGACACGCTTGATGCCAGGGTGGTCAGTACTCCGGGAGGGTTGGGGTTGGCAGGGAGTATGGGGCATATTGCTATTCGGATGGAATTGAAGAAGCTTTGAGGGGGGTTAATTATCCTGCAGGACCGAGATGAAGTTTCCGAAGGGGTCTTTGAACCAGGCGATTAGCGGGGTGCCGTTGCGGCAGATGCCTTTTTCGTCGGTTTTCAGGTATTCGTTGTCATAATGTTCGAAGGCAATTCCTTTTGCCTTTAATTCGTCTACGGACTGGTCGATGTCGTCGACTATCAAATTCAGGATCGTAAATTCCGCGGGTTTATGGTTTGGTTTCTCGTACATGAATATCACGGCTCCGCCGGGGGTGTGGACGTGTGCGACGGGGTCTTGTTTGGCGGCGGTGACGGTAAAGCCCAGGATGTTAGTGTAGAAGGCGATCGCCTTTTGGAGGTCGTTTACGGAGAATCCGCTGATGGCTTCTTTTATCATCCTTCAAAGGTAGTTTTTTCATGGAAGAAAGGGGTCGAGGATGGGTTTTTCGCCGTCTTTGCCTTCGAAGGTTAGTGCCTCATGGATCGATGCGAAGTTGAAGGTCTTGCCGGGTTTGGTTTTGAAATGCGGCATGTGGATGATCTTGCTAATCGCTGCGAGGGCATGTTCCAGGTTTTGTGGGTTCATGACCGTTTGGGTCCGAATGTTGGCGAAGGGCTGGAAGGAGATGTTTTGTCTTTGAGTTGTGGTGCAAAGTTGGGATCGTCCTGTGCGACTACGTGGGTAGCGCCGAGGGCTTGCAGTTTTTGTTTGCCTTGCTGGTTTCTGACGACCGAGATCAGCGGAAATTGATAGGCGATGGACATGCCGACCATGGCGATGCCGGTCGCGGAGTTGCCGGCGGTACTGAGGATGCCTTTGTGTCCACTGGCCTGGATCTGTTGAATGAAGGAGTAAGGTGTGATGATGTTGACCATGGAGCCGGAATAGTCTTTTGGGTTTTCGTTCGCCGGCAGGATGACGCAATCCAGGTAATGCATATGGGTGTATTGGGACCACGCGCCGACCATTTTGTCGCTATAGTGGAGGGGGCGGTTGATGAAGGCTTTGTCGCCGGGGTTGATGGCGGAGGCGATCATTTTTATGAGGAGGTGTCCGGGGGCGGCTTGTTCAGGCTGCGGGGCTTCGGCGAGGTGGAGACCTTTTTGGGGGGTGATGCAGATGGTAGTATGAGAAAACTGTATCAGCAAAGAAAAATGTATTAATTACTAAAACTGTAGTAATATTGAAAATGAATGATTTAAGAATTGAAAAAAGGAGAAAAATTGTTTGTCCGGTAGAATATGCGGTCAGTTTGTTGAGTGGGAAGTATAAATTCCGCATTTTATATGCGTTGATAAAAGAGAGTCCTAAGCGGTTCAAGGTGTTGGAAAGGGAGATCATTGGTATTTCGCCGACCATGTTGACGATGCAGTTGCGGGAATTGGAAGTGGATGGGTTGGTGAGCAGGGAGGTTTTTGCGACGGTGCCGCCGACGGTGGAATATCGGTTGACGGCATTTGGGCAGACGATCATTCCATTGATGGAGGAGATGAAAAAATGGGGGTTGGGGCACCGGAACCGTCAGGGGGATGTGGTCCCTGCGTGATGGGGGATATTTTGTTATCTTCAGGTTCTTGTTTGCAATGAAACCCTTATTCAACCTTTCTGTACGGCACTTGATCTGGACGATCTTGCTGGGGGTCTTGCTTTACCAGCCGGGTCAGGGTCAGAACCTTGTCCCGAATCCTTCGTTTGAAGATATCAATATCTGTGCGGAGTTCAGTCAGCCTTGCAGTCCCTCCGCCTGGTTCTATCTGAGCCGGAAACTGACGACAGGTTATTTTCCCCGATACCCATCTGCCACGGGAGAACGTCATTTGCAAATTGTTGCCGTCAGCCGGGAGACCGAGAACCGTCAATACTGGGAGACGATGCTTTTATGTCCGCTGCAGGCCGGGGAGCGGTATGGAGTCAGCATAAAGATTGCCGCTCCTGCAGGTGAGATGGAGCTCAGCGACAAATGTCCGAATCTGCGGGATATCGGGGTTTGGTTCACCAATAAGTTTGTGTTTGTGGAGGGCGATTCTTTATTGCAGCCGCGGAGCTATCTCTCTTTTGCGGGTGCGACGCCGAAGGACCTAAAGAATGGCTGGTTCGAGGTGAGGAAGGAGTTTACGCCTGTGACGAGGGCGACGATTTTGGTCGTGGGCAATTTCAACCGGATGGCGAATGAGGATATCCTTGAGCAGCGGGAATGGTCTGATGCTACGATCGAGGTCCTGGTGGATGATATTGCCGTTATTCCGTTGAAGGGAGGCGTTTGTGCGGGTGCTCAAATTGTCAAGGATTCTTTGTATGCGATCACCTGGCGGCATTCGGAGAAATGGCCGCCGAATGATGTGGTGGTTGAGACGAGTGGGCCGCCGGGCAAGAAGGATTCGCCGGTTTTAGCGCCGCCGGCTTTGGTAGTGTCGCCGGGGGCTCCTGCGCCGGGCGCGCCTGGTTCGCCTGTGGGTTCCGTGCCGAAGACGGACACGATCGTTATACCGAGTATTCAATTCGATTTTGATAAATACATGATGCAGAACCCCGATACTTTACAGCGGTACAAGAGTCTGCTGACGCGGGCGGGTATCAAGAGGATACAGGTGGTGGGTTTTACGGATGACACCGGTTCGGAGGCCTATAATCTGGAGCTTTCGCAGAAGCGGGCGCGGGAGATCGCGCGGTTGTTGGCGGCGAAGTTCGGGTTGCAGCCGGCGATGATCTCGGCGGAGGGGAGGGGTATCTCGACCGTGTATCCGACGAAGGTGGAGAATAGAAGGGTGGAGATCTATATATTTCATTAATAGATGGTGTCTTTCCAAATTCGGGAAAGGGCTGGGTCTGTGAAGAATTTGGTGATAAGCTTTGAAAAATTATAATTTGTTATTATTTTGGGGTCGCTCTCCCCTTATTTGGTGTTCAATCCTATTCCTCTGCTTTACCGATTAGCCCTTTAGGACTTGTTGTCCCAATTAATCGTCTTAAACTAATCTATGAAGCAGAGAACTCTACTTTACCTCTTTCTCATTTCTTTTATTTTACGGTCATACAGCGGTGTAGCCCAGGCTGTCAATACGCAGGATTCGCTGGCGTTGGTGGATTTGTACAACCTTAGCGATGGTCCGGGGTGGACCAATCAAACGAACTGGCTTACCAAGGCCTCCGTCGCCAACTGGTATGGTGTGACGGTGGTGAATGGAAGGGTCGGGGCGATCATCCTGACGAGTAATAAGCTGAAGGGAACGCTTCCCGCCACGATAGGTAACTTGTCGATGCTGGGCTATTTGCGGCTCGACGACAATCAATTGAGCGGTTCGCTTCCGGCTTCAATAACGAGCCTGCCATTGGCCGGCCTCAACCTGGGGCTCAACCAGTTGAGCGGAACCATCCCGGCGGCGTTGGGGAGCATATCCTCGCTGACGACCTTGCAACTTAACAACAATCAGTTCACCGGTTCCATTCCGGTCTCGATTGCCAGCGATCCAGTGTTGACCGGCCTGGATCTTTCGGCCAATCAGCTCACCGGAACCATACCGGCCTTTGTTGGCCTGCAAGTGCTTGCGAATGTCAATTTCGCAAACAATCAGCTGAGTGGTTCGCTACCGGTTATGAGCAATCTTCCCGGTCTATTCATAATAGATGTCGAGAACAACCAGCTTACTGGTGGTTTGCCGGCGTCGTATGCGGATCTGCCGCAATTGCAAGTGATCTGGGCCGACCACAATCAACTGACCGGCAGTATACCCGATGCTTATGCTACGCACACTGCGTTCGTTTCGCTGTTCTTTGGTTTTAATCAGTTGAGCGGGAAGATACCCGATGCGATCGGCAACCTGACGAAATTGATCAGTCTGACGTTGAACAACAATCAATTCAGCGGGCCGATACCGGCGTCGATCAGCGCGCTGGCGGCGGTGCCGATGGACCTGAGCAATAATGCGTTTACTTTCTCGGGTATTGCGAACCTCAAGCCGATCACTAGTTGTACTTATGCGCCGCAGGCGAATATTCCTTTGGTGCGGAGCAGCGATACGCTGTATGTAGCGGCAGGCGGTGTTGCGGCGAATGAGACCTTCAGCCTTTACAGGAACGGCGTGTTGGTGGTCACGCAGACCGGGGATTCTCTTTTTGCGATCACTTCGACTGGGAAATACAATATTGTTTCCACCGATGCGGATGCGCCGCTGCTGACCTTGTATTCGGACACGGTCGCAGTTCCGCTTGTGCTGCCGACGCATACCTGCAGTGCGAATGTCAACATTGCCGGCGTGCCGATAGACGTGACCAGCGGTATTTTTAATATGCTGACGCTTGCGCCGGGAACGGGTGGAAATGGGCTCAGCGGCGGGGTTGCCTGTCTCGAGACGATCGATCCGGCTGTTTCGACGTTTAATCTACAGCCTTATGTTCAGCGTCACTACGATATTACGCCTGCTGACAATGCGGCTGCCGCGCAGGCAACGATTACGTTGTACTTTAGTCAAGCCGACTTTGATGCCTTCAATAGTTATGTGCAGGCCAATCATCTGAGCACTCCGTTGTTGCCCACCGGCGGGACGGACAATGGCAATGTACGGGTCAATCAATTCCATGGAACTTTTACGGGATCGCCAACGCCGGCTAATTATACCGGGGCGACGGTATTGATAACGCCCGTGGTGGCATGGGATGCGACCAATGCCTGGTGGACCGTGACGTTCCCTGTTTCCGGGTTTAGCGGTTTCTTTTTGAGCACGGGTATTGTGCCGTTGCCGCTGACGCTTTTGCAATTCACCGGTGTGCCGCAGGATAAGAGCGTGGTGTTGCAATGGAAGACGACGGACGAGGTCAACACCAGCCAATATATTGTCGAACGGAGTGGCAATGGGACGAGTTTTGGTTTGATTGGTGCCGTGGCGGCGAAGGACCTCGCTGGTGAAAATGATTACCAGTTTGCGGATGCAGCACCGCTGGCCGGGAATAACTATTACCGATTGAAAATGGTGGATGAAGATGGTGGGTTCACGTATAGTTCCATTGTCTTTGTTTCGGCGACGAAGCAGGCGGGGGCGTATTGGGTTTATCCCAACCCTGTGCTTGCGATGGCCGGTGTCATATTCAATGCTGCTGGTGCGGATAAGTACAATATCGAGGTGGTTGATCCGATGGGAAGGGTATTGCAGGTGTTGAGCGGGGTGTCGGCGGCGGGTGTGAATAAGGTGGATATCGATATGGGGGCTTTTGCGCCCGGCGTTTATAGTATTCTTATCAGTGATCCGGTGATGGGAAGGCGGAGTTTGCAGGTCACTAAGGAATAAAATCGTTATTTTTAGCGGTAGAAATCATGGTACCGCAGACATTTAGTGAAATATTGGCGGGGGGTGACCTCTCGCATTGGGAAACTTTTTTACAGTCCTATTCGCAACTCGGTGATGAGGAGATCACCAGCCGGAATGAGGATATGACGCGGTTGTTGAAGGAAAATGGCGTCACCTATAATATTTATGGGGACCCTTCGGGTTTGAACAGGCCGTGGAAGCTTGACATCATCCCTTTCCTGATCAGCAAGCGGGAGTGGCCGGCGATAGAGTCGGGGCTTTTGCAGCGTGCTGAGTTGCTGAATTTAGTCCTGGCGGATATCTATGGTGAGCGGCGGCTGTTCCGGAGCGGGATCCTGCCAGTGGAGCTGGTGTACAATCATGCGGGTTTTTTGCGTCAGTGTGCGGGCATCCGCTATCCGGGCAAGCATCAGCTGATCATGTATTCGGCGGATTTGGCCAGGAGCAGGGATGGTCGCATCTGGGTAGTGAACGACAGGACGCAGGCTCCTTCCGGTTCGGGTTATGCGCTGGAGAACAGGACGGCTATGACGAGGGTCATGCCGGAGTTGTTTAATGGGCTGAAGGTGCGGCATCTTGCCCCCTATTTTAATGCGTTGCGGAGCGGGTTGAATGAGATCGCGCCGAGTGGCCGGTTGAATCCCCGGACCGTCATTCTGACGCCGGGATCCAGCAATGAAACTTATTTTGAGCATTCTTATCTGAGTTCCTACCTGGGGTTCACACTCGTGCAGGGGAATGACCTCGTCGTCAAGGACACGCATGTCTGGTTGAAGACGATGGGCGGTCTGGAGCGGGTGGATGTGATCCTGCGAAGGGTCGACGATATCTATTGCGATCCATTGGAATTGAAGGAAGATTCGCAATTGGGCATACCGGGTCTGCTGCAGTCCGTGCGAAGCGGTCATGTGCGGATCGCCAATCCGATCGGCAGCAGTGTGTTGGAGAATCCGGGGCTGATGCCTTTTCTGCAGCCCATTGCGCGTTATTTTCTGGCGGAGGACCTGCTGATCCCGACGATAGCGTCCTGGTGGTGTGGTCAGCCGAAGGAGTTGGACTATGTGCTTACGCATTTGCCTACGCTCGTCATCAAGACGATCTCCCGTAGTGCGACGGGGAGCTCTTCGGTAGATGGGGCGGCGTTGTCTCAGCGGGAGCTGCAATTATGGAAACAACGTATCAAGGCCAATCCCTCCTTGTATGTGGGTCAGGAAAAAGTGGACATCATGTCTACGCCTGCGCTGGTCGATGGGAAGATCGAGGCAAGGAAGGTGTTGTTCAGGAGTTTTTTGGTGAGCAATAAGGATGGTTATGTGGCGATGGCGGGCGGGTTGTGCCGGACCTCGTCGGAGGCCGGGGATTTTATCATCTCCAATCAATCGGGGGGGATCAGCAAAGACGCATGGATACTATCGCCTGAGCCCGCGCGGATCGTGAGCGTGTTAAAGGAAGAGGGCGTTGCGGGGGCTTCGGCCGGTTATAATGATATGCTGCCGAGTCATGCGGCGGAAAATTTGTTTTGGGTTGGTCGTTATACGGAAAGGGTACTGGGGAATGCGCGGTTTTTGCGGGCGGTGATGCAATTCGTGGCGGAGGGGAATAAGCTTTCCACGGAAGCGAATAGTCAGACGGAAAGGAATTTGTTGGTGGCATTTACCCAGTACAGTTATACCTATCCGGGATTTACGGAGGAAGAGTGTTTTGCCAATCCCTGGGCTGAATTGAGGGCTGTGTTGCTTGACGAGAAGCGGACGGGCAGCCTCCGGTATAATTTTTTGCAATTCAACCGGGCCATACATGAGGTGCGTGAGCATTGGAGCACCGATACCTGGCGGGTGCTGCGGGTGATGGAGGAGGAGTTCCGGCAGGAGGCGCCGTTATCGCATCAGGGTCATATCCGGATGCTGCATATGCTGGACAATCTCATTACGTTCATTGTGGCTTTTATCGGATTGAACAGGGAAAGTATTTCCCGGGAGCAGGGGTGGATATTGCTGGATATGGGCCGGAAGATCGAGCAGAGTCTGCTGTTGATCACGATGCTTCGGGTGACGCTGACGGGGCGGTATTCTGACCAGGTGGAGTATAACCTGCAGCAGAGTGTGCTGATGAGTCATGAGAGTCTGGTGAACTATCGCTATAAGTACCGGATGCCTATCAATAATGAGCTGGTGTTGGACCTGATGTTATTCGATCCGAATAATCCGCGGTCATTGGTGTACCAGGTGGACCGGCTGAAAGTTTATCTGACAAACCTGCCGAAGGTGCAGACGGGGCATAAGCTGACGGAGTGTGAACGGCTGATCCTGGAGGCGGATACGCTGCTGAGGCTGGCGGATAAGAAGGAGCTGGCTTTGGACGATGGGGTTTCGTACCGGAAGCTGGATGAGTTTTTGGGCAGGATGTATGGGTTGTTGTCGGCGATCCCGGAAGTGATCAGTAAGACTTATTTTAAACATGAGCTTACTAAAACGATCGCGTTCAAATGAGGTATAGTATTCACCATAAGACGATCTATACCTACCTGGAGGCGGTAAGTGTCTGTCACAATGTATTGCGTTTGGTGCCGCGTGATACCGGGCGGCAGGTTTGTAAGGGGGTGACGGTGCGCATTCATCCTGAGCCGGATAGTCTGCAGGAGTATGAAGATTTTTTTGGGAACAAGGTGATCTATTTTTCGATTGAGAAGGAGCATGGGGAATTGACGGTTGTGGTGCATTCGGAGATCGAGAGGCGGGAGGTTGTCGGGCAGGAGATCTCCGTGGAAGATGTTAGTCAGTATGTGTTTGCGACGCCGATGACTGGGGGTGGTCCGGAGATCGAGGCCTATGCGCGGGTTTCTTTTCAACCGGGGCGGCCGGTATTGGAAGCGGGGTTGGATCTGATGCGTCGCATTTATACGGATTTTGAATTTACGCCGGGGTTTAGTACGGTGTCCACGCCTTTGAGCGTAGTGATGCGGGAGAGGAAGGGGGTTTGTCAGGACTTTGCGCATCTGGCCATTGCGTGTGTGCGGTCGGTCGGGTTACCGGCGAGGTATGTGAGTGGGTATATAGAGACCATTTCACCGCCGGGCGTGGAGAAGTTGATGGGAGTGGATGCATCGCATGCATGGTTTAGCCTATATATTCCGCATATTGGGTGGACGGATCTTGATCCCACCAATAATGTATTACCTGGTGATCAGCATATTACTATCGGGTGGGGCAGGGACTATTCCGATATTGCGCCGATGAAGGGGGTTATTTTGAGTAGTGGGTCGCATGGGTTGAGTGTGTCGGTGGATGTGCGGCGGCTTGGGTGAGCCGGGCGTTGCGGCGGCTGGTATAGTTGTTGCGGTTGCTGCCATCTCTAATTTACCATGAAAGTATACAGTTGTAATAATTGCCAGAACCCGCTTTATTTTGAGAACAGTGTGTGTCTGAAGTGTTCGCATCCGGTGGGTTTTGATCCGGTCGGCATGACTATGATCACCCTGACCCCGGGGAATGGGCGGGTGTTTTCGAATGCAACCAGGGGTAAGGAGCAATACAATTACTGTCAGAATGCCGAATATGGCGTGTGCAACTGGTTGGTGCCTGCGGCCGGGGAGCCTGGATACTGTATTGCCTGTGCGTTGAACCGGACCATTCCGGACCTTGGCAGTGACCAGAACCGGCTGCGGTGGAGGAATTTGGAGGTGGCGAAACATCGGTTGATCTATTCGCTGCTGAAGTTTCATCTTCCATTTGAGGTGGAGCGGGAAGGGGAGAAAGAAGCGATCGAATTCGATTTTTTGGCGGATGCTCCTTCGGGCGAGAAGGTGATGACGGGGCATGACAGTGGGATCATTACCATCAATATCTCGGAAGCGGATGAGTTGGAGCGGGTGCGGCATAAGCAGGATCTTGGAGAGCGGTACCGGACGTTGCTGGGGCATTTTCGGCATGAGATAGGGCATTATTATTGGGATGCATTGGTGGCGGGGAGTAAGTCGCTTGCGAAGTACCGGGCGCTTTTTGGAGATGAGACCAAGGACTATGAGGCGGCTTTGCAGGCTTATTACGCCAATGGTGCGCAGGCGGATTGGAATCAGCATTTTATCAGTCAATATGCGACAGCCCATCCCTGGGAGGACTGGGCGGAGACCTGGGCGCATTATTTACATATGATGGATACGCTCGAGACGGCATGGTCCTTCGGCATTCATATCGATGCGAAGGTGCAGATGGTGGGGAAATCGGACAGCCCGCGTGATCCTTATGAGGAGAAGGTATTTGACCGGTTGGTCGAGCGTTGGCTTCCGCTGGGATTTGCGTTGAATAGTTTGAACCGAAGCATGGGGCATGCGGATTTTTATCCTTTTATTCTTTCTGCGGATGTGGTGGAGAAGCTCAGGTTCATTCATGGGGTTTGCGGAAACGTCTGAGATCCAGGGTGTAGGGATAATCTTTGTTTGTTTCGGCTGGCGGAGGATCGCAGAGAAAGGGGAGCCGGTCCTGAGTGATATAGCGACTCACGGCCTTTAGTGCCGGGGAGGGGCGCAGAACGTCCTGGGTGTGTGCGGTGGTGGCGAAGCGGTTGCTTCTTCTGGATTCTGCCTCATAACTATTGACGGGAAAGGTTTCGTAAGATCGGCCGCCGGGATGCGAAACATAATAAGTGCATCCACCGACGGAGCGACTGTTCCAGGTATCGACGAGATCGAAAGTGATGGGTGTGTCGATGCCGATGGTGGGGTGTAAGGCGGAGGGCGGCTGCCAGGCCCGGTAGCGGATGCCGCAGACAAATTCTTGTTTTGTTCCGGTGGGGACGAGGGGTACGCGGCGGCCGTTGACGAGGAGCACGTAGCGGTCGCCGTTGAGGCCATTTAATTTTACCTGTACTTTTTCCAATGACGAATCGACGTATCGGGCGGTCCCGGTGCCGGACATCTCTTCGCCGAGGACGTTCCAGGGCTCGATGCCCATGCGGATCTCCATTTCGATATCTTGTATGGATATGGAACCATAGCGTGGGAACCGGAATTCCAGGAAGGCATCGAACCAACTGATGTCGAAGGGGTAGCCGGCTTCATTGAGATCGTTCACTACTTCTTGCAGGTCTTGCTTTACATAATGCGGCAGCATGAATTTGTCGTGTAGCCCGGTCCCCCATCTTGTCAGGCTTTGCCTATAGGGTTTTTTCCAAAATTTGGCGATCAGGGCGCGGATGAGGAGCATCTGCACGAGGCTCATCTGTTTGTGTGGCGGCATATCGAAGGCGCGGAACTCGAGGATGCCGAGGCGGCCTGAGGAGGAATCGGGGGAATACAGTTTGTCGATACAGAACTCGGAGCGGTGGGTATTGCCTGTGATGTCGGTGAGCAGATGACGGTAGAGGCGGTCGACGAGGTAGAAGGGGATGAAGCCGGATTCGGGGGTTTGGCTAAAGGCGATCTCCATCTCGTAGAGGCGGTCGTTGAGGCCTTCGTCGAAGCGGGGCGCCTGGCTGGTAGCGCCGATGAAGGCGCTGGAGAATAAGTAGGAAAGGCCGGGGTGGTGCTGCCAGTAGGCGATCAGGCTTCGGAGCAGATCGGGTCTGCGGAGGAGCGGGCTATCGGCTGGTTTTGCGGCGCCGATCGTGATATGGTTACCGCCGCCGGTGCCGGTATGGCGGCCGTCGAGCATGAATTTTTCGGTGCCGAGCCGGGACAGGAAGGCCTGATCGTAGAGTGTATCGATGGTTTTTGTGAGCTCCGGCCAGTTGGTGGAAGGGTGAATGTTTACTTCGATGACGCCGGGGTCGGGCGAAACGATCAGTCGTTCCAGGCGATAGTCCCTTGGTGGTTCGTAGCCTTCGATGCGGACGGGGATGTCGAGTTTTTCCGCTGTGGCCTCGATGCTGGAGACGGTGTCGAGATAATGTTCCAGGTAGTCCATCGGCGGGAGGAAGATATAGAGGATGCCGTCGCGCGTTTCGGCGCAGAGGGTTGTTTTGATGGTGGGGGCGTCGTGTGTGGCGCCTTTTGTGGGGGTTTGGCTGGCGACGGCGGTTTGTTGATTGATGGTCTGGGTGTAGCGATTTTGGGCGGTTGCGTGGAAGTCGCCCAGCTGTGGGAATTCATCGAAGAGGCTGCGTTCGACCTTTTCTTCTGCTTTTGCGGTGGCCGGCAGGGAGTCGAGCGGGAGGCGCAGGCCGATGGGGGAATTGCCGGGGACGAGGAAGAGGTGTTCGCGGGTGAACGACCATTTAACCGACAGCCATTTGTTGTTGGCATGGTCCCATTTCAATGGAAGGGTATAGCCTGCGGGTGTATCGAGGCCGGTGTTTAACAGGCGGGCGAGGGTCTGGCGTTCGAGCGGGTCTTTGAGGTTGGCTTTGAGTGGGTCGATGTTTGGCGGCAATTTTCCTTCGGTCCATAGGGCGTAAAAGGTATCCTCGTAAGCGGCGCTGATGTTTGCATGGTTGACGCCGAGGAAGCCGGCCAGTTCTTTCAGGAATGTTTTTGCGTCGGCGGCGGTGTAGACTTTTGCGTTTTTTTCATGCGCAATCAGTCGGGGGTTCCGCCAAACGGGTAGCTGGTCTTTGCGCCAAAAGAGGCCGTATTGCCAGCGGGGCAGGGGTTCACCGGGGTACCATTTGCCCTGTCCGTAATGGATCATGCCGTTTGGTCCGAACTGTTGGCGGAGGCGAAAGATCAGGTCGTGGGCGAGGATGCGTTTTTCTTTGCCGTCGGCGGCGGTGTTCCATTGGGCCGACTCCATGTCATCGACTGAAACGAAGGTTGGTTCTCCGCCCATGGTGAGGCGGAGGTCGCCGGCTTGCAGGTCTTCATCGACCTTATAGCCCGTTGCGTTGATGGTGGCCCATTGCTCTGCCGTGTATGGTTTTGTTACGCGGGGGTCTTCGTGGATGCGGGTGACGGTATTGGAAAAGGAAAATTCGGTCTCGCATTCGTCGGTTGCGCCGACTACGGGTGCGGCGCTGGTATAGTGTGGCGTGCAGGCGAGGGGGATATGGCCTTCGCCTGCGAAGAGGCCGGAAGTGGGGTCCATCCCTATCCAGCCGGCGCCGGGGATATAGACCTCGGTCCAGGCGTGGAGGTCGGTAAAATCGTTGGTGGGGCCGGAAGGGCCGTCGAGGCTTTTGATGTCGGCGGTCAACTGGACGAGATAGCCGGAGACGAATCGGGCTGCCAGACCCAGGCGGCGCAATATTTGGACCAGGAGCCAGGCGGAGTCGCGGCAGGAGCCGAGGGCTTTGCCGAGGGTTTCGTCGCAGGTCTGGACGCCGACCTCCATGCGGATGTTGTAGGCGATGTCGCGGTTTAGCTTTTGGTTGATATCAACTAAGAAGTCATTTATGTTTTTTGGAGTTTTGTCAATGTTGTCGAGCCATTGGTCGAGCAGGGGGCCGCTGTCGGTGGGCTCGAGGTAGGGGGTCAGTTCTTTGGCGAGGTCTTCTTTGTATTGGAAGGGGTATTTTTCGGCGTAGTCTTCTACGAAGAAGTCAAAGGGGTTGATGACGACCATGTCGGCGATGACTTCGACCCCGATGCTGAGCTCATTTGTTTTTTCCGGGAAGACGACGCGTGCCAGCCAATTGCCGAAGGGGTCTTGTTGCCAGTTGATGAAATGGTTTTTTGGGGAGATGATGAAGGAGTAAGACTCGATCGGGGTGCGGGAATGGACGGCGGGCCGGAGTCGGAAGACATGGGGAGCGAGGGAGACGTAGCGGTCGTATTTGTAGGTGGTGTTGTGATTGATGGCTACCCGGATAGACATAGATAGTTTTTGGAACTATCGAAGATAATCAATATTTGTGGAAATGGCGTTTGCGGTTTTAGTCTGTGCGGAGGCTTTTTATCGGGTTTGCTTTTGCTGCGCGGATGGATTGGAGGCTGATGGTGGCGAGGGCGATCGCGATGGCGAGCAGGCCTGCGCCGAGCAAGATGGTCCAGCCGATGGTGATCCGGTAGGCAAAGTCCTGCAGCCATTGGTGCATGAGCCACCAAGCGATGGGTGAGGCGACGATAAATGAGACGATGACAAGGAGCAGGAAATCCCGTGAGAGGAGCCTGACGATGTTTTGAACGGAGGCGCCGAGGACTTTTCGCACGGCTATTTCCCGGGTCCGCTGCAGCGTGTTGTACGAAGCAAGCCCGAAGAGGCCCATGCAGGAGATGAGGATGGCGAGTATGGTGAAATAAAGGAACAGTTTTCCGAAGCGTTCGTCACTGCGATATTGTTTGTCGAAGAATTCATCCAGGAAATAGTAGAGCAATGGCCGGTGGGGTATGATGGTCCGCCATTTGTTTTGGATCGCATCCAGTGTGGCCGGCAGGTCTTTTGCGGCGACCTTGACCGAAACGAGATAGCAGGCGTCGGGCTCGATGCGCATGGCGAGCGGGCGAATCGCCTGTTGCAGTGAATGAAAGTGAAAGTCCTTCATGACCCCGATGATCTTGCCTTCCCGGTCGAACTGTTTAAATCGTCTGCCGATGGCATCTTGTGGTGAATGGTAGCCAAACATCTTTGCGGCTGTTTCATTGATCAACATAGCCTTTGTGGTATCGGTTGCGAAATCGCGGGAGAAGGCGCGGCCGGCGACCAGCTTTATATTGTATTGAGGAACGTAATCCCAATCCACGAAATAGGAATCGAGGTTGGCGGGTTGCAGGTTGCCGGATGCGTTCTCTATTTCGCAATCAATGGTGTAGTCATCGGTGGCCGGAACGCTGGAGGCCAGCGATGTAGAGAGGACGCCTTTGATACCCGTGAGAGACTGCTGGAAGGCCAATTTTTTTGGATCGCCTTCTGTATTGATGACCATGAGCTGGTCTTTAGTGAATCCCAGATCCTGGGAGCGCATGAACTTTAGCTGTTGATAGACGACGAGTGTGGCGATGATGAAACCGGTGGACAGGGTGAACTGTACGAGGACGAGCGCTTTTCTTACCGTGTTGCCGTTGGAGCCGGTAGTGAAACGGCTTTTTAGTACGGCTACCGGTTTGAAAGAAGAGAGAATGAGGGCGGGGTACAAGCCGGCCAGCAGGCCGACGGCCAGGACTGAAGCGAAGAGTACTGCTATATAGGAGGGGTGTTCGACAACGTTGCGGATGATCGTTTTGCCGGCGAGCTGGTTGAATTCGGGGATCAATAAGGTGGTCAGGCCCAGTGTGATGATGAAGGCGATGAGGCAGAAGAAGATGGATTCGCCGGTGAACTGCCAGGCCAGTTCTGTTTGTGCGGCGCCGATGACTTTTCTGACCCCCACTTCTTTTGCGCGGTCGGCGGCTCTTGCTGTGGTGAGGTTTACGAAATTGATGCAGGCGATCAGCAGGACGATGACGGCGATGAGGGAAAAGAGGTTGATGTTCCTGCTGCCGACGGTCTTGTTCCCGTTGCGGGTGGAATAGAGATAGACGTCTTGCAGGCGTTCGAGGGAAAGACTGCTGGCCATCCGGGTCTTTTTCATTTCGGCACCTTCCATTTTGTCCATGAAGGCGGGGAATTGGCGTGTCAGGGCCCGGGGATCGGTTCCGGGTTTGAGGAGGATGAAGCAGATGGGGTGATAATTGGACCATTCCCAGGAATCCTCGACGCCGGCATTGAGGTTTTGCGTCTCGGTGGTCATCGAGACGATCATATCGGCCTTGAACTGGGAGTTCTCGGGGAGGTCTTTCATGAGGCCGGTCACTTTGACGGGCCAGGCTTTCTGGGCGAGGAGGACCGTTTGTCCGACGGGGTTGGCGGCGCCGAAGTATTTTTTGGCTGCCGACTCGGAGAATACGACGCTGAAGGGTTCTTTGAGGGCGGATGCGGGGTCGCCTTTTAGCAAGGGGAAGTCGAAGACCTGGAAGAATGCGGGGTCTGCGAACATGGAGTTCTCTTCCTGGAATTTGATATCGCCGGTCCTGACCAGGAGGCTGGATCTGACGGTGCGAACGGCGGATGCTATTTGGGGGAATTGTTTTTGGAGGTTGGGTCCCACGGGCCAGGCGGGGCCGTCGGCCCGGATCGTTTCGGCCGGGGTTTTGATGTCGCAGACAACGCGGTAGATGCGGCCGGCATTGTGGTGGAAGGCGTCGTAACCGGACTCGAAGCGCACGTACGAGAAGATCAGGAAGCAGACGGTCATTCCGGCGGACAGGCCGAGCAGGTTGATGGCTGAGAAGGCGCGGTGTTTCCAAAGGTTGCGAAAGGCAACGGCGAAGTAATTTTTTAGCATGAGAGCATGTTTTGGTTTGACGAAGTTGGTCGTTTGTCAGACTCTCATGTGGCGGTTACTAAAATTACTATCCTTTTAGGGATGGCGGTTGCCGTTCATAAAAAAACGCAGTGGAGATACGGATGTGGTCAAGGTGTTGGCGTTTTATACAGACCGTTGATGGAAATAGCGGGGAGCCAGGGGTCGCCGATGCGTTGGCGGTTCCAGTAGAGGTGACCGGGGCTGCCGGGTGGGGCGAAGGAATAGCGATAGAGGATGACGCGGATATAACGGGGCGGCTTATCCGGGAAGGGGTTGGCCGCGAAGAGGCCGAGGGCGCCCGGGTCGTTGTGGAGGAGTTTTGCTATGAGGGTTAGTGTCCAGGGGTATTCGTCCGGGGTGGACATGGCTGCGAACCATAGCTGCCAGTCCAGGCGCAATTGGTAGGGGGCTACCTGCGGTGGGCGTTTGTCTAATTCGACGGGCAGGCCTTTGTAGGGATACGGTTTCCAATGGGCGCTGTCGTTGGGGATAGGATCGGCGGTTCCTTCGAATACGAGGTTGAGGCGTTCCCGGCCTACTGAGCCGAAGGCCCCGTAGGTGTTGACAAGGTTGAGGGGATCATAGGAGGTATTCATGATCTGGTTTGGAGAGAGGAGGTTGAATGCGGGCTGGATGCTGAGGAGTCCGATGATAACGGTGATGGTCCAGGCGGTGACGAGCATAGGTTTTGATGGTTCGGCGTTGGCGCGGGCGGTTTCGGCTTTTTTGACGAGCGTTTTCGGGAGTAGTTTTGACCAGGTTGCGTCGTCGATGCAGGCGAGGGCGGGGATGATGGTCAGCCAATTGAGGAAGGAGAGGTTGCCGCTTAGGAGGAGGATGATCTGTAAGCCTATGATGATGGCGCCGGCGATCGTGCGAGCCAGGCGTGGTCCGAATACGAATAGGGGTGCGACGAGCTCGGCGAGCCAATTGTACCAGACGCCGAATTTCAGGAGGATGCGCGGCAGGAAGTGGAACCAGCGGCTTAGTGGGCCGGGCAGGGGTTGGGTCTCGAAATGATAATAGAGGGCGGTGCCGTTGCGCCATACGTCATCGCCGCGGAATTTTATAAGGCCGGCGCCGAACATAATGCGGAAGGTGAGCCAGCGGAACAGGACGATGACGGGCATGGGCGGGGGCCGTTTTGGGAAGGGGCGGGGATCGACCAGCGGGCAGAGGAAGATCGCGAGGAAGCCTGTCTCCAGGAGTTGGATCTCCCAACCGTAGCCATACCAATCCTGGCCTACGTTTACGAATGACATATATAGCAGCCAGAGTATGGTGAGCAGGGGGGCGTTCGCAAAACCTGCCAGTACGACGATCGACAGCAAGAGGCCTATCCATGCGACTATCAGCAGGGCTGTGTCGGAGTGGGCGAACCAGAAGAGCGAGGGGAGTCGCCGGATGCCGGCTCCTGCAGAACCGAGATAATGGGTCAGGCTTTGGAGGTAGGGGCCGACGGGGAGCAGGCCGTTTGCGCCGATCAGGGGAATGATCTGGTTGATCGCTGCGAGAAAGGCTATGGCGTAGACGGCTCCCAGCAACCGGAGGATGAGGAAGCGGGTGAGCCAGTAGGTGGGGCGATTGTCCTGTTCGTGCGGATATGGCTGGGATTCGGTATCCATCGTGATGTGTACCAGTAATTTACCGATTTTTCGGGGGTTTACCGTCCTTTATGAGGAGATCTGCGGCGAGCACGTGGATATACAAGGCGCTTCGGTTGTCAACGATGCGGGGAGGCGGGTGGCGCAGATCCCTGCCGACTTTATCGGGATACGCCAGGGAGATGACGTGGAGATCATGCGCGGGGACCTTGCGGATATTTTTTATCGGGCTACTGCCGGCGACTGCGAATATATTTTTGGCGACTCTATCCGGTCGATGCGGGAGGTGGAAGCGGGTGTGGAAGTGGAATTGGAACATGGCGGGAAGCGGGTGTTTGACCTGGTGATCGGTGCCGACGGGCTACATTCTAATGTGCGTTTGCAGGTGTTCGGCGAGGAATCTCAATTCATAAGGGATCTTGGCGGCTATTATTTCTCCATTTTTAGTGTGCCCAATCATTTGCGGCTCGACAGGTGGGAGCTGTTTTATGTGAATGTCGATCGGGTGACCAATCTGTATAGTGTAAGGAATGGCAAGGATGCAAAGGTGTTGTTTGTTTTCAAAGCGCCCGGGCTGGCATATGACAGCAGGGACCTGATGCGGCAGAAAGCGATCCTGCGGAACGTCTTTGGCGGGTTAAAATGGGAAGTGCCTACTCTTTTGTCGGCGATGGAGTGGGCGCCGGATTTTTACCTTGATGCCATCAACCAGATAAAAATGCCGGTCTGGCACAGGGGCAGGTGTATGCTGTTGGGGGATGCCGCTTTTGCGCCATCGCTTGCGTCCGGGCAGGGGACCAGCATGGCTATCGTTGGCGCTTACGTATTGGCCGGGGAGTTATATGCGGCGGGAGGTGATCATCGGGTGGCGTTTCCGGTGTATGAAAATGAGATGCGGTCGTTCATTGAGAAAAATCAAAAATTGGGCGAGCATGTGAAGCAGATGGTGCCGGGATCCGGCTTTGAGCTTCGGATGCAGGCGATGATGGTGAAGCTGATGCCTTATTTGCCGTTCACCAACAGGATCATCAAGGGGATCATTAAGCGGACCTATGAAGCGGCCAATGGCATTGTGCCGAAGGAATACTGATGGTTCGTCCAGGAATGTTGTCGTTGGTCGATTGGCGGGGCCGGATCTGCGTAGTTTTGGTATATTCATAAGATGAAAAACACCTTTTTTATAGCGGGCGTGATCGCCATTTTTGGGCCGACGTTGGTGTATGGTCAGGACGGGGGCAATTTGTCGAAGCAACGGCGTTGGCAGCTGCTGGACTATCAGCAGGACACCGTTTATGGGACTTCTGTGAATAGAGCTTATAGGGAGTTGTTGAAGGGGAAGACCAGCCATACGGTTGTCGTGGCGGTGATCGATGAAGGGGTTGATATCACTCAGGAAGACCTGCAGGGGCATATCTGGACCAATAAGAAAGAGATATCCGGGAATGGGGTTGACGACGATCATAATGGGTATGTGGATGATGTCCATGGCTGGAATTTTTTAGGGGGAAAGGGTGGCAGGAATATTTATGCTACCAATAGTGAGGCCGATAGGGAGTATTGGCGGCTCAGGCGGGGGTATGCGGCGCCGGATACCGGGGATGCTTATTTTATGAAGGTGAAGAAGGAGCACGTGTACGATTCCGTGAGCCGGAACAGGGACCTGTATGCTATAATGGCGGATCGGGTGCGGGCATTGGAGGTCAATGATAGTATGCTGAAAATGGCTTTGCCCGGGAAGGCTTTGACCTATTATGATGTAATGGCGTTTGAGCCGACCGATAGTGTGTTGAAGGCGACGAGGCAATCGATGGTGGAGTTTTACGCGCACAATAGTCAGAGTGCGAGGCAATTGCCGCTGGATAGTATTATCCGGACGGTCAAGGTTCATTTGGTGACATTGAAGAAGACCCAGGAGCTTTTTGCGACGGTGAAGAGTGACCCCTGGGTGACGAGGAAGGAGATCGTGGGGGACGATCCGTCTGACATCAACGATCGGAACTACGGGAATAGCCTGGTGGGGGATGAATATGCCGATCATGGGACGCACTGCTCGGGTATCATTTCGGCGATAAGGGGCAATGGG
>Ga0302325_10002039_pt1 | contig 49902 bp, 37 predicted proteins | sample Palsa_T0_2_FD_201948 | JGI IMG/M metagenome (GOLD analysis project Ga0302325, IMG submission 201948) | Peat permafrost microbial communities from Stordalen Mire near Abisko, Sweden - Palsa_T0_2 | ecosystem: Environmental > Terrestrial > Soil > Palsa > Peat permafrost | place: Sweden: Abisko...
AGAATAGCAATGCGAGCATCAGGCTCAAGTTGACGAACTTGAGCCAGCTTTTGTCAAAAAAACCTAAGATTCCAGGTGTCATCGCCTGCCTCCAAAAATGCAAAAAGGTTAGAAAATGTGTGTCTTTCAGTGCGAGCAATTACCGGCATTTGCAGTCGCCGAGAACCCTATAGGGCCATTCATGCGCTGGCAACGTTACGCAGGCGCTCTAACGTTGCCGCATGTTGTTGATAATAGGGCTCTCGCAGTGGACGTTCCGCCTAACGGTTAGACACGTGACGTTAATCGGAATCAGTGACGGGCAAACCTCGAGTATGAAAGCAATATCTAAGGGAATGAGAGGCGCCCGTCCTTTTTGGGTTCGACCAGGCCCGGTTCGCCCGTCGTCATCCTCATTGCTCTGAAAGCTGCCCTGCGGCTAGCGCGCAGTGGTGTCGTCTGTCATGGAGGGCGGCGCATCTCCCGGAGTGCTCCCCCAGTTGCGATTCGGTTTGTTCCCCATCTCCAGGATCAGAGTTCCTCCACTGGCTATCTCGGCATGCGAGAACCACGGCTTGTTGAGCGGTTTGCCGTTAAGCAGCGCCGATTGAATGTACTTGTTCTGGGCCGAAACGTGATTTGCCACTATAGTGAAGTCTTTCCCGTTGCCCATCCGGATGACCGTCTTGGCAAAGATCGGGCTGCCAATCTCGTATACCGGGCTGCCCGGACATACCGGGTAGAAACCCATGGCGCTGAGAACATACCAAGACGAGGTAGCTCCGCCATCATCGTCGCCAGGAATGCCCAAGGGTCCATCTCCGTACCAGATATCCATCAACTGACGGACGCGCTGCTGCGTCTTCCACGGCTGCCCGGAGAAGTCATAGAGGTAAGGAATGTGAAAGCTCGGCTCGTTTCCCTGCGCGTAAAGACCCACCAGGCCGGTCGCGTCCGGAAACTGGCGGAGGAAGGCAAATTTCGATGTGCCGTATTGCTCGACAAAGAGGCGATCCAGCTTCCTATTGAAAGCATCACGACCCCCCATCAAGCGAATAAGACCCGCTGGATCATGCTGGACGTTGAAGCTGTAGATCCAGCTGTCCACCTCCGTGAAATAATCGCGGCCGCCCTGTCCTCCGCCGAGTTTGGGATCGAAATCCGCAACCCACTGTCCATCTGCGCTTCTGGGAGCCATAAACCCAATCCGCGAATCGAAGACGTTTTCGTAATTGTGAGCAAGCTTGGTAAAGTAAGTTGCATCTGCTTCTTTGCCAAGCGCATTTGCCAGTTGGGCAACACACCAGTCGTCGTAACTGTTCTCGATCGTGACCGAGACGGCCTGCCGGCGCTCGCCAGTCACCTCCGGCACGGTTTCGGGCTCTCCCTTGGCAAGCGCAGGGAAGAATCCTTTTTCAAAGTAGATGCGATCGAGGTCGGTAAGCGGGCCTCGGCGCCACGGCAACATCGTGGCTTCCGTAGCGTTCTTCCGCATTGCCGCATAAGCCTGCTCCACGTCGAAGTCACGATAGCCTTTGCTGTAAGCGTCGAGGATGAAGGATGCAGCATGGTGGCCGATCATGACCGCCTGTTCTCCGGCTGCGGAAGGAAACGAGGGCAGCCAACCGCTCTGCTCATACATGCGCACATAAGATTCGATCATGTCTTGCTGCTGTGCCGGATCCAGCAATAATTGCAATGGGTGCAACGAGCGATACGTGTCCCAGAGTCCGTCATCAATGTAGAAGTCGTGTCCCTGCGCGGCGCGAACGGTATGATCGTACCCGCTGAAATACTTGCCATCCTCGGTGATATCGGTCATGCGTCCCAATGACCGGTAGAGGGCAGTGTAGAAGATAGTGCGTTGCCGCTCTGTGCCGCCAGTGACACTTACCCGGCTAAGCGTGTCGTTCCAGACTGATCTCGCTTTTGAGCGGACCTGTTCGAACGTCCACTTGGGGATCTCGCGCTCCAGATTGCGGTGGGCCTGCTCTTCGCTGATGTATGAGATTCCCAGGCGGACCTCGATCTGTTCTCCTTCGCTTGTCGCAGTATCAGTAACAAACCCGACGCTGTTGCCAGACTGCCTCGACTTCTGCGTAAGTTCATCGCCGATCCAGGTTCGATAAACGGAAAATGGCTTGGAGAACTCCGCGTAAAAGTATTCTCTGGTTTCTCCTGGATTCCCCGAAACTTCTGCTACCAGACCTGTGATTCTTTCGCTCCCTTGTACAGCCGTATCGCCAACGACCGTCAGTTCGGAGTCTTCCTTCATGCTCAACGCCAGGTGTGCGTGCGCGCCGGCAGGAAAGGTGAAGCGGTAATAGCCCGCCTCCTGGCTTGGAGCAACTTCGGCCTTGATCCCCCAACTTTGCAGGTCTGCCTCGTAGTAGTAAGGAGTGGCAATCTCAAAGTCGTGGTCAAAATCGGAGGCGTAGCCTTCAGCGTTGCAACTGAGTGGGCCGAGAGACGCCATCAACACCGCTGGGCCAACGGGGAATCCATAGATTTTGTCGGCCAGATAACGATCGGTAACGCCCGGAGTAGTAATGGGCGCCAGTCGCGCCATTCCGTGAGGATACTGTACATAAGGAACCGTAGCGCTCAGCAGCTGACCGATGCCGCCGATATTTGGAGAGACATAATCTACCGGATCCTTTTGCGAAGTCCCCCAAGCGCTGGGATCCAAGCAGACTGCCAGAACTGCCATCGCGGCGCATCTCATCATCCATTTCATGAGCGTCTTCCTCTCTCGAGCTATGGGTTAAGGAGAAAACTCGTGGTCAATGAGGCCAGCGAGGAGCCACCGACCCAGAGGGTGTATCTGCCCGGCTCCACGACCCATCGTCCCTCCACGTTCCAGACGGCAAGTTGGTCCTGTGGGATATGGAAGACGACGGTTCTTGTCTCTTGTGGCTTAAGATGGATCCGCGAGAATCCCTTGAGAGAGCGGCTGGGAGTTTCGACACTGCTTACATCTTCTCGTACGTAGAGCTGGGCAACCTCATCGCCCTCGCGGTCGCCTGAATTGGTGATATCGACAGTGACCTTTACCTCATCGTGGCTGCCGGGAGCCGGTGCCTGCACGGCAAGATGGTCATAGGCGAAGGTGGTGTAACTCAGACCGAACCCGAAGGGAAAGAGCGGCTTGCCATCGTTATCGACGTACTTGTACGTCCGCGATGGGTCACTGTTGTAGAACATTGGCAACTGCCCCACGCTGCGGGGAAAGGTAATGGTGAGGCGTCCGCCAGGATTGTTGTCACCGAAGAGCGTTTCAGCAATTGCCTGGCCGCCAAACTCGCCCGGATACCATGCTTCCAGGATTGTGGGAACGTGCTGCTTCGCCCAGCCGATAGTCAGCGGCCTACCGTTTTCCAGCACCAGCACGACCGGCTTACCCGTCGCTACGACCGCTTCCAGTAGCTGCTCCTGATTACCCGGCAGATCGAGCGTGGAGCGGTCAAAGCCCTCGCCGGAAATCCCCTGCCACTCGCCAAGAGCCAGGATGACCACGTCGGCATCCTTTGCCTTGGCGACTGCCGCGGGAATTTCCATGCCTGCATCGAAAGTGATGGTTGCCTTAGGGACGAACGCGCGAATGCCATCGAGGAGGCTGATGTGCACACCATTCGTCTCTCTTTCATAGTCACCATAGCGTGCGATGTTGCCATTGGGGCCGATGACAGCGATGTTCCGGACAGATTTCGAGAGCGGAAGCAGATGGCCATCATTCTTGAGCAGCGTCATCGACTCGCGCGCTGATTCCAGCGAGAGCGCCAGATGCTGCGGCGAGCGATGCTCGCGTGGGTTAAGGGCAGGATCGACGAACGGGCGATCGAACAGGCCGAGAGCAAACTTCACTCGCAGCACCGAGCCCACCGCCCGGTCGAGATCGGCTTGGGATAAAGAGCCGTCGTGTGCGCAGTCGATAAGAGCCTTCTGAAAGACGGCGTGATCAAAATCGTAGAACTGCATGTCGACGCCGGACTTAATGGCCATACAGGAGGCGTTTTTTGGGGTCGCGGCAACGCGGTGGTCTTTGTAGAGGCGCTGGATAGCGCCTAGATCAGAGACCACAAACCCCTGAAATCCCCATTCTTCGCGAAGGATCTTCTTGAGCAGGAAGGGATCCGCGGTAATCGGAATGCCGTCGATTTCGTGATAGGCCGCCATGGTCGCCATGGCATGTCCCTCACGGAAAGCCGGCTCAAACGGCTTGAGCATGACGCTGCGCAGCTCGCGCTCCCCCATATGGACAGGAGAGGTGTTGGTGCCACCCTCCGGGGAGCCGTGTCCGGCAAAATGCTTGGGCTCAGCGACCACGGTGTTGTCTGCATTCAAGCTTTCGCCCTGCGCCCCGCGCACGTACGCAAGCCCCAGCTGCCCGGTCAGGTAAGGGTCTTCGCCGAAATCTTCTTCGACGCGTCCCCAGCGCGGCTCTCGAGCGAGATCGAGGACGGGAGCAAGAATCATGCCAACACCCGTCGCCCGGGCCTCGGCCGCAATGGCGGCGCCGGTTTGCTGTGCAACCTGCGGATTCCAGGTGGCCGAGAGATTGATCGGAGCAGGAAAGACCGTTCCTGTATCGAAACCGTGGAGGGCCTCCTCTATAAATAGGGCAGGAATACCCAAACGGCTGTGCGCAATCACCCACTTCTGGATCGTGTTCGCCTGCTCCGGGGTCGGATTGAGATCATGTATTCCACCTACTCCGAGGTTCCCCCACAAGGATTCCGCTCTATCCGGAAGGAACACGGCGTCGGAGGCAGCATGAGTATCGTCCGTATGTTTGTCCACCAAGGCCCTGGCCCCGGAATACAAGTCGAGTTGCCGCACTTTTTCCTCGAGTGTCATGCGCTGCAACAGATCATCGACCCGCCTCTTCATGGGTAGCTCAGACTGCTTGTACGGAGCAGAGGCCTCGGCGGCCTGCTGCGCAATAGCCGTCGTAGCCCAAGTCAGACAGACAGAGCAGGCTGTTAGCAAGATGGCTAGATCAACAATGGACAGGCCGGAAGCTCTTTTTGTGCGTTCAAAATCTTCCGGGCTGAGCGGACGAGTTTCGGGTCGTAAGCTACATGCCTTGTCGGGCCGTTTGCTCTGAGCATAGCGGTCTCCCAATATTTGTCCCTCGGTTTCGAGCAACGTCCCTTGGCGGACCCACACTATAGCAACGTCGATCGCAATGGCAACGTTATGCCGAACTCCTAACGCGGCTCTATGAATCTGATAATAAAAAGCCTGACGTTCTGCAATGAGCGCCTAACAGTAGCTACGTGAGGGAAGTTCATGCTTAGCCGGTTCCAATGGAGAACTATGGTCTGAAGAAGATCGCGGGAAAACGCGAAACCTCGCGCTGCGGTTCAGAGGGTAGGGGTCCAAGGGACATGACACTCATCCGAGTGCTAGAATGGCGCCCGTCAGGTCCAACGATGCACACAACCGCTCCAACCGATTCCCGAACATCCGAGATAGGAAAGATCGCAGAGACAGAAAAGGATCTCGAACTTCTTCAGCAGCATCTGAGAGAAGTGATTGAAGGTGCTGCTTTTAAGGCCAGTCATCGGAGCGGGCAATTTCTAAAATACATCGTCGATCAGGCAATTGCGGGTCACTGTGAATCCCTGAAAGAACGTGTCATCGGTATGGAGCTCTTTGGGCGTTCCCCAACCTACGACACGGGTGAAGATGCGATCGTTCGGGTCACGGCTAGTGACGTGCGTAAGCGGCTTCTGCAGCACTATGGCAAGGATGGTGCGACCTCCGAGTTTCGTATCAGCCTGCCATTAGGAGCTTACATTCCTGAGATCGCTCGCCGGACACATTCATCCGCGAACGGCAATTCGCACCTCGGTGGAACTGAAGTGGAACCGGATCAAGTGGCCGATATGCCACACCTGGACCTGTTGCAAGATCCGGTTCACGCTCCTCTTAATGACGTAGTCGTCGAGGCTTCCAGGTCGGGGGTTCGCGGCAGAATTCCGCGGCTGTCTTTCATCGCCGCGCTCTGCACCCTTGCTCTGATGGCTTCTGCCGTGGTTGCCTGGAATCGCTATTCCGTTTTGGAAGTGGTCCCACGGTCGTCCCTTTTGTGGTCGGCATTTTTCCGTTCACCCCATTCCACGCAAATCATAACCAGCGATCCCAATATTGCTCAGATCGAGGCCTTCACCGGCGATCAGCTCTCGGTTTCCGACTACGCAAATCACAACTACATACCTGACCCAAGCAAGCTGACTCCAGAGGTTATCAGTTTTTGTCGCAACATCCTGCGCGGGGACCAGGCGGCAGTGGTTGACATGCCCATTACCGTCTATATCGGACAGATGGCTTTCGCCAGTTCTAGAAATGTCAGCATACACGCTGCGCGCAGCAGACAGATTCAAGATCTGGCAAGTGAGGATAATTTCGTCTTCTTAGGAAGCCCGCGCACCAATCCTTGGTCAGCGTTGTTCAGCGACCAGCTTGACTTTCGGTTTGTGTTCGACCCCAAGGCCAAAACGGAATTCATCCGTAATGAACGTCCGCGTCCCCAGGAAGCGTCCGCGTATGTACCAACCGCGCCGGGCTGGCAAACAGGTCGTTCTTTCGCGACTCTTGCGCTGGTAAAAAATCCGGATCAAGTCGGTCAAGTTCTGCTTGTTGCGGGAGCAACGCACGAAGGCACCGCAGCTGCCGGAAGATTTATCACCGATACGCCACGCCTGAATGCAACACTCGAGAAGTGCGGTGTTAAAAACTCTGGCGAAGTGCAGCATTGGCAATTGCTTCTACAGTTGAATGCGATGGCGGGAGCACCAAGCAATGTGGACGTAGTCGCTTGCCACCTCCTGGATGGCTCCCAGAATCGCTGACGATACGGAGTGGAGCTTAAAAGTTCCCCTAAGTAAGCACCCTCGTCGCAGGCGGACGTAGCGCGGTGGCAATAAGGGCAGCTAAAAGAAACGCGGCGGACGTGATGCAGAGTGCCCAGCTGAGCCCCGCGTGTTCCGAGACCCGGCCGATGAGGTAGGGCGCGGCAGCGCTTAATATCCGGCCAACGTTATAGGCAAAGCCCATAGCGGAAGCACGCAGAGCGGTAGGGAAGAGCTCGCTGGCGATGACCCCGAAGCCGCTGAAGTAACCGGTCCCGAAGAATCCAACCAGCGGGCCGATCAGAAGCAGCGCATGCGGATTCCGCACGAACGCAAACAGCGGTACCAGCGCTGCGGCCACCATAAGATATCCAATATAGGTATATTTGCGGCTGAAACGGTCTGCCAGGTATCCAAACGAAATATATCCAAGGAAGGTGCCGGTCTGCATGACGATTGTCCATCCAGAGGTTTGGAGAATGCTGAGACCCCGGCCGCCTTCCGCGACGGGCATGGAGAGAAAACGCGGTAGCCAGGTAAAGAGTCCCCACCAGGCAAAGAGGGCGGCGGCGTTCATGCTGGCGCAGACCAGCATGCTGTAGCCGAATGTTCCCCGGAAGAGGCGGCCGATATCCACCCGCGGTCTCGATTCCTGGTGCCAGACTTCCGGTTCTCGCAGGCCGCGCCGTACCCAGAGCGAAATCAAGGCGGGCAAAATGCCGGCGAAGAACACCGCCCGCCATCCGAAGCGCGGCATTACCAGCGCGACCACGGCCGCCCCCAACGCGTAGCCAACCGCCCATGCGCTTTGCACCAGTGCAAGCGCTTTGCCGCGGTGGCGCGCCGGCCAGGTTTCGGCGACCAAAGCAGCCCCCGAGGCCCACTCCCCACCCATGCCTAGGCCAAGCAGCACGCGGCACAGCATCAACTGCGTGGCTGTCTGGGTGAAACCGCACAACGCTGTGCCGATGGAATAAACCAGGACACTCCAGATAAGTGCGCGCACCCGGCCAAATCGGTCGGCAAACCAGCCGAAACCCACCCCGCCGACCGCGGCGGCGATCAGGGTGGCCGACACCATGGCCCCACTCAGGGCCGCGGAGAGATGCATCTCACGCTGTACCTGGCCCAGCACCAGCGCGTAGAGCATCACGTCCATGCTGTCGAGCATGTAGCCCAAAAATGCCGCAAGCAGGGTACGCTTTTGGTCGCCCGAGGCTTCTGCCAGCCAGCCGTAAATGTCGTTCAAACGGAGCCTCTTGGTTAGAGCGTCGGCACGCTGTCCAAAAACGCTTTTCTGAAGGGTACGGCCTTTAGAGTCTACGTGAGAACTCCACTGACAAACTCAGTCCCGCAGGGACGGCTGAAAATAGCCCAGGACGAACCCGGATTTCCTGTGTAGCTCGGTGGAGTCAATGAGCCCCGTGCGGCTTTCCGTAAAGAAAGCCGCATACGCAGATGTGTCCAGAGCAGCGTACAGGAGATCCGGGGTAGTCCTGGGGAGAGATTTGAGAGACGAACCAGTCCCGCAGGGACGGCTGAAAATTACCCAGGATGCAATCCTGGGATACCTCTACCTCTAAAATGGACTATTTGCGATTCGGCGCAGCCAGCCCAGGACTGACGTCCTGGGGCATTCTCAGTCGTCCCTGCGGGACTGGTCTCGGTGGGAAAGTACCCCCAGGACTAACGTCCTGGGCTACTCTCAGCCGTCCCTACGGGACTCAATTTGGAGAGAGTAGTTCTCACGCAGACTCCTTAGCCCGCACTTAAGATTAGCCCGCAAAGATTTTTTTGATGAACTTGGTTTTAGCCCCTGAGCGACGATTTCCGCTGCAAACAGCTTGTTCCGCATCCTCCTACGAAAAGTGGGTCGCCCTCCTCCCGCTTGCTTGTCGCTCATTCATGTTGCGTCGTGACGGCACGCGAAGTGGTCTTAAAAAAATAACCGCTTGCCCATAGATCGTTATAACCACTAGCATGAACCAATGGCTAAAGTATCTGAGGCGATTGCGCCGGTTATCGCCGTTGACAGGAAAGCTGCAAAACCTCTTCACAAGCAAATCTACGACGGTTTCCTCGCCGCCATCGTCGGTGGCAATATACGACCGGGGCAGCGTGTGCCCTCCTCCCGCACCCTCAGCGTTGAGTTGGGAATATCCCGTATCCCGGTTCTCAATGCTTATGCGCAGTTGCTGGCTGAAGGATATTTCGAGAGCCGTAAAGGCGCGGGAACCTTCATATCTGAGTCTCTGCCGGAGAGCCTTACTATCTGCGAAGAGGGAGCTCCACCGTCCGTACAGGCAGGTTCAGGCCCGCGGAGGGTTGCGCGCCGGGCTTTGCTGCTCACCAAAATTGAACGTGGGCCATGGTCCGGAGGCTGGGGAGCGTTCAGTGTGCATCAGCCGGCGTTCGACCGCTTCCCATTTCCCATCTGGTCGAGCCTCATCACTCGCCACTCCAAGAGCCCGCGCCTGAGCGCCATACACAATACCGATCCGCGGGGTTCTGAAAGTTGTCGCGAGGCCATTTGCACTTACCTGCGAACCGCGCGGGCGGTCCACTGCGATCCCAGCCAGGTAATGGTGGTCGCCGGTTCCCAGCAAGCCCTTGAGATCTCGGCGCGAGTTCTCCTTGGCGATGGAAGTCCTGTCTGGTTCGAAGAACCAGGGTACCGTCTGGCGCGCAACGTCTTCCAAGGTGCAGGGTGCCGCCTGGTTCCTGTGCCGGTTGACGAAGACGGCATGATTGTCTCCGCCGGAATCAAGCTATGTCCCAAGGCAAGGGCTGTTTATGTTACCCCTTCTCATCAATATCCTCTTGGATCGACGATGAGCGCGTCGCGCCGCATGCAACTGCTGAACTGGGCGCAGAGTGCGGGATCTTGGATCATCGAAGACGACTACGACAGTGAATACCGCTTTGAAAGCATGCCGATCGCATCCTTGCAAGGACTCGATCGTAATGCTCGTGTCATTTACGTGGGAACCTTTAGCAAGGTTCTCTTTCCCTCCTTGCGTCTCGGTTACATGGTGATTCCGGCAGACTTGGTGGAGCACTTCATTTCTGTTCGGGTCGCAATGGACATCTTTCCCCCTTACTTGCATCAGGAGGCGATCACCGACTTCATCCGCGAAGGACATTTCGCTCGCCACATTCGGCGCATGCGCCTGCTCTACAGCGAACGAAGAACAGCGCTGGTTAAGAGTATCCGCGAACAATTTGGATCGAGCTTAGAGATTCACGGCACGCAAGCCGGCATGCATTTGGCGGTGACGCTACCCAAGGGGTTGAGCGATCGGGAAATTGCCACCAAGGCTGCGCGTAACGGCCTTTGGCTGTGGCCTCTATCGCCCTCTTATTTGGGCGAGGTGCCCCGCCAGGGTTTCATCCTGGGATTTGGCAACACGGCTGTGGAAGAGATGTCCCGCGCAGTGAGCCAACTGCGAGCCGAACTGCCCGGCATGAACGTAGCGATGCGATAAACGTTCCATGTAACCTACACGAGAATCCTCTGCCCGATGAGAGATACCACTTGCGAATAGCGATTGACACCGGGGGCACGTTTACCGATTGCGTCTATCTCGCAGGCGGAGAACTCCAGGTCCTCAAGGTCTTTTCCACGCCCACCGATCCTTCGCAAGCAGTGCTCGATGGTTTAGCGCGCATCAGTGTAGGCAAAGCCCTCGACGTCCGCCACGGCACCACCGTGGGAACCAACACCATGTTGGAAAGGAAAGGCGCGCGGGTCGCATTTGTAACCACGGCGGGTTTCGAAGACACCATCGCCATTGGGCGCCAAACGCGAAGCAAGCTATACGACTGGTTTGTGCCCTTGCCGGTATGCCTGGTACCGCGCTCGCTACGTTTCGGCGTGCCGGAGCGCGTCAGCGCCGAGGGAGAAATCCTGCTCTCGCCGACAGAAGAAGAGTTAGAGTCCCTGGTCAACGACATCCGTGCCAGCGAGGTGGAGGCAGTCGCCATCTCGCTGCTGTTTTCCTTTGCCAATCCGGAGACGGAGCGCCGCGTGGAAGCTGCACTGGGCCGTCTCGGTTTACCGATCTCCGCCTCCCACCGCATTCTGCCCGAGTTCCGCGAGTATGAGCGCGCATCGACGACGGTCGTCAATGCATACCTGGCGCCCAGGATGCAAAGCTATCTGCTGCATCTGGAGGAGAGCGTTGCCCGTCACCACGGTGGCGGCCACGTGGACGTGATGCAGTCCTCGGGCGGTATCATCTCCGCGCGGAGCGCGGCGCCGGAGCCAGTGCGCACCGTGTTGTCGGGCCCGGCGGGCGGAGTCATCGGCGCTTGTCAGGTCGCGCGCTGGGCCGGCTTCGAGCGCATCATCGGCTTTGATATGGGGGGCACATCGACGGATGTCTTCCTCTCCGATGCGGCCAGCGGGGGCGCCCAGCTCACGCGCGAGTCGATGGTCGCCGGCGTGCCCGTAAGCATGCCCATGCTTGACATTCATACCGCCGGCGCTGGAGGCGGATCGATTGCCCGCTTCGATACCGGCGGCATGTTGCGTGTAGGACCAGAGTCGGCGGGCGCACAGCCGGGGCCGGTCTGCTTTGGGCGCGGAACCATGCCCACCGTTACCGACGCGAACTTGCTGCTCGGCCGGCTGGACCAGGAGAGCTTTCTAGGCGGAGGCGTGCGCCTCGATCAACCGCGCGCCGCACAGATCATGCTCCAGCAAAAGGGGCCACTGGCCAGCGCCGAAGACTTCGCAGCCGGAATCCTGCGCGTCGTGGAAACGCAAATGGAGAAAGCCATCCGCGTGATCTCTGTCGAGCGCGGGCACGACCCGCGGCAATTTACCCTGGTGGCCTTTGGTGGTGGAGGGCCCCTGCATGCCTGCTCGCTGGCCCGCGCTCTACGCATTCCCACTGTGCTGGTTCCTGCCATGCCCGGCGCACTTTCAGCGATCGGTATTTTGCTTGCGGATGCGGTGCGCGATTATTCCCGTACCGTGATGCTGCCGGGCGATGCGATCGAGACGCTCAGCTTCGCTGAACTGGAGCACCGCGGCGTAGCCGACTTCACTGCGGAAGGCCTGCAGGGTCTGGCCCAGCGCACGGTCGACGTCCGCTACCGGCGCCAGGGATACGAACTGAATGTTCCTTATGACCACCAGTCTCCGGCGCAAGCCATCGTAGCCTTCCATCGACTGCACCAGCAGCGTTACGGATTCTGCGATGTTTCGAAGCCGGTAGAGATTGTGAATCTGCGGCTGCGCATGGTCGCGGCCGGTGAGCCCTATACCCCCGCATTCCTTGAGCCTGTGCCCGGTGATGGTAGTGCCGCCTGCTATGCAGAGCGCCCGGTGCTCTTCGCGGAGGAATGGCTGCCCACGCGGCACTATAGGCGCGAAGCCCTGGTGCCCGGAGACGCCATTCCTGGGCCCGCGATGATCACCGAATATACTTCGGCAACCGCATTGCCGCCGGGTTGCTTTGCCCAAGTGGATGGCTTCGGAAATCTCATCCTTTCGATTGCAGAGGAGGAGCGCGCATGAGCCTTTCGGCTGTCGATCCGGTAGAGCTGGCGATCTTTCAAAGCGCCGTCCACTCCATTGCCGAGGAGATGGGTGCGGCCCTGCGCCGCACGGCCCTCTCCCCCAACATAAAGGAGCGGCGCGACTACTCCTGCGCCGTCTTCGATGCCCAGGCGCGGGTCATCGCCATGGGCGATCACATGCCCGTGCATCTCGGCTCCATGCCTATGTCGGTGCAAGCAGCCACCGCGGCGATTACGTTTGCGCCCGGAGACATCGCCATCCTCAACGATCCCTTCGCCGGTGGAACGCACTTACCGGATATCACGATGGTGCTCCCGGTCTTCCTGCCCGGGCAGGATCAGGCTGCTTTCTATGTTTCCAATCGCGCCCACCATGCGGACGTCGGTGGAACCTTCGCTGGCTCGATGGGACCGGCCAACGAAATTTTTCAGGAGGGCATTCGCATCCCGCCGGTACGGATTGTGCGCGGCGGCCGGGTCGATCGCGAGATGCTGAGCCTGATTCTGCTCAACGTGCGCACCGCCAAAGAACGCGAAGGCGACCTGGAGTCGCAAATAGGAGCTTGCCGCGTCGGCGAACAGCGTGTTTTGCAGTTAGTAGAGAAGTACGGTGAAGCGAAGCTACAGGCATGGATCGAAGAGCTGCTCGATTATTCCGAGCGCTTGGTGCGCGCGGAGTTGCGCGCCATGCCGGCCGGTGATTTTAGCGCGGAGGATTGGCTCGACGACGATGGCGTAACCGACGGCTTGCGCAAGATCGCGGTGCGGTTGCGCTTCGATCCCGCGGCCGCATCCTTGGATGTGGATTTTGCCGGCTCCTCCGCCCAGGTTGCGGGCAGTGTAAACGCGGTCCGCGCAATTACCCTCTCCGCGTGTTTCTACATGCTGCGCTGCCTGTTGCGAGAAGATGCGCCCGCGACCGCGGGGATCCTGCGGCCACTCACTTTGCACACGCCGGTGGGGAGTATCGTGGATGCGCTCCCACCAGCGCCAGTCGCGGGTGGCAACGTCGAAACTTCGCAGCGGATTGTGGACGTGCTGCTGCGCGCACTGTCGAAGGCAGTGCCGGCGCGCGTGCCCGCGGCCAGTGCCGGCACCATGAGCAACTTGACCATTGGAGGTTGGGATCCGCGCACCGGCGAGCCCTTCACCTACTATGAGACCGCGGCGGGTGGCATGGGCGCGCGTCCCGGACTCGATGGTATCTCAGGCGTACAGACGCACATGACCAACTCTCTAAACACTCCCATCGAGGCGTTGGAGTATGCCTATCCGTTTCGTGTTCGCCGTTACGCATATCGTTACGGCTCGGGAGGCGACGGCCAATTTCGTGGAGGCGATGGATTGGTTCGAGAAGTCGAACTGCTCGCCGATGCGCAGGTGACGCTGCTGGCGGACCGCAGAAAATTGCAGCCCTATGGACTGCAGGGCGGAGACTCAGGTGCGGCGGGACGCGCGTGGCTCGCCAAGGACGGCGGCCAGCAGGTGACGGAGTTGCCCGGAAAGTGCAGTCATCATCTTGCCAAAGGGGACATACTCCACCTCGAGACACCCGGAGGAGGCGGCTGGGGCAAACGTCCGTAGGGCAGGCCGGTCTCGAAAGAAGGGTCGTGGGTCTATCCTTTTGGGGCCTGTCTTCCGCGACGGGCCGAGTATATTGGAGGCTCTGCTTCTTGCGGTGGGTCGGACCCGCTCAAACGGAACGGGGGAAGAGCCGTGACGAAAAAAATCAGAGTTTTGGCGGTGGACGATCACCCCCTTTTGCGCGAGGGCATCGCGGCCGTCATTGACGGTGAGGATGACATCGAACTGGTGGCCGAAGCGACCACCGGGCAAGAGGCTATCGAACTCTTTCGTGCCCATCGTCCGGATGTCACTCTGATGGACTTGCAGATGCCTGGCATGAACGGCATCGAAGCAATCATCGCCATTCGCAGCGAATTTTCGAGTGCGCGCTTCATTGTGCTCACTACCTACCAGGGTGATGTTCAGGCTTTACGCGCGCTCAGGGCCGGGGCCTCCGGATACCTTCTAAAGAACATGTTGCGCAAGGAATTGCTGGATACGATCCGATCGGTTAACGCTGGCCGGCGGCGCGTTCCGCCCGAAATCGCTGCCGAACTCGCCGACCACATGATCGAAGATGGCCTCACCGATCGGGAGGTGGCGGTCCTTCGCAGAGTCGCGTCGGGAAACTCCAACAAGATCATCGCCTCGGAGCTCAATCTTTCAGAGGCAACCGTCAAGGGCCATATGAAAAGTATTCTTTCCAAACTCGGCGCGAATGATCGCACCCATGCGGTCACGATCGCCTTGAAGCGTGGGTTCCTGGAAGGCTAACTATTCCTCTGGTAGTGGAGTCTTCCTTACTACAGGCCCAGCGCGCTTAATCCCGGATGTTCGTTGGGCCTTCTCCCCAGGGGCCAATGAAACTTGCGCTCGGTCTCACTGATTGGCAAGTCATTGATGCTCGCATGTCGCGCATACATCAGCCCCTGGTCGTCGAACTCCCAATTCTCATTTCCGTAAGCGCGGGACCAGTTCCCCGAGTCATCGTGGTATTCGTACGCAAAACGCACCGCGATACGGTTGTCATGGAACGCCCACAGCTCCTTGATGAGCCGGTAGTCGAGCTCTCTGTTCCATTTTCTGGAAAGGAAAGCCACGATTTGCTCTCTGCCGGTTAAGAACTCAGCCCGGTTTCGCCAATGGGAATCCTCCGTGTAGGCGAGCGACACCTTCTGCGGGTTGCGCGTGTTCCAGCCGTCTTCGGCGAGGCGAACTTTTTCGACTGCGGTCTCTTGGGTGAACGGGGGTAGAGGCGGGCGCGAGGTCATGGGTGGCAGCTCCCTTCAGGCCAGCACAATTATCCCTCGCATTGGGCTCAGCTGGTGTGAAACTGTGCCAGCTCTTTGCGCAGCGCGTTATTCTCCTGCTCCAGCGCTTCCACACGCTTCTCGATGGCTTGCATCCCTTCGCGGATCTCTTCCGCCGAGTAGCGTGGTGTGATGTGTTGCGGGCAGTTCCAGTCGTACGCCTCCACGTGGATCACGAATACTCTCTCTATCGCCGTCTTCTCTTCCGGCACACGAACCCGGTCCAGCCAACTTTTTGCCGCGTCGCCCTCGAGGATCTCCACCCGTCCCAGGATCTTAAGTCGGGCCTGCCGCGGATAATCGACCATGATGATCGCGACGCGATTGTCCGTCAGTAGATTTCCTGTGCTGATGTATTGTTTGTTTCCCCGAAAATCTCCAAACGCCAGGGTATGATCGTCGATCACCTTGAGGAAGCCCTTGGGGCCACCGCGATGCTGGACATAAGGCCATCCGGTCGATCCCGTCGTGGCCCAGTAAAAGCTATCGCGCTGGGCCAGGAACTCTGATTCGAAGGGAGTCAAGCGATCCTGCGAGCCGCCGGAATTCTCCATGCGCTCGTACTGCCGGCGGCTGCCGTAGCGCTCTTGCAGCTTTTTAATCAGGGGCGTGAACACCAGCGAACCAAAGCTCATAGCGTCCTCCTTACCTCGAACCTTGAGTGCAACGCAGCTCCTGTCAAGCCGGTGGGCTCCATCTGTAAGCTCTTCTACGATGGGCGCGGCTTCACAAGTCGCGGACAAACTCTTAGAGCCTTAGATTCCTAGCCAGAGCCTAAGATTCTGAATGGGTGCCTCTCGCCCCGCCTGCCGCGGCTTGCGGTGGGGCGTACTTGGGCCGAAAAAGTGGTTTAGTGCCTTTTTTGCCCGTTGCGTTTGAAGGGATTGCGCTCCGCCTTTTATCTCATCCAGTAACCTTTTCCGCAAACTACAGCGGAGCGACCGGCTTATCCCAATCCACATCACCCTCCGCAGTGCTGCGGCTGCCCACCATCATGGTAGCTCCCTTGCGCAGTGCCCCGGGTTTGCGCGACTCCAGCCGCTGCATATAAATAAATCCCCCGACCAGTGCGGCCAGAAACACATAGGGCGTGATGTTATAAGGCCACGCCGGTACAGGATAGACAGTGACAAAGAGCACCGGCAACAGCGCCAGGGTTCCGATCCAGGGTGACACGACGTGATGCCAGACGTTGAAATCTTCCGGATGTTCCCGGCGCATATACGAAGTAAGCGCAAGGTTTGCCATGCAATAGATAACGATCACCGCCAGCGTGGCGATAGTTTCCAGCAGACCGAAGATATAGTCAGGGCGTAACAGCAGCCCGATGAGCAGGACTGCTACGATACCGACGATCTGCACTATGGCGATGGCGAAGGTGGGTGTCTGGTGGACCGGATCGATCCGCCCGAAACGCGCCGGCAGCGTGCCCGCCTGGCCCATGGTGTACAACACGCGAGACGCCGAATTGGTGCTGGCCAGGCCCACTCCCACCGAGCTGTTGATCAAAGCCAGCACCACGAACCACCATCCCGCTCCCCACAGCTTGTGGCCAAGCGCGTAGTAAGGATTGGGATGGCTCGCGAAGGTTGCCATATCGCCTGTACCCCATCCAATGGCGCTGGCATAGGAAGTGAAGATGTAGAAGACTCCCGTAGCCGTCAGCGAGAGCATGACCGCCCGGCCAACGAATGTCCCGGCGCGGCGCGTTTCCTGGGCCAGCGGCGCCGGCCCCTCGAAGCCACTGAGGGCAAGGATAGAGAAGACCATCCCGGCTAAAATGCCTCCGAAATGGTGGGGCGATAACGAGGGATCGAGCGGCGCAAGGTACTTTGATCCCGGTCCAGGATGGATCAGGAAGGTGATCGCAAGCGACAGCATGATCATCAACTCCAGCCCGCCCAGGATCGCAGTGGTGTGGGCCGAAATCCGAATGCCCTTATGCGTGAGTGCCCAGATCACTGCGAAGGTCACCAGCGCGATGAGCCACCAGGGAATGTTCACGCCGAAACCCGCACGCAGCATGTCCGAGATCAGATAGCCAAGGAAACCTGTGGATCCTGCCGATCCCAGCAGGTCGTAGACCAGGTAGCTCCAGGTCGCCATGAAACCGATGCGGTTCCCCAGCCCGCGCGTCGCGAAGGAGTAGTAGCCCCCACTCGACGGCATGTACTGGGAAAACTGTGACACCGTATTTCCGATGAAGAAGCAAACGACGGTAGCCAGCAAAAACGAGAGCGGCATATCCGGTCCCGCCTTGAGGGCGATGATCGGAAAGGTGAACACCATGTTGGTCGCCGGCGCGATGTGCGTAACTCCCTGGAACACCAGTTCCGGAAGTCCCAGCGAATTGCGTCGAAGCTTGGGATCGGTCGTCTCAGCCGTCAACCGGGGGGTCTCCTTTGTACACGGCGTGCGCTAGGGGCTACGGATGGACGACTGGAAGTCCGAGAAATTCCTCAAACGGATCGAAGTCGTGGTCCCGGTGAAGCAGAGAGTGGCCCTGGGTCAGACAGAAAGTGGCAATGATGCAGTCGATCGTCTTGCGAACCGTATGGCCCTGCGCGCGGAGAGCACGGTAGTTCTGCGCCGTGCGGGCAGCCAGCGCCCCACCTCCGCTGTCGAACACCTCGAAATTCGAGAGTACTCGCAGGACGCGGTTGAACGCCAAGTCTTGACGGATTCCATGCAAAATTTCGCACAGAATAAGATCTGTCAATCCGAGGCGTTGCTGCGTCAGCTCTCTGCCTAGCCAATCGGTATGTGGATTCACAGTTCCCGCAAAGTAATCGATCCAGACCGTGGTATCCACAATCGTCATGTCAGACCCTACCCCTGATTGCGGCCTGAGCGGGATTCGTTCAGATCTCCCTCCCATTGCACCTTACCCCGCAGTTGACGAGCCGCTGCCTGCGAATGCGTCTGCACCAGCAGACGCAGACCCGCTTCCACCGCAGCCTTCTTGGTGCGGGCGCCGCTACTGCGCATGGCCTCGCTCAACAATTGGTCATCGATTTCGATATTTGTGCGCACCGGGGAATCCTCGATGTGTAAGGATCGCACGCTTATGTGTACTGCGTCGAAATTAAATACTTGACGGCACACACTGTGTGTCATACAGTATGTATTACACAGTATGACCCCTACTTCTGAAAACGGGATGTTCGATTCGCTCCGGCTGGAACTGAGACGGGGATGCCTGATCGTCGCCGTCCTGGCCCAATTGCGCCACGAGCACTACGGCTACACCTTGCGCAAAGCGCTGGCCGACGAAGGCTTGGCGATCGAGGAGAGCACCCTCTACCCCTTGCTGCGCAGATTGGAGACGCAGGGGCTGTTGGAGAGTGAGTGGCGCGAAGAAGACAAGAGAAACAAGCGATTCTACCGGCTTTCAGCAGAGGGTGAAGCCATCCTGGCGCAGCTGCTGGCGGAGTGGAACGGCATCAATGAATCGCTACGCAAAATTCTGAACGACGAAAGAGAGAGGTAAAGGTATGGACTTGTTGGAGCGTTATCTGCATGCTGTGGGCCAGTATCTTCCGCTGGAAACCAGGGAGGATGTACTGGCGGAGTTGCGTGTGAATCTGCTGGCAGAGATGGATGCCCGTGCGGACGCGATAGAAAGGCCGCTGACCGTGAGCGAGACCGCAGCCGTCCTAAAGGAGCACGGCCGTCCGCTGCTGGTCGCGGCGCGCTATATGCCGCAACGCTACCTGATCGGGCCCGCTGTCTTTCCCTTCTATCAACTTACCCTGCGCAAGGCGGCGCCCTTGGTAGTGTTGCTTTACTTTGTAGCACGCGTGGGCACGTTCGTCTTTTCTCCCACCCCAACCATCTTCGCGGTGAACGTCGTACGCAGCTTCGCGCAGCTGGTGCCAGTGCTGCTGATCTTCTGGGCCGCGGTGACGATGACCTTCGCGATCCTGGAATTTGCCCAGGGGGAGCTTGGTAAAAGCGCGAGTTGGAACGCGTGGGATCCTGGGAAGTTGCCACCGCTGAGCCATCCTAAGAAGGAGAAGTCGCTTGCCAGCCGAATTGCAGACCTCGTGGTGCACTGTCTTTGGATGTTGTACGTGCTTGCGATTCCGCGCCACCCTTATCTCATTCTGGGCCCGGGAACCCTGTTCCTAAGCACACTGACCGCTGGCTTCGCCCCTGTATGGCGCCCCTTCTATATCGCGATCCTGGTTCTCTTGGTGGCACAGCTCGCAGTGAAACTCTTGGCTCTTTCTCGTGGCCAGCACCGCTGGGAGGATCCACTCAAGCTACTCATCAAGCTTCTCGGAGTGGGGCCTACGGCGCTGCTCGCGTTTACCAAGGTCTATTTCGTCCCCACCGGTCCGGCCGCGAATCTTCACGCTTTGGCGCAAATCAACTACTGGGTGAATGTGAGCTTCAGAATCGTCTTGGTGATTGTCGTCATAGATCTGCTGGTAGAGTCCTGGCAGTATCTCCGGCATGTGGTCCCCGCCGAGCGGCTCGCATTTTAAAAGCAATCAAAAAGTCGGGGTGCCGGATTCAGGAGGCACCCCGTGAAGTCGTGCTGAAGAGATCGGATCAAGCAAACACTTTGCTCTCGGGCACTGAGGCGCTATGCGGGGCAGCCGCTTTTCCCAGAAAGTCGACCAGCGCAGAGTTGACTTCCTCGGCATGGGTCCAGCTGATGCAGTGTGGTCCATCCTTCACTACCAGCAAGCGAGCTCCCTTGATCAGCTGCGCCGTGCGCCGTCCCGATGCGGTGATCGGCAGAATCCGGTCGCCATCCCCGTGTATGACCAGCGTGGGCAAGTCAAATCGGGTCAGGTCTTTGCGGAAGTCTTCGTGCCAGGTTGGTACGCAAGCCAGACTGGCAGTGGCTGAGGCGACGGCGGCGACGTTCCAGCTAGCTTGGACCACCTGTTCGCTCACCCGCTTGCCTAGCAAGAGGTCCGTATTGTAGAAATTTTTGAAAAACTCGGTGAAGAAGGTATAACGGTCCGCGACCACGGCTTTCTCTATACCCTCAAAGACACTCCCGTCCACACCCTCTGGGTTGTCTGAAGTTTTTAGCAGGAATGGCGGAACTCCGGAAATGATGACCGCCTTGCTCACGCCCTTCGATCCGTATTTCCCTATGTAGCGCGCCACCTCGCCGCCACCCATCGAGAATCCAACCAGTGCAAAGTCACGCAGGTCGAGCTGGGTTACGAGCTTATGCAAATCTTCGGCAAACGTGTCGTAGTTGTAGCCCGTGGTCGGCTGGCTGGATTTGCCGAACCCTCTGCGGTCGTAGGTGATGACGCGGTGGCCTGCGCCCAGAAGGACTGGCACTTGTTTCTCCCAGGAGGCTCCGTTCAGCGGATATCCATGGATTAGGACAACCGGCGTACCAGAGCCATGGTCCTCGTAGTAGAGCTCAATGTTGCCGGAGTTTTCCTTGCCGACTGTGATGAATGGCATTGGAGGTTTCCTTTCTGCGTTTGTTTAAGTTCAGGGTGATGTAAGGGTCAGTGATGTGCCCTTGCACGACAATCCATCGTGAATGTGATGCTTGGAGACTGGAAGAGTCTCGCCATGGTTGATCGACCATGTTGATACTTCGTCGCGGCGTCACGGGAACTCAGCCCGGTGGTGAGGAACGCTGCGACGTTGGCGCTACAAGAAAGAATACGCCGCTTGCCGACAGGAGATCTATGTGGCCGAGACCAAATACGGTGACCAGCACACTTATTGCAGCAACTCCGAATGATGAGCGGTGCGTGAACTAGAATCGACTCTAGCCTGCCGGGTGCGATATCGAATTCAGGAGAGGAGCACTCCCTGGAATGTTTGAAAGGTACACCGAAAAAGCGCGTCGCGTGATCTTCTTCGCCAGGTACGAGGCCAGCCAGTTCGGCTCGCCCTATATTGAGAACGAGCACCTGCTGCTGGGCATGTTGCGCGAGGACAAGGCGTTAACCAATCGCTTTCTGCGTTCCCATGGTTCGGTGGAATCAATTCGCAGGCAGATCGAAGCGCACACAACAATCCGCGAAAAGGTCACAACCAGCGTGGACTTGCCGCTTTCCGACGAGTGCAAGCGGGTGTTGACATACGCCGCGGAGGAAGCAGAACGTCTGGGCCATAAACACATCGGTACCGAGCACTTACTGCTGGGCCTTTTGCGCGAAGAAAAATGCTTCGCCGCTGAAATATTGCGGGAACGTGGTGTGGAACTCGCCGCGGTTCGCGAACAGTTACACCGGGCACCTCATCCGGTGCCGTCGCGAAACCCCGTCGAATCCGCTCCTCTCACTGAGTCGTTCAAGGATCTCACGCAAGCGGCGGTCGACGGCCAACTCGGACCGGTGGTTGGCCGCGATCTGGAACTCGACCGCGTCATCGAGATCCTTTGCTGCCTCCATAAGAGGAATCCGGTTCTCATTGGCGAGCGCGGCGCCGGCAAGACCGCAATCGTTGAGGGTCTGGCGCAGCGCATCGCAGATGGAGAGGTTCCATCGTCCCTGGCAGACAAGCGGATATTGGCGCTCGAGCCGGAACTCATCACCGGCTCGACGAAGGAGCTAACGAAACTGGTGAGTGCGCGGGCGGACACCTCGGAAATCGTTCTATTCATCGATGAGTTACCCGGCTTCTTGGCCTCGTCTGCCAAATCCGGAACACCGAATGGAGCCGGAATCCTGAAGCACGCGCTCTTATATGCCGGGATACAGTGCATCACCACGGGGAATGTGATTGACTACGGGGAGGCAACCAAAGCGATTCCGTTGTTTGCGGAATGTTTCCGCGAGGTTCACATCCGTCCATTCGATGAGGCAGGTACTCTCAGCGTGCTATTGGCCCGCAAGAGCCGGCTGGAAAAGTTCCATGGGGTGACCTATACAGACGGAGCCCTGGAATTTGCCGCGCACTCCGCTGGTAGTTATCTTCCGGGAAGTCCACTCCCGAGAAAGGCGGTCGAACTGCTTGACGCAGCCGGATCGCTGGTAAAGTTGCGTCAAGCAGCTCTTCCTGTGGAGATAGCGGATGCTCAAAAGAGTATGAAGTTGATCGTCAGTCGGCTGGAAAATGCTGTAGCAAATCATGAATTCGAGAAGGCAAGATTTTATTCCGACGAAGAACTCAAGCAACGAGAAAACCTCCGCGCTCTCAGAGAAAGGTTTCATCTCGATGATTCCTCATCTGTTGGCCTTGACGACCTGAAAGAAGTGGTATCGCGTTGGGCGGCTTACCCGTATTGTCCGTAGACGAAAGCATGCAGTCGGTTTCTTCCCGCCGGCCTCACATCCCCAACGCCCCGACGGTGATGGTTGTTGCAAGTGGTCGCTTTATAGGCTGCTGAAAAAGTCATTTTCCTGAAGGGTACGGCCTTCAGGCCGTACGTAAATGCTTTGCAACGAATTTGGCTTTAGCCGCTGAGGGATTGATTCCTGTCCAAGCAGCACTTTCTCCGCAGCGCTCTAGTCCTTCCAACGCCGGGCTATGCTGGCCCCGCCGTCAATCACATACGTCCCGCCGGTGATCCACGATGCCTCCTCGGAGGCAAGAAACAAGACCAGGTTGGCGACATCATCCGGGGTTCCGAAGCGCCCTAGCGGGTGACGCTTCCGATTGCGCTCGCGCGCCGAATCTGGATCGGCACTGCGTAGGAACGACTGACGCAGCAGGGGAGTGTCCACCGATGCCGGGCACACGCAGTTGACGCGGACACCGGACTCGGCGAGCTCAAGCGCCATGGTTCTCGTCAGAGTAATCAGTGCGCCCTTCGAAGCCGCGTATGCTGATAGGCCCTGCGCCCCCACGATGCCTGTGATGGAGGACAGCAGAACAAACGCGCCCCGCCCTTTGCGCTGCATAGCCGGCGCAAATATTTTTCCCAGGCGGAACGCGCTGCCTACATTGACGCGGAAGATGCGTTCCATATCCGCCTCGGAGGTCTCGATCGTGTCGCCGAAGACCGATGCAGCCGCGCAGTGAATCACCACGTCAGGATCGCCAACCGCGCTGCGGACACGATCGGCAGCATCTTCGAGCTCATTGGGTACGTCCAAGTCCACGGTGGTCGTAAATGCGCCTTCGACCTCGTGCGCAACTCTGTCGAGCGACGCGACCTTTGCCCCCTCGCGCACCATGCGTGCAACCGTGGCTGCGCCAATTCCGCCCGCGCCTCCGGTGACCAGCACAACCTGCTTATCCATCCGCATCGAAGAAGCCTGGTTCATAGCTATCAAGCCAGAGCCAGTTCTTCGCGGAGTTCTTCCACTTCCTTGACTCCGATCGAGTCGACTGCTTTGGTAGGAGGCCGAACGGCGGCGCAGTCTATGATGCCCCGCGCCTTTAGGTTGAGCTTCATTACCGAGACTCCGAGACCGGGCTGCAGTTCATAGCGAATCAACGGCAGCATTCTTTGAAACTCCCTCCGTGCGCCGGCGCGATCTCCGCCCTGATAGGCGTTCCAGACCCGCTGAAACGGGGCGCAGAGATCGCTGCCCGGCATGGTGCCTACGGCTCCGCGATCAAGTTCTTCGATCAGGAAATTCCCGTTCAATCCTCCGAAGAGCGTGATCTTTCCTTTCGTCAGTTGCAAGAGTTCAGTAATCTTGGGCGCAGTGGGAGGCGCCTCTACTTTCACGTAGCGCACATGCTCCAACTCGTTGCTCATGCGCGCGAGTAGGGCTGCGGGCATCGGCACCTGCGTCATTAAGGGAGCGTCCTGCACCATGATGGGAAGATGCACGGCGTGGGAAATGGCGGCGAAGTAGTCATAGATTCCTTGCCCGTCGGGTTTGACATAGAACGGCGGCAGCACCATCAGCGCATCGGCTCCAGCTTTTTCCGCGGCGCGGCTAAGCTCCACCGCGGCATGAGTGCCGTTGTGTCCGGTGCTCGCAATCACCGGCACATTTCCCTGGACCTCTTCCAGTGTGAGTGCCAGCAGCTCTTCCCGCTCACTGTGGGTGAGTGCATAGCCCTCGCTGGCATTACCGAAAAGCGCCAGGCCATGCACGTTCTGGGTCAGCAGGTGGCGGATGAGACGCCGTTGACTTTCCAGGTCGAGACTGCCGTCCTCGCGAAATGTGGTAACGACAATCGGAATGATTCCACGCAAACTTTCCACGGTTCTGTTCTCCGAATCTAGATGCAGTTGTGGCGTTCCGTCTTGCACTTATGCGCAGACGGATTTCACCCGGCTGAACTTTGCCAATTCTTCTTCCCTCATTTCGATGCCCAGACCCGGCTTCTCCGAGACCTGTACGCTGGCCGCGGTAAAACCCAGCTCCTCACTCTGAAAACGTTCCGCAATGGCATATACCTGCGGGTTGCACTCCACGTAATCGAGGTTGCTCCACGAAGCAGCGCAGTGGACGGCAGCGGCGATCTGCGGTCCCAATCCAATGCTGATATGGGGCGCCATGCTGACGTGGAAACTCTGGGCCAAATTTGCCAGGTGATTGCCTTCCGTCACGCCGCAACGCCCAATATCCGGCTGCAGAACCTGCATAGCTCTCGCTTCAAGAAAGGGCATCACTTCAAAGCGGGTGCGGTAGCTCTCGCCGATAGCGATAGGGATGGGCGAGCTCTCGGCGAGCGCCCGGTGCGCCGCAACATCCTCCGGGGGAAGGGGAGCCTCTAGCCAGCCGACATCGTATGCTTCCAGCTCGCGGGCAAAGCGAAGAGCGTCCTTGAGATGGAAGCGCCACAACGCATCCACAAACAGCTTGACCGGGCTTATCTGGCGAATCGCCCGCACCAGAGAAAGGCACTCCGCCGGCTCCTGCGCCATAAAGATCTTGAATGCCTGCGCGCCCTGTGCCAAATAACGCTCCAGCGATTGCAACTGTTCTTGCTGGTTGGCCCCAGCGAGGCCGGAAACGTACACCGGCAAAGAGGCTTTTATTGGACCACCAAGGAGACGGTGCAACGGTTTTTGAGCCGCTTTCGCTTGCAAATCCCAAAGAGCGATGTCGATTGCGCTGATGGCATCGATATAGAAGCCGCCCGCATGGCCGCGAACCCGCATGGCATCGTAGAGCATCTGGCGCACAGCTACGGGAGAAGTAGTTCCTTGCGCGAGGACGATGGGAGCAATCAGAACGTCAATAATCTCCTGGACGACTTCCGGCGCAATCGGCGCCTGGGCCTCGCCCCAGCCCACCGCTCCATCGGTCGTCGTGAGCTTTACGATCAAGGTCTCAAAATCGCGTGAGTAGACCGTTCCATAATTTTCCGCCAGGGCATACCGGCCTCGGCTGGATTTAAGCGTGGCGGGCGAGCCCGCGCCCCCGCGGGCGGCGCTGATATCCCGTGGCACCTGAACAGCAAACGTGTCGATCCGCGCCAGTCTCATCTGGAGCTTTTCCTGGCACGCGCCGGCCGTTTTCCTTTGAGGTCCTGGACCAAAACGTAAGAAGCTCGCAGGATGTGATTATTCAAGGCGCGCTGCAGGGCACGGGTGTTTCTTGCTTTAAGGGCCTGCAGTATCTTGCGATGCTCGCTCCGCTCCGCGGCCAGGCGATCGATCCAGCTATTGCTGGCATTGTGAATGCGCGCCACCTTGATGTAGGCGTTCAAACTGCGATAGGTCTCAATCAATTTCTTATTCTTTGAGAGCTCCACCAGCTTGAGGTGGAACTCGCTATTTCGTTTCTCGTGCAGTTGGCGGTCTTTCTCAGAGCGCTCCAAAAGAACGATGGACTCCTCAAACCAGGCCAGATCGCTGTCGGTAAGGTTTTGTGGGCTCGTCTCCGCGGCGAGACATTCCAAAGCTCGCCGTATGGCCAGCGTTTCCTCCACATCCTCGGCCGAGAGCAGGGAAACGTAGGTTCCACTACGCGGCCTCAGCTCGATCAAACCTTCGACCACCAGCCTGGTGATGGCGTCCTTGACCGGGGTGAGGCTGACATCCAGTTTTTCCGCCAGCAGCTTAACGTCCAACCTTTGGCCGGGAAGAAAGGTCTGATCCAGGATGCTTTCACGCAGGATGTTGCAGACGCTGTCGCTTGCGCGTTCCCGTTTTACTTTGGTGAATTTCACAAGTCGTTCCTCGCTTGCGTCGAAATCCGGCCGGGGTAAAAGGCCAACGGCAACCATCATACATAGGAAATAAACTTACGTTCTATCTAAAATCTGAAATTTCAGACTTGACATTTCAGACTCAGGCTCACTAAAGTTGTCGCCGTTGGATTGGAGTCAAAAAAAGCCCATGAATGCCTTCATCATGAAGCTCAAATCCCTGCTTCCGGTTTTAGGGTTTCTGCTCGCCCTTCCACTTGCCTCCGCGCAACAGGACGTCGGCTACATCCTGGGAACCGTGACTGACCCGACAGGGGCCGCACTAGCCGGAGCCAACGTCACCATCACCTGGCAGAGCACGGGGTTGAGCCAGACTGTGGTTACCAACCAGACCGGGTTTTATACTTCCGAGCCTCTTCAGGTGGGGCAGTACACCATCACTGCGTCGCTGGCCGGCTTCTCTTCAGCAACCATCCGCGACCTGATCGTCGATGCCGCTGCCCACGTGCAGGCCAACCTGACACTCCAGGTGGGTACCACATCGGCCAACGTAGTCGTGGAAGCTACCCCTCCGGTAATGGATACAACCGATGGGCAGCTTAGCAACACGGTCGACGCCCGCGAAGCCCAACAATTCCCGGTCAATGGCCGCAGCGTGCTGGCCCTGGCCTCGCTGACTCCCGGAGTGGTCTCGGCCGTCGGCGCGGTAAGCGAAGGATTCCAGAATCGGGGAACTGCCGTGTCCGCGATCCGCATCTCCGGGGGCGCCTCCGGCGTCAACAACAACATTCTCGATGGCGTGAGCAACGTACAGGACTGGCTGGGAGAAATTGCCATCAATCTCAAGTCCGACGCAGTGCAGGAATTCAATATTATGTCGGGGGTTATTCCGGCGCAGTTCGGCTATACCTCCGGTGGCGTCATCAATGTGGTCACCCGTTCCGGCAGCAACAATCTTCACGGTAGCGTCTACGAGTTCTTTCGCAATGATGCCCTTGACGCCGTCCAGGCATATCCCAGACCAGCCTTCGGCAAGCAGGAAACCCGCTTCAACAACTACGGCGGCACCCTCGGTGGCCCGATCCGCCGCAACAAGATGTTCCTCTTCGGAAATTACGAGCAATATAACTACGCCAGCGACTTGCCCGCCTACTACTCCTTGCCCACCGCTCTGGAACAGACGGGAAACTTCAGTGATTTGGGCCAGCTGGTGAAGGGCGTCTGCGAACCGATAGACATTTACGATCCGTCCACAGCAACCACCACCGGCGCGAGAACCCAGTTTCCGGGAAACATCATTCCCAGCGATCGTCTCGATTCTGTTGCCCTGGCCTATCAAAAACTGTTCTACCCCACCCCCAACAACACCACCGGGTCCTACAATGCGTGCACGCATGCCAACAACTACATTTATGCCCTTCCGGTCCTTGCCAGCGAGCGGCAGGGGGTGGTGCGCTCCGACTACAAGATCTCCGCGAGCGACAACGTGGTTGCCCGTTACGCGTACTACCTGAACAAGACGAACAACGGAACCAACGCGGGCGGCCTGCCCGGGCTCTACAGCCATCGCAACGATCACCTGCAAACCCAGGATGCAGTTCTGTCCGAAACGCATGCCTTCAGTCCTACCCTGCTCAACGATGCACGCATCGGGGGAATGCTGAGTGACTTTCCGTTCCAGGCGGCGTCGGCATATAAGGACGTCGCCGGCCAGATCGGTCTGCCGAACGATACGGATATTTTGATACCGACCATGTCGAACGGCGTGATCGCCCCCAATATCACTCTCGGGTTCCGTGCGTCGACCACGATTGAGGGCTTTGATGACCTGACGTGGATACTGAAGCAACACACACTGCACATTGGCGGCACCGTGCGTTTTTCTGAAGGCTATAACAACCAGACCGGCGCTTCCCCCTCGGGGACGTTCAATTTCATTGCCGGCAGCACGGCGAAGGGCAACAACACCACCGTTACCACGGGCACAGGCAGCACCTATGCCTCCTACCTGTTGGGACAAGTGAATAATGCCAGTCAGCTGGTGGAGGCAGGGAGCGCCTTTCGCAGGATGATGTATGCCATTTATGTCCAGGACGACTGGCGCGCCACTCCGCGCCTGACCGTCAACGCCGGTCTACGCTGGGACTTCATGAGCCAGGCAGTAGAAAAACAGAATGGAATACAAAATTTCAATATCAACGAGACAAACCCATTGAACGGTTTTGCCGGAGCCATCGAATACGCCGGCGTGAATGGGGCGGGCCGGAATTTCGTTAACGAAAACTACGGTGACTTTGGGCCGCGTCTGGGATTTGCCTATGCACTGACCAACGACAACAAGACCATTCTGCGTGGCGGACTTGGCCTCTATTACCCGGCGGTTGACATTGAGTCCTATGACCAGTCTTCGGGAAGTACCAGCGGCTACACCAGCTACACCACGACTTATACCGCTCCCACCACCAACGGCGCCGACTTTCAGCTCCATAATGGATTCCCCTTCGCCTGGGGTGTGCCGCTTGGCGCCGCCGGCGGCCAGAACGCCTTCTTAGGGCAGAGCGCGGCCTACGTCTTACCGAATGCAAAAGACCCCTCGTCGCAGCAATACACATTGACGGTATCGCGGGAACTGCCGTTAGGTTTGGTTACTGACGTCTCATACGTCGGCAATCATGGAAACCACTTTCTCAACGCTTCGCCCAATATCAACACACTCGCTCCGCAGTACTACAGCTTGGGCACTGCTGCTCTAAGTGCCAACGTCCCCAACCCCTATAAAGGGATCGTGCCCGGCAGTCTCGGCGCCGCCACCATCACAGAAGCGAATCTCTTGAAACCTTACCCGTACATGTCATCGGTCACAATCCAGGATCCACGCAACGCTTCTTATTGGTCGAATCTCGCCATGGTTTCCGTGCAGCGCCGCGTGCAGCATGGTCTGCAGATCATCGGGGCCTACACCTTCGGCAAAATTCTGGATGAAGGCGTCCAGGGGGTATCGGATCTCTCAGCGGTCGGAACGTCGACCTCGTCCAGTCCTCAAAATTGGCGCAATCCCCAAGCTGAGTACTCAGTGGATGCCATTGATGTCACCCAGCGTGTCACCGTTTCCGGCCTCTACGATTTGCCCTTCGGAGTTGGACAGCGCTTTCTTTCCAGTCCACGGACGAATCGCATAACCTCTGGCTGGCAATACAACATCATTATGACCCTGGAGTCGGGCCGCCCGATTGGCATCACCGGCGCCAACAATCATTTGGCCACCAGGCCCAACGTGATTCCAGGTGTTCCCTTGAAGGCAAACCGCCAGGGCAGAAATGCGCTGTATAAAACTGGCACCCTGCAATGGTTTAACCCTGAGGCTTTTGTCAACCCTCCGGATTACACCTTTGGCGATGCGCCTCGTTACTTTTCGACTCTTCGCGGACCGGGGACCGTGAACTTCGATATGTCGCTCTTCAAGACCACGCATATTACCGAAGGTACGACCCTCGAGTTGCGCATCGAGGCCTACAACGCGCTCAACCATGACAACCTGAGCATGCCGGGCGCCGCATTTTCCGCCGGACCGCCGGCCAACGCCGCGGAGCCATACGCAGAAGGAGGACTCAACACAAGCTCGACCTTCGGCATGATCACAGCCTCTGGAGCCTATCGAAATGTCCAGCTTGCGGCGAAGCTACACTTTTAGATTTTGTCCGCTCCATTGACCCCAATGAGCGCGCACTTCAAGCAAACTGTGAGGCTGACCCGCTAAAGCAATTTCCCTCTGCTGAGATCAGTCCCCCAGAGACCCGAGGAGAAGAGAATGCCCATGAACCGCAGGAGTTTCGTGCAACGCCTGGCGATGACTTTGGGCGCGGCGGGCCAGGCAAAGACTTCTAAAGCCAAGGCTCTCGACTCCTCGCAGGACAACGCCCAGACTAGCAAGTCTCCCCCGTACATTCGTCCGGGCACAATCGAGGTAATTCACCAGTCATTCGATCTCATCGTAGTTGGCGGAGGGATATCTGGAACCTGCGCGGCCATCAGCGCGGCGCGCAACGGCGTGAACGTAGCACTGGTGCATGAGCGATCGACGCTGGGCGGCAATTCATCGAGTGAGGTCAGGCTCTTTCCCGAAGATACCTGTTCGTTCAGCACCTGGATCAAAGAGTCTGGCATCCTGGAAGAGATCGCCGTGGAAGAGCGCGTGCGAAACTGGGAGCCGTATATCGAAGGCCTGATGAACTCGCACTGGGACCTGGTGCTTTATGAGTGGGCGAAGCGGGAAAAAAACTTGAGCCTCTTTCTCAACACCACTATGCGCGAAGTCGAGATGGCCGACGAGTCCCACATCCATTCAGTCCATGGAGCGCAATTGGGCACCGAGAGGGAATTCGTCCTGGCTGCGCCGCTATTTATCGATGCCACCGGCGACGGCGTTCTAGGCTACCGCTCCGGGGCCCAGTTTCACTGGGGTCCGGAATTACAGTCGGAGTACCACGAGCAGTTGGCCCCGCTCGAACCCGGTACCGGCTTGATGGGCAACACGCTATTTTTTCGCGCCCGCGACATCGGCAAGCCAATTCAATACAACCGGCCGGATTGGGCAGCGGAGTTCGATACCGAACAGGACCTCACACACCGCGAACACGGTCATATCGACTGCGGCTATTGGTGGATTGAGGTGGGTGCGCCCCTCCACCCCATTAAGGACAACGAACAGATCCGCGACGAAGCACTTCGTCAATTGCTGGGCGTTTGGGACCACATCAAGAACCGCTGTACCCAGGAAGGCGTGCGCGAGCGCGCTAAAAATTACGCTTTGGAGTTCGTGGGCTTTTGGCCCTACAAACGCGAATCCCGCCGTATTCTCGGCGATTACACGCTCACCGAGAAAGACGTGCGCGACCCCGCGCTTCACCCGGACGATATCGCGTATGGCGCCTGGGGAATCGACATTCATGTCCCGGGGGGAATCCATGAACGACAAACTCCTCCTTATCCGTCGCCGCGATCGGACCAGAACTTCCAACAGCGGGGAACCATTCCTTATGGAATTCCCTTACGCTCCTGTTACTCCCGCAACGTCGCCAACCTGCTCACGGCGGGCCGCCCCATAGGCGCGAGTTATGTTGCCTTTGCTTCTTCGCGCGTCCTCCCCACCGGCGCGATTGTGGGGCAGGGAGTAGGCGCAGCCGCGGCCCTGTGCAGGAAATATCAGTGCGAACCAAGAGTCGTAGCTCGCGATCACGCCAGCGAGTTACAACAATTGCTTCTACGGCAGGATGCTTCCATTCCTGGTGTGGACAATATCGATCCCCAGGATCTTGCGCGGAATGCTCAGGTCCTAGCCAGCAGCGATGCAGTGTTGCGGTTCCCGGAATCGGAAACCTTTCATACATCCAGGCTTGCTCTGGGCCAGGTGTTTCCTGTTTCTACAGACCACCTGGAAACCATCGAGCTCCTGTTGCAATCAGCATCGCCAGGCGAGCAGAAACTAAACCTGACTCTGCGCAAGGTGGAACATGTTTGGGATCTTCGTCCCACTCCCGTGATCGCAACTTCTACAGCTACGATCGCCGCTGGCTACAAAGGATACGTGCCCTTTCCTCTGCACGTCAAAACCGAACCAGGTACTCTTTACTTCGCCTGCATCGAGGCCAATCCTCAGATTGCCTGGGCGATGTTCGCCGAAGCAGAGGGCCAGCCGTCCATAGTTCCTGTGGGTACGACTGCCGCCGATCTTCCCCCCGGCAACCAGTGGCGTCCTCTTACAGGAGGCCGTAGCTTCGTGCTCCGCTTGGCGCCGGAGCAGCGCCCGTACGCGCCGCAGAACGTGGTTCGCGGCACCAATCGTCCGGACCGTTGGACCAACATTTTCTTGTCTGATCCTGCGCAAGCCTTGCCCGCGTGGTTGGAACTGCGGCTCCCGGCGCCCGTGCGGTTCAACCAAATCCAGATCACTTTTGATACTGATGCCAATCGCCGCGTAAGCTTGCCGTTGTTCCGTTATCCCGAATGCGTGAAGAAGTATGAGATTGCGATTCCGCAGGGAAGCGGATGGGCGACGATCGTGCAAGTGGAAGGCAACTACTTCCGCCGCCGTGTTCATACATTCGATCCCGTCACGTCGAATCGCCTGCGGCTCAATATTCACGAGACCAACGGCTCGCCCCAGGCCCGCATCTACGAAGTAAGACTTTATAACCAGGAAAGGAACTCCTGATGATGGGGGTTCTTTCGCAAAGGCGCTGGTGGGTGGTCGGACTTCTCCTGCTGGCCACCATTCTGAACTATCTCGACCGGCAAAGCCTCTCCATCCTGGCGACAACCATTCAGCGTGCCTTCGGCATGAGCGATTATGCCTATGGCCACGTAGTCTTTGCGTTTCTTCTCTCTTACACCGTCGCCTATGCACTCAGTGGTCCGTTTTGCGATCGCTTCGGGGTGCGCGTCAGCATGGCCGTTCTGATGACGTGGTGGTCAATGGCTGAGCTGCTGCCTGCATTCGTGCACTCCGGCTTCACGTTAGGGGCGAGCCGCCTGCTCCTGGGTCTGGGTGAAGCCGGAGTGTGGATTGTTGCGCCCAAAGCAGTTGGCCAATATTTTCCAGCAGAGCAGCGTGGCACAGCGATCGGCATTTATACCTCGGGCGCAACCCTCGGAGCCGCGATCGCGCCTCCTCTGATCGCACTCCTTGCCATCCGATATGGCTGGCAATCGGTCTTTATTGTGACCGGTCTCGCCGGACTTCTTTGGGTAGGACCGTGGATATTTCTCGTGCGCAATACGCCCGCTTTGCCTGATCCGGAAAAAGCGATCAAAGCACCCGATTCAAGTATTGGTTCGAGTCTCAGCCTACTCAAATTGCCCAACCTCTGGCTGCTCTTGATTGCCCGCCTCATCACAGATCCGGTCTGGTACTTCTACTTGTTCTGGTATCCCAAATTTCTCACCGAAGCGCGCCATCTAACCCTCGCCCGGATTGGGCGCACGGCGTGGGTCGTGTATTTAGCGGCAGACGTCGGAGCTATTGCCGGCGGCTGGGCTTCGGGATGGCTGATGCGTCGTGGGCTCGGCACTCTCACCGCAAGACGTGCGGTCATGACGGCTGCGGCTTGTCTCTTTCCGCTCAGCCCGCTGGTCGCCTTAGTGTCCTCTGTGTCGCTGAGCTCGGCCCTTGCTGCCACGATCGCGTTCGCGCATTTGTCCTGGATGATCACTTTGACCGCCATCGCGGTTGACCTCTTCCCCAAGCAAAAGCTCGGTACCGCGTTTGGCTTTATTTCGGCGGGCAGCGGTGTTGGCGGCCTCATCTCGGCGGAAGTGATCCCTCACATCTTGCATGCCTCTGGATATCTCCCCTTGTTCATCGTCATGGGTTTTCTGCATCCCCTCGCGCTTTTCATGATTTGGAACCTTCGGGAAAAGATCCCCGCGCTCCCGCTGGTCAGGCAAGCGATATGAGCCGGCCTGATGTTTCGCTCCAGGCTTACGAAGAACTTTGTCCGTTTAACCGGAGGCCGCAAAGGATGACTCCTTCCGAGGCGCTTTACTGCATCGACATGGGCACGACTAACTGCCGCGTCTTCCTGACCCAAGGCAACCGTGTGTGGGCTCGTGTCGAGGCCGGATTTGGGGTTCGCGATGTAGATCGCGGAAAGTCGCCAGCCCATCTGCGTGAAAGGCTCGACGCACTCATCGCCGAGGCATCTCAAAAGGCCAGAGCTTCCGGTTTGATCACTATGCCGAGCTATGCTGTGGGCGCCGGCATGCTTACCTCACGGCAGGGCCTATTGGAAATTCCTCACCTCTCCGCTCCGGTTGGTGAAGAAGACATCGCTCGCCACATGCAGTGCTTTTCTCCCAGCCTTGCCGGGCAGATTGTGTTGATCTTGGCGCCCGGAGTGCGCACCGGCTCGCTCTCTGCGGATTTTGCAACCACGCTTCGCTCCGACGTGATGCGCGGGGAAGAAACCCTCGTTGCCGGTCTTTTGGCAACCGGGCGAATCCAGGCCAACGGAGCTCTGCTCAACCTGGGCTCGCACTGGAAATGGATCTGGGTGGACGATAACAGGCGCATTGCGCGAAGCCGCACTGCGCTCACCGGCGAACTGATCCACGTCACGCAGTCCCATACCCTGCTTGCCTCGGCCTTGTCCAAGAACAAGCCTTCGATGTTGCATGAGGATTGGTTGGAACGCGGTGGCCGCGAAGCCCGGCAGTCCGGGTTGAGCCGCGCCCTGTTTTGTGTCCGCTTGCTGGAGCAGGCCGGGCAGGGAACTGCGGAGGAGCGGCTTTCCTTTCTCTACGGCGCCTTTCTGGAAATGGAGCTTCTCGCCTTCAATCAGGATGAAAGCCTCTTGGACGTGGAGTCCATCTCTATCACTGGGCCATCCGCCCTGGCTGAGGCTTGGAAGCGAAGGCTGGAGCAGATGAAGAGGAAGGTCCAGGTGATTCAAGAGGCGGACCGTGACCAATCTTATCTTGAAGGTCTGGGCCGGTTGTTCTCCCTGGCAAGGCAGCAGGGATTGTTATCTGCAGTGGCGCAGGCAGAGAGCGGCCGCGCAGCGCAGATATACCACCGATAACTCGATAACTGCGGGGAGAAGATATCTTGCCCAACCTTCGACGAGCCCTTCGCTTTCTCGTGCCACTTCTACTCTTCGGTCCTTCTTTCGCTGGCTTCCAGCTGGAGGCCCAGTCCACCCCGTCCGCCAAATACGTCCTCCAATGGAGCGATAACTTTGCCGGCGGCGTTCTGGATGTGACCAAGTGGAACTATCGCACAGATATCAAGGCCAAAAGCGCTCAACTACCCGCAAACGTCAGCGTAGACACCGGCGGCCACATGAATGTCGCGCTGCGGCAGCAGCACTTCGCTGGCCAGGAATTTACCGGCGGCGGCATCGTCAGCAAAGCCTCATTTCGTTATGGCTATTTCCAGGTGAAGGCCAAGACGACCACGAATCCAGGGTGGCACAGCGCATTCTGGATGTTTGCCGGCAGTGGTGCTACTACATATGCTTCTGGCGCATTCACTGAGATCGATGACTTTGAGATAGACTCCGGCGCACCCGACGTCATATCCATGGGCATGCTCGATTGGTTGCATGGAAAAGTAGTCGCCAGCAAGCGCTGCAATGCCAATTACAAACCGGGATGGAGCACCGCCGGCGGGTATCACATCTACGGCCTCGAGTGGACCGAACAGGAGATTACCTATTACCTCGACGGCTCCAAAATCTGCACTCAGCCCTATCCGCCTACCCAATATACCCATGACCCGCTCAACATCTGGCTTACCGCCATCGGATATTCATCAGAGGTAGCGGTTAAGGATCCTTCTTCCTCGGTAAGCTTTGCCCAGGTGGCCTTTTATATCCGTGACTATTACATTGAAAATGGCGAGCCGGGGTACGTCGAATATGGCTCAGGTTGGCAGGGAAGCTCATTGCCGGGGTACTCCAATATTCCCGGACGTGTCGCCTGCCAGGCAGGGGCCTCTGCAAGTTATACCCCTACTATCTTGCAAAGCGGCACCTACGACGTTCAACTTTACATGGTTCCAAATGCAGACGCCGATCCGGCAGCACGATTGACCATTCAACACCTTGGCGGCAGTACAACCAAGACCATCAACTTCGCCACCGGCAGTACAGGTTGGGTCGACCTCGGCTCGTATCCATTCGCTGTGGGCGCAGGCGGCAGTCTCACCAATACAAATTCCGGCGCAGGTTGTACGCGCACCAGCATGGTTAAGTTTGTTCGCCGTTAGGAGGGCCGCATTCCATGATGTCCACTCGCACGTTGCTCTTGTCCGCGCTCACAGCGTCCGCCATGATGGTCTCTGCGCAGGCGCAGACCGTGCTACGCTCCGGTTCTCTCGAGATGCGACTTGAGCCGCGGCCCTTCCGGTTCGCATTCTTCGTAGCAGGTAAACAGGTGGTGGGAGAAGACGCTACTGCCGGCATTCTGATTGCTTCTGAGCCGGCCTTGGCAGCCCGGCCGGCACAGTGTTCGGCCAACAGTTGCAGCTTGGAATTGACTACGCAAAGCGGACATACAGCGAAGCTAGAGGTCGCTCTGACGGCGCACCGGGCCCAACTCCATCTGGCCCTTGCGGAAGCCGGGGAGGAAGTTCGAATCCAGACAGCCGGCGCAGCTCCTGCTTTCGGGCTTGCGGATCAGGCAGCATTGCGCCCTCCTTACAATACCGATGTCACCGGTTTCTCCGATGATCACTTTCTCTCCGGGGAAGGGCTCTCGCGCCTGGTCAGCAACTTTGTTCTCTATCCTCGCCAGCGCTTCGCCGTCTTGCTCATCGATCCCACCACCAAGATCGTGCATACTTCCGCGCGGCAAATTGTTCAGGGAGTGGTCCACGCCGGAACTACAGTGAACATGGTCTATTTCTTCGGAACCCCACACGAAATCTACCGTGAATACAAGGATGTGCGCATCGAAGCCGGCTATCCCTGGATGCGGCCGAAAGAGGAGATGTTCGGGGTTGGTTGGGAAGCCTTCGGCGCTCTCGGCTGGAACACAAACCAAAAGACAGTGACAGAAAGCGTGGACCGCTATCTCTCCCTCGGCTACCCGCTCCGTTGGCTGGTGATCGGTTCGGGTTGGTGGCCGGCCGAGGAGCGCTTTCACGAAACCACCAGCTTCGGCATGGTCGACCAGCAGAAATACCGGGACATGCGAGGGCTGATCGAGCATTTCCATCAAGAGAAGTTGAAGGTGTTGCTGGGGCTGCGCATCAGCTTTATCAGCGATGGACCGTTTTCCGCTGAAGGCTTAAAGAACGGTTACTTCCTCCAGCAGGACGGTCAGGCGCGCGTCTTTCATGGCAGCTGGCCAAAGACACCGTATTATCTGCTCGACGCGCATAATCCCGCGGCCCTCGACTGGTATTGCGCCTTGGTAGACCGTTGGGATTCCTTCGGCGTAGATGGCTTCAAAGAGGACTACTACGGTTACGGAGGCTTTGGTCTGCGCGACGACAAAATTGACCCCACCAACAACCGCTTGATGCAACAAGGAAAAGAGATCATCGAGCGCAATGGCTACCTCTCCGTGGACGGCGACTTACAACGCATCAATGACTTCAACTATGACCAGGATCAGGATCGGGGCCCGGTGAATGCGCTGGCATTCGCCTATTCCGGCTTTCCCCTGGTTTATCCCGACATCGTCGGCGGCACCTTCGGGGAACAGCGTTTTGCCATCGACCGCACTCCGCGGATGGAAACCTATATGATGCGCAATGCTCAATGGGCATCCCTCCACAGCTCGATGGCGATGGGTGAGCCGCCCTGGTCTTTTCAGCCCCAGACCGGCCGCGTGATGCTCGGTGCTGCGCAGCTCCACCAGCGGTTGCAGCCCTACTTATATGCGCTCGGCATCCGTGCCTCTCAAGACGGATATCCCTGGCCCATGACGCCGTTGCCGATCGCGTTTCCCGACGATCCCCTGGTCTATGACCGTGAAAATGATCGCGTCCGCGGCTACGAATGGCTCATCGGAGACTCGCTGCTGGCCACCCCGCTCTACGGCAACGACTATGACACGGCGTCAGGCCGGGATGTCTATCTTCCCGCGGGGAAATGGATGGACTACGACACTGGCAAGCTTTATACCGGAGGAAGGTTGTTGCCGGGCTTCCCGCTCCCTGTGGGTAAGACGCCGCTCTTTGTCGGAGGCGCAGGAATCGTCATTGAGAGAGACGGGCAGCAGACGGTAGCCCGCGTGTATCCCTTAGGTGGCGTGGCGAAGGAAAGCTTCCTGCTACCCGGGGCGGAGAAGGAAACGGTCCTTGAAGTATCGACCCGGAACCTTCGCGCAGCGAAAGTAGTCGATGAGGCAAGCCATCAAGTTGTTTCCGCAACGTGGGAACGGTTCGCCTATCAGTTCCCGATCGAAGCCGGCCGTCACTACACCATCGCAGAAAAGTAATTTCAAATTAGCCGCCTTCAGTACGTCAGATCAGGCGAATACTCAGGCTGGGCATGAGCCGTTGAAGATTCTTTAACGTTCGGGCATGCCACGGCACCGCCTCAGAAGCGAGCATCTGAATCTCGATCCCGGCGTGGTCACGCGCTTCAATGACGAACCGCGAGAGCATAGTGATGCCGGAGCTGTTGAGGAACTCCAGTTGTCTGAGATCCAGCACAATCGGCATCGCGGAATTGCTCAGGGTTTCCTTGAGCAAATTGAGAATGGGCGCGTAATCCTCGGTTCCGCAAAGGCGCAGCGCGCCTTTGAAAAGGACGGTGGAGCTCTCCTCCTCTAACAGGATCTCAAAGGACTCTCCATGAATGTTTTTCACGCAGACGCTCCTGGGGCATTTCTGAGGGACAAGACCGCGCTCGTAGTAACCGTCATGCTCTCAGATTGCGTAGGGTGGACGTCAAAGCGCCAGTTAAGCCGGGCGTCGTAGTCACTGACCATCGTCAGCAAACCCAGGGAGGATGCGGTCGATTCGCTGGCCCTGGCGTTTTCTTCCTGTTGCTTCAAGAGAAGGTCGCCCGCGTCTCCCTCTTGGAGATGTTCAACGAACGCCTTGTAACGTCCCGCCTGGACGACACTGACGCCATTGCTGACGCTCACGGTAACCTGGTCGCTCGCCAACTCCAGATGGATTTTGATCGGGATCTCGACATCGGGTTGGTGATACTTCATCGCATTCTCAAGAAGCTCGTTTGCGATATACGTGACGGCGTGTCTAAGCTCTTTCTGCCGCTCCTCGAAGGCGGGCACGCCGTCCTTGGTCGGCAGGAATGTGGTCACGTAGTCGCCCAGAAAATCGGCGGACAAGCCGTTGTTTCGCCAACGGGAACGCAGTGGGGCGCTACTCGGCGAGAACGCCAGCGTCAGATATTCGCGTTCTCTGGTTCGTTCGTCGCAGTCACTGAGCGTTTTGCTTATCGTCATTGTGGGTGTTCTCCTCATCCTCATAACTCACCCGGTTTCGCCCCAGGTGTTTAGCCAAATAAAGATGTCGGTCTGCCGCTTCGACGAGTGTCCGTGCATCCGAGGGACCGTTTGGTTGAGGCGTCATACAGGCGACGCCGATGCTTACAGTAACCCGGTCGCAAACTGGTGACGCCGTGTGGGGAAGAGCGGCGGCTGCGACGGCCGAGCGTGCTCGCTCAGCAACCTGCACTGCTCCCGCGCGGTCGGTTTGCGGCAGCACCATGGCAAACTCTTCTCCCCCGTACCGGGCCACCAGGTCGCCGGCGCGATAGCACTGGCTGAGCGCTTTCGCCACCCGCTTGAGACATTCGTCGCCGGCTTGATGACCCTGACCGTCGTTGTAGAGCTTGAAATGGTCTACATCACAGAGCAGCAACGAAAGCGGTTGCTGCGTCCGGATGTGTCGGCCCCACTCCTGCAGCAAGTACTCATCGAAACGCCGCCGATTCGCGATCTGCGTGAGACCGTCGATGCGCGCCTTTTCCCCTTCCTGCGCCGAATCGTCGCCCTGATCTATGAGGATCTGGACCAGAATTTCCAGGTCCACCTTCTCCCGCGTGATGGCCTGAATGAGCTCTTGTAGTTTGTCCACCGCGGCATGGCGCTCCCGGACCTCGGCCGTCAGGCTGGTGCTGAGCTGGTCAAGATGCTCCTGCAACAGAACGCCATGCTCCTTTGAGGCTAAAAGTGCGGTTTGGAGATCATGATTCTCATTCTGTAACCGATCAACTTCCGCCTGCAGGCGCTTGGGTTCGTCTCGCTCCATCGCGTAGCCCACTGAAGGTGTACCTTGGGGCGGATTCGCGCTTAAGCCCGCGTTGCCTGCTCTCCGCAGTTGTTGCGGCAGAGAACTGTCTTCGAGCCGGTCAATATCGCTCATGCGTATAGCCGCTCGCCTGTCTGGGCGAGCTCCTTTCCGCGCTTCATCAACGAACCATCGCCACCGCGATCATTCGCTGAGGCTGGCCAGGACTCGGACTACGCAGGCTTGATAACGAGCAGACTGACGTCATCGAGCAGATGCTGGCCATCGATATACTTTCTAAGGCTACTCAGGACGGCTTCGCGAATCGCGACCGCCGATTGCCGGTGACTGGTCCTCACCGCATCAGAGAGCCGTTCAATGCCAAAGGCGACCCCGGCGCAATTCACCGCCTCGGTGATGCCGTCCGTGTAAGCAACCATAACGTCGCCGGATCGCAATGGAACCTTTGCTTCGCCAATGAAGCTGGAAATGTCCTCCTCCAGACCCAGTGGAAAGCCAAGGTTGAGAGTGTCGTGCCTCTCCAGGACACCATTGCCGCGGACCACCAGAACCTCTTCGTGCTGGCCGCTGATGGTAACGACTTCATCCCGATAATGAAGCAGGCTCAGCGTGAGGTTGCGATCGCAGTGCATGCGGCGGACGTTATCGTAGATCACGCGGTTGAGTGCTTCGAAGAACTTTCTGCTTTCGTATTCTCCACTCGCCACCAGGGTTCTAACCGCGGTCTGGACCATAATGGCGATGACGCCGCTTTCCAGACCGTGACCCGTAACATCCCCGATGCCGATGACCACTCCACCGTCTTCGCAGACGACGTCATAGTAGTCGCCCCCGATTTCCGTGGCAGGCTCCATCGAACCGGAGATGTCGAGCCCTACAACCTTCTGCATATCCTCATCGCGTGGCAGCATCATCTGCTGAAGGCGCTGCGTAATCTCCAATTCGCTGCTCATGCGGGCGTTTTCAATCTTGGTGGCTTTGTTGGTCTTCGCGACCCAATCGATAAGCACCTTCTGTTGTTCGTAGAGACCGTTGATTTCCGTCAGCAATCCGCTTTTGGCGCGACTGGCCTCCTCGGCAGCCTCTTCCGCCAGTTTCCGGTCTGTGATGTCCGTCATCACTCCAGCAAGCTCTTCGGCCTCCCCATGCCCTGAAACCAGATGCATGGAAGTCCTTAACCAGACCACTCTCCCGTCGGTGGCGATCATCCTATGCTCAAACCGTTCAGGCCCTCGCCCTTCCGCAACCGTCCGACAACAGGACTCCGCCAACGCACGATCTTCTGCGTGAAGATGACCCATCCAAAAGGCCGATTTGCTGGTCCAGTCCTTGATCGCGTAGCCAAGGAGGTCTTCTGCCTCTTGATTGATATAGCTGAAGCTGGAGCCGTCTAAACTTCCACGCCACAGAATCACCTTAGCCGAGTCCACCAGTTCCCGGTAACGTTGCTCACTCTGCTGCAGTTCCAGGGACTGCGCCGAAAAACGACGATCGACGAGTGAGGTCACCACAAACAACGCAACCGCCGATGCCAGCACAGCCGCCAGCAGCGACAATAAGACCGTGGGCCAATGGTAGACCACACGCACCGGCAAACGATAAGCCAGCATTCCGATGTAGTGCATCGACCAGATGCTCATTCCCATGGCGGCCGCGCCACCGATCAGCCAAATCGACCGCACGCGTCCGCGCGAGGCTGTGACACGCCCGCCGAGGTCGAGCGCAGCGAAAGAAGCCAACATCGCAATCAAGACGGATAAGGCTACTAAGCAGTAATCGTAAGTACTGGCTAGAGCTTCAGAGGGGACTATAGCGATCAAACGGTGCTCCTACTTGTTCCTCGTTTGGGAACGCATTCACGGCGAATCGTTCCGTCGCCGATCCTAAGTCAGGTGACCTTGTTTAAGCGCTATAAGTGTGTCCATTCACCGTGGGCTTCCACCAAACGAATCACCGAGCCTTTCAGGATGCGACATTCGTTCACTTTCCCCCAATGCTATTCATCGGCCTAAATATGGATTGCGCCAACTCTTTGCGGACGGGCAAACCCCGAAATTTGCCTGCGTCTCATCCCTCGAGGTGAATCTAGCGCTCGCGTTAGGATGCCGTGGCATGTCTTCGCAAACGAACCTGGTGGAGGCGGCAAGAGTCCAACTTCCGCGCCGCTTGCGGTTTCTGTAACTTGCAGATTCTAAAAGATAATGACGTCTCAAAAACAGCTTCGAAACCTGGTAGGATGCGTTGTCAAGAATTACCGCGCCGTATATATTCAAGGGTGCAATTCAGGTTGCACCCCGTCCGCGGAAAGGGAAGATCCCACCTGAACAAGCTTGCAGGAACCGAGCATTCACTTCTCTTTTGCCCGAGAGCGGACACCGGGCCAAAAGGAGAAGTATGTCTCGTGAGCTACCGCAACGACCCAACCTCGAATATCTCAGGAAGCAAGCCAAAGAATTGCTGCGCACTGCCGGCGGGGGCAAACTTGCCGATGCCCAGCATACGCTGGCCAATGAGTACGGCTTCGCCACCTGGGCGCAACTAAAATCGCACGTTGAATTACTGCACCTTACTCCGGCCGAGGCGCTGCGAACCGCCGTTTGCGCTTGCAACCCAAGGCTCGTTCGCGAACTCCTCGATCGCCACCCGGAGTTGCGGGCGAAGATTGATGATCCGCTGCCCAACTACGGTTTCGGTCAGCACGCGCTGTTCGCCGCGGTCCAGCGGGGCGATCGGGCGACGATCGATCTGCTGCTCCACGCGGGCGCCGACATACACAAGCGAACTGATTGGTGGGCAGGCGGATTCGGCGTGCTGGACGACTGCGATCCGAGTATGGTGGATTTTCTCGTAGAACGCGGGGCCGTCCTGGATGCCCATTCCGCCGCGCGACTAGGCCGGATGGAAGAGCTGCGCGCATTGGTGTCAGCCGATCCAGGGGCCGTGCACGCCAGAGGCGGAGACGGGCAGACACCGCTGCATTTCGCCTCGACTGTCGAGATCGCGCAGTTCCTGCTCGAAAATGGAGCCGACTTCGATGCGCTGGACATAGGCCACGAATCGACTCCGGCGCAATACATGCTGCGCGTACAGCAGAAGCGGCACTACCCGAGGGATCGTCAGGACGTTGCCCGCTATCTCGTCTCCCGCGGATGCAAGACGGATCTGCTCATGGCCGCTGCGCTCGGCGACGCGGATCTCGTTCAGCGGCATCTGGAGAGCGATCCAGCCTGCATCCGGATGAATGTGTCGGAGCAATGGTTTCCCAAGCGTGATCCGCGCTCAAGCGGGACCATTTACATCTGGACTCTCGGAGCGCATCGCACCGCGCATTCCGTGGCGCGAGAATTTAACCACGAGGAGGTCTTTCAACGAATCATGGAGCGCACTCCAGAGGACCTGAAGCTGGAATTGGCCTGCGAGCTGGGCGATGCAGCAGTGTTTCAGAAATTCCTCGTTCAAAATCCCGAGGCCGCCAGTAGGTTATCTGAAAAGGAACGGGAGAAGCTGCCCAACGCCGCGCATGACAACAACGTCAAGGCAGTGCGCCTCATGCTCGAAGCGGGGTGGCCGGTCGACACTCCGGGAGAGATGGGAGCGACGGCGCTACACTGGGCTGGATTCAATGGCAATGCGGAGATGGCCGGCGAAATTCTTCGCTTTCATCCCACGCTGGAATTGAAATCGAGGGAATATCCGGGCACCGCCCTGGCGTGGGCTATCTTCGGTTCCGGAAATGGTTGGAACCGCGAGAACGGGGATTATGTAGGGATGGTTCAGGCCCTCCTGGAAGCCGGGGCGGTGATGCCGTTGCACGCAGTAGAGCTGGAACCCAGCGATGCCGTGTTGGAGGTGTTGCCATGAACGCGAACGCCCGCCCCATCTCAGTTGTGCTTATCTCTTGTCTGTACATTGCGGTGGGCGCCATCGGCTTTGCCTACCATTTTCCCGAGCTGATGGCATTGCACCGCGACAGTGTGTTGATCGAACTGACTGAGTTGCTGGCCATTCTCGCGGGCGCCTTTATGCTCCTGCGCCGGAATTGGGCACGCTGGCTGGCCGTCTTGTGGATGGCTTTCCATGTGGCGATCAGTTTTCCTGTGCTTCGCCAGGTCGCCATCCACGCATTATTTTTAGCGGTGATTTCCTGGCTTCTTTTCCGTCCCGACGCTATGGGCTACTTTCGCGGAAGGAGAGAAATCCAATGAGCCGAAAGAATGAACCGTGCTTCAGATAGGGCCATTTACATGGCCGGAGGACGGAGAAATCACTGTCACCAAAAACCGCAACTATTTCTGCAAGACAAACAAAGCGCGCGGTGCAGCGAGAGCAAATTTTCAAGCGGATCTATTTGTTCAAACTATAGGCGAAAAGGCTGTCGCCGGCTGCGTAAAAGATCCACTGTTCGCCGTCAAGCAAATAGGTAATCGCTCGGTGGTTGTCCATCATGCACCGGCATTATCACTCGCGAGCAGGTGGCAAACGACTGGAGAAGAAGAAGCCAGAAGTCATCATTTGATAATCAACCTCAAATCACGCTCTTGACAACCGATGGTCGAACGTCTACCATTTCGTCCAAATTGGAGGGTAGACTGTCTACCATGGAGAAACGAACACAGCAGCGGACGGCCCTTCTCCAAGGCACGCTTGACATGCTCGTCTTGCGAACGCTTCTTTATGGACCCGCGCATGGTCATCAGATCGACAAGCATATCCAGAGGACCACGAACGATTTCCTGCAGATGCAGCACGGTTCACTTTATCCAGCTCTTCATCGCGTGGAGCGAAGAGGATGGATCGTTTCCAAATGGGAGACGCCTCTTGACCGTAATGGGGAGTTCAAATACTACCGATTGACAGAAAAGGGCAAGAAACAACTTGCCGTTGAAGAATCGCAGTGGAAGCAGATGGCTGAAGCTGTCGCACTCGTGATGTGGCCCGCGGTCGAGGAGAGTTTCCATGAGATGGTGGCAGATTAGTAAGAGGGATGCGGACCTCGAGCGGGAACTGCGTTCTGATCTGGAATTGGAAGAGGAAGAGCAACGTGAAAGTGGCTTGTCCCCGGAAGATGCACAGCGCGCCGCGCGGCGTGCTTTCGGGAATGCAACCTTGATCAGGGAACAGACCCACGAAGCTTGGGGTTCGGCGCCATTTGAACGAATGTCACAGGACCTCCGGTATGCGTTTAGGCAGTTGCGAAGGTCTCCGGGGTTTACGTTGACCGTCGTGGTGATTTTGGCGCTGGGCATCGGCGTGAATACTTCGGTGTTCACTTTGCTGGATGCTCTGTTGCTGCAGCCTCTGCCCGTACCGGAGCCACAGCGCGTTCTGACGTTCTTCCGGGGCGATGGCCGACCGTGCTCATACCTTGATTATCTGGATTTTCGCAATCGCGCTCAGGCGTTTTCGGGGCTCGCGGCTGACCTACCGAATGAAGGAGGACTTGAAGCGGACCAAAATAGTGAGGTGGTACAGATTGAGGGGGTCTCGTACAACTATTCCCAGGTACTTGAGATGGGAGCATTGCGGGGGCGATGGTTCACGTCGGAGGATGAGCGCACGGCTAGGGGTGATTCTCTGGCTGTGATCAGCTACCGGATATGGCACACCCTCTATTCCGATGACCCTCATGTGTCGGGGAAGCGGATTAGGATCGATGGGCAGCCGTACACCATTGTCGGTGTGGCGCCGAAAGAACTTCTGGGGATGTCGCAGCCACTGGTGACAGACATCTGGGTACCACTGGACGCCTACGCCCACCACAACCGATTTGTTGCGGGCGCAATGAACAACCGACAGGATTCGCGGTTCGTTTTGCTCGGAAGGCTCAAGCCCGGGATCACGGAAGCTCACGCGCTGGCTGAGATGAACGCGATTGATGGCCAACTGCGACGGGAGTATCCACGTACCGACTCGAAAGTCAGCTTATTGCGTAGCGAAACAGTGCGCGGAGTCTCCGATCCCGGATATCGGCGAAACACGGCGCAATTGGTTGCGCTGCTGATGGTCGTGGCCGCGATGGTGCTGCTGATTGGTTGCGCCAATATCGCCAGCTTGCTGCTCGCGAGGGGCCTAGTGCGACGGCGCGAAATGTCGATTCGGGTCGTCTTGGGAGCAGGACGGCTGCGCATTGTGCGACAGACGATGGTGGAAAGCATGTGTCTGACGGCGGTGGGTTCGCTCGCAGGGCTGGTTGCAGCGATTTGTACCAACCGGATCCTAGAACTGCACATTGCTGCCGCGCCGTTGCCGGTTGCAATCGGCACAAACCTAGCGATTGACAAGCGTGTTTTATTCTTCTCATTTTGCGCTGCCTTCTTCACTACTTTGATATTCGGCGCGTTTCCAGCAATTTCGGCCTCAAAGCCAGACTTGCTGCCAGCCCTCAAAGGCATCGAAGCGTTGAGGCATCCGCGCTTTAGATGGTTCTCGCCGCGAAAGTTATATGTCGTGGGCCAAGTTGCGATCTCGTTTGTACTGCTGGTGATATCCGGGCTGTTTATTCATGCTTTGCAGAAAGCCAATAATATGGCAGCTGGATTTGAGGTTCGCCGGTTGTTGTCGGTCAGGCTATACGTAGCCGAACCTCAATTCACAGAGGCAGCCGCAAGGAATCTTCTCGACCGAGCGCTCCAGCGCGTGCGAGCGATCCCCAGCGTCAAGAGCGCCACGGTGTCGTACGCATCCCCGTTCATCTCTTCGTCAAATTGTATCTTGCCTCTGATACGACAAGGCGAACTGCCGAATCAGGCGGTGGGAGAGAACATCGTTGGGGCAAGCTATTTCGCGACTCTCGGCGTTCCTTTGCTCGCTGGCCGGGACTTCTCACTGCTGGATGGGGCAAGCGCGCCGCGGGTCGTCATTGTGAACGACATTCTCAGCCGCAGGTACTTTCCGGGCCAGATCGCGATTGGTAAACGATTACGAGTTGGCTGTGCGTGTGAAAACGGGAAGTGTTACGACGCTGAGATCATCGGAGTGGTGAAGAACGCGAAGTATGCGAATCTCGATCAACCTGCGGAGCCGTACGTCTTCGTGCCAATCACTCAGCACTTTGCTAGGTATGTCTCGTTGTTGATTCGAACTCAGGTTGAACCGGCCGATTTTGCAGCCGATCTGCGAAGGGACTTGCTAGCGCTGGACCCGAGACTCCAGGTTTATGATGTCGGTGCCCTGTCGGATCAGATCGACCACTCATTTTGGTTGTTGCGGTGGGAGACGTCGCTGATTGGAGGATTCGGCGGGTTGGCATTGCTGCTGGCGGCAGTGGGACTCTATGGAATTGTGTCGACCTCTGTCACACAGCGCACAAAGGAAATCGGAATCCGCATGGCCTTGGGGGCACGGCGTGGAGACGTACTACAACTTATTCTTGCCAGCGTACTGGGACTTACCTTAACAGGAGTGGTGGTTGGGCTCGGTGGCTCATTTCTGATCACGCAACTGCTCCAAGGACACCTATACGATCTGAATCCCGTGGATCCAATCACATTTGTTGCGTCCGTGTTGCTGTGGGCAGTGGTTGCATTGATTGCGAGCTACTTCCCCGTGAGGCACGCGACGCGTGTCGATCCAACCGTCACGCTGAGATACGAATAGCGCTCCGAGCGAAGCCTTCACAAAACGTACTGCATGAGTGCAGTCGTGACCTGAGGGTCACCGTCCATCATCTCTTAGCGCACAACTGCGCTTCGGGCGACATCTTCGGCCCAGAATTTGATTGTCATAGGCTTGAACTGCGGAATCTACAGGATTATGTCAAGCCCGGGCAATCGGGATTTGATGAAGTAGTGTTCGAGCATGACAGTCTCCATTCAGAAATGTCCGATGGCTGTCCATCACGCACCGACTTCAATCCATTATGTGCCCTTCGGAAAGAGGAGCCTCGGCTGCTATGCGGCGATGTGAGCCGTCGGCCGCATAACGGTCAAGAAAACATAACGCCGATTATGCGTCCAGGCACATAATCGGCGACTCCCGCGGAAGGAGAGAACTCCAGTGAGCCGAAAGAATGAACCAATATACAAAGCGCGCCGTGCAGTGAGAGCAAATTTCAAGCGCATCTATTTGTTCAAGCTATAGGCGAAGAGGCTGTCGCCGGCTGCGTAGAGGATCCACTGTTTGCCGTCAAGCATATAGGTGATCGCCCCGTTTGACTGGTTTGCATTGCCTTCGTGGTGCCAAAGCACTTGACCTTTGTCGGCACTGAAGATAATCACATTTTTCTGATCGTCGCCGGTAATGAGCAGGTTCGCGGCGGTCGTTAGAATACCCGCGCCAACGGTGCTCGGCGGATTGTTCAGGTTTGGATATTCATGTGTCCACACCGCGGTTCCAGTGAGCGGGTCGATCGCCTGCAGCACACGCTTGTATTTTCCGATGCCTGCGCCTGTGCCTCCGTATCCGGAAGGGTGAGCGCTGTCGTCCGTCAGATAATAAATTGCTTTTCCCTCGACGGAGTTCACATAGAACAGAGAGGTTTTCGGATTGTATGCGGGTGACTCCCAATTGGTGGCATTTCCAATGTTGATCGAACCACCGACGCTCGGATCCTTGTCCGCAATCGGAATAGGCTCGCCCTGCGGCGAAAGACCCGAGTAATAATCCAGAGGGACAAAAGGCTTGACGACTAGAAATTTGCCGGTCACACGATCCAGAGTCACGAAGAAGCCGTTGCGCGCCGCTTGCGAAACTAACCGGCGCGGTTTTCCGTTAACCACCTTGTCGAACAGGATGGGTGTGGTTGTATCGTCGAAGTCGTGGGTATCGTGCGGCGACACCTGAAAATACCACTTCAGCTTACCGGTATCGGCATCCAGCGCCACGATACATTCCGTCCATAAATTTGCCCCAGGCCGCCCCTGACCTGCGAATACAGGGTTGGTATTTCCAGTCGCCCAGAATAATAAGTTGAGCTTCGGATCGTACGTGCCCGGCATCCAGGTCATACCGCCGCCGTGCCCTGAGGCAGCTTCATCGGGCCAGGTCTTGAGCGCTGGATCGCCTTTCCGCGGCGTAGACCACCATTTCCATTGCAGGTCGCCAGTGACCGGATCGAAGGAGTCGAGAAAGCCGGGCATATCCATCGCGTCGCCGCCGACACCGACAATCACGTGGTTCTTCACAATTAGGGGTGCTGAGGTTGAGAAATATTGCTTACGAGCGTCGGCGTAATTTTTCCGCCACAGCTCTTTGCCGGTCGTGGCGTCGAGAGCGACGAGCCAATTATCAGGCGTCAGAAAATAGACCGTGTTCTTCCACATGCCGACACCCCGCTGCCCGATGAGATGGCCGCCATGATCAACCCAGTCGTAATGCCACAATTCCTTGCCGTCGCGCGCATCGAGCGCCCAAACATGATCTGGAATCGTAATGTAGAGAACCCCGTTCACCAGAAGCGGCGTCGATTTGATTACTGGCGGTGGGCCGCCCCGCTGCGAGCGGACGGCAGTGATTTTGTAAACCCATTGCTGGGCTATCTGGTTCACATTGGCGGGCGTGATCTGGGTGAGTGTGCTGTATCGTTGGCCGCTGTAATCGCCGTTGTAGGTAGTCCAGCTTTCGATGGGTGGCTTTCCGATGGCCTGCAGATCAGGCGGGCCGTTGGGCGCGGCAACCGCTGGAGCTCCGAGAGCAGCAACCGCGACTCCTGCGCAAAGCGCAGTTGCAAGTCTCATTTAAGCGTCTCCAGGTAAGCAGTGACGTTGTGCATGTCGTCGTTCTTAAGCTCCGTCGCGAGGGCATCGTGCGGCGTAAGCGGGTCCCTCAGCGCGACCTCTACCCCGGGTTCCCTGTCGATCACGTGGGTCTGTCCGTCACGATCCACCAGCGTAATACGAAAATCGCTAACCTGCGTGACGCGGCCGGAGATCGTGGCGCCATCCGCCGTCTTCACCGTCGCGGTAATGGCGAGCGAATTGTCCGGGGGCCGCGTTGGCCAGACCCA
>Ga0302325_10002040_pt1 | contig 49900 bp, 28 predicted proteins | sample Palsa_T0_2_FD_201948 | JGI IMG/M metagenome (GOLD analysis project Ga0302325, IMG submission 201948) | Peat permafrost microbial communities from Stordalen Mire near Abisko, Sweden - Palsa_T0_2 | ecosystem: Environmental > Terrestrial > Soil > Palsa > Peat permafrost | place: Sweden: Abisko...
CAATTTCCGCCGGACTTCCGGGCGAAAGTGGCAGCTTACGCGGAAGCGATGATCGCGCAGAAAGTCGCACCGCTCAGTGTTCCGCGATCGTCGCAGAGTTGACCAAGCTCCGTGAGCAGTGGTCCGCGGCCGGGTACATCGAACGCCCCGGCATTGTTCGTAAAGGTCTAGGCAGGGTGGACGAGCTCGGCGGGCCTGGCACGACAGGGATCCCCTTGCGCATCGCAGCCCGGGATTTTCTGGAAGGGCAGGGGAGCCTTGATCTTCTGACACGCCGGGCGGCCGAGCACGTCGCCGCACTGCCGGTCGACCGCGTTCTTGGGAAGAGCCGGAGCTCCGGCCTGGAGCGTTAACAATTTCTTCCGGTCGGAGCATGCCCGTTTTAAGATTGAGACCGTTCGTTGGAGCGACAAACTTTCCGCCATGATCCCGAATGCCCCAATGCCGGCCCCTCTCCGCGATGAATTTCTTCGCAAGGAGCCGCCGCTCGGTGAGCCCGTCGGGGACTACAATGAGCAAGTCCTCCGGTGCGCCGTGATGAACCAGGCCATTGAGGGGTACAACTGCACCGAGCCCGAGATCGCAGCAGCACGTAAAGTCATCCAGGCATCAGAAGCTAAGTAGTCATGGCTGAGGGAAACCCGTTCGTCGCGGCCTTCGATAAGGCTGCGCGGGATCGGGCAGATTGGGCAAATCTTCAGGCAAAGGTGGCGCCTGGGATAAAGAGCATCGAGGAGTACCGCACGAAGACTTTGGCCGGCATCGCTGTCGCCCAGAAATGGCTGCGCCTGAATTCCGGTGTGATCCCTCTCCTGGAGCAGATCGAGCAAGCCCATCAAATTATTTTTGAGGGTGTTACCATCGACGCCGGCCGGGTCCGCAGGGTAGGAGAGACGGTCATCTTTGGAGGCCTCCTGGGGGCGGACGCCCAGCGTATCCAGATCGAATATGCCCGCTTGGCCGTCGAAGCCAGGCAGATGTTTTCCCGGGCAGCGAACGACCTGGAAAGATGCGCCGCCATTGCTTTTTACCACGCGCGTTTCGTCGGAATTCACCCCTTCAACGACGGCAATGGACGCCTCGGCCGCGCCATTATGATGGACCAGGTGCAGAAGGTCCTTGGTAATCCGGAGCCCTTGTTCCAGCGCATAGCCGAGAATAAGCGCGAGTATATTGAAGCGCTAAATTCCGCGATTAGGAGCAATGACCTCACCGGAATGAGGCGCCTTGTCGCCGAATCCGTTGGCCTCCGGATCGAGAAGGATATTCGCATCGAGGCTCCGGCAATCGTCGCTAGTCGTCCGCGGTCGGCATTCGAGTACATCCTTCCTTTGGACCAGGAACTCGCACGAGCCGCACGTGTTGTCAGTCGCCCGCTAATGCCTCCCGTGTCTGAGCGGCCGACAACCCGCTCGGTCGCGCCCGCTGCAGTTGCGATCGTTGAAGAACTGACAGCCCTTCGTAATGAATGGCCCAAGGCGAGCCGCACCGACCAGGAGAAGATTTCAGGGAAAGCACTCGGTATCGTAAACGATACGGGCGGCTCCGGAATGACTAAGATCCCTCTGCGCGTTGTCGCCAGGGATTTCGTTGAAGGGAAAGCGACCCGCGATCTTCTGCTGAAGCGAGCGACTGAGCACGTTGCCATGAGGGCACCAGGTCAAATCCTCCTTAAAACCCGCAGCGCCGGGATTGACCGTTAGCGAGTTTGTGGGCACAACCGCTGGCAGTTCGCACGTCATTTAGAACGAAACCAAATGGGACCGACATTGAGGAGACGGTGAACTTGCCGGGAGCTTGCTCCGCTGGCGATCGATGATAGATCAGTCTCCATGTCTGATGCTATTATAGGAATCGACTTTGGCACGACATCGAGCGCGGTTGCCACTATCGATTCTGGTGTTCCGTCAATCATCTCCGATAGCGCTGGAAGAGAATTCTTGCCATCATCGGCATTCGTTCGAGGGGACGGCGAAATATTCGTTGGGTATGAGGCAGTGCGCGAAAGCCGGAAATGTTTGGGCTCAGGCTTCAATGTTGGTTCCATTAAAAGATTAATGGACCGGAAGATGGATTTTCGAGGCTTGGAGAAGGGCGTGTCGCCTTTGATCCTATCATCGTTAATCTTGGCTGAGCTGAGGTTCGTCGCAGAGAGTCACCTCAAGCAGTCGATCGACAAGGCTGTAATCACCGTCCCAGCAAACTTCGGCTACTTTCAGAGGCAATTCGTTAAAGAGGCTTCATTGATTGCAGGTCTTGAACCGGTGATGATCGTCAATGAGGCAACCGCTGCAGTTTGCATGCTCCGGAACGACTTTGAGGGCGTCGTGACCGCCGCAGACTTGGGCGGCGGTTCCTTTGATTTATCGGTTGTCGAGGTCGGCGAAGGCGTCAATGAGGTCGTTTACACTAATGGAGACGATGAGCTCGGCGGAGATAATTTCACGGAGACCCTTATCAGGGTCATATCGGACAAGACTCGTGAAACCTTCGACTTGGATCTCTGCAGATCCGATCCGAGTATGCATTACCGGATTGGAGAGGCAGCGGAGGAGGCAAAAATCCTGCTGTCTGGCTCCAAAGCAGTGGAGGTGCGGATTCCGCTACTCAAAAACCGCAAAGGTGGGGATGAAAACCTTGCATGCTCCATAACGCAGGCCGAATTCGAAATTGAATGCGAGCCGTTGCTAAGCCGCATTCGTGCGATGGTCGGGGAAGCATTGAGCTTTGAGGACGCCAGATCTAGGCGCATGAGTACGAGCTTGATCCAAGGATCGAGGAAAAGAGACGACACCTGGATGGGGCGTCTGCTTGGGGCCATCAAAGGTGGCTCAACCTCCCGACATTCGAAATCAGCCGGTCTGTCCTCCAACGAGCGCTTGAGCATTTGGCTGCTGGGAAACGCAAGCAGAATGCCCGCAATCAGTCGTGAACTACGCGGCTCATGGCAAGTTAAGCCCGCAAGTCTTGCCGGCGTGAAATCTCCCGTTGCCTTAGGAGCTGCCCGGCTCGGCGGAATGAGGTCTGGTGTAGAAAGGCAGTTGCTACTATTGGACGTCACGTCGCGATCACTTGGAACCAGTACTGCGAAGGATCCGTTTATTCCGCTCATAGAGAGAAATACTACGTTTCCGACAAAGAAAACCAGCACGTTTACTACGGTTGCCGACAATCAACCAAGTATTGAGGTGCCGATACTAGAGCAAAGTCCCCGGCCAGGGGGTGGTTGCAGGATAATCGACGTCCTTCGACTGGATGGCATTCCGCCCTGCGCAGCAGGGACACCGAAGATCGAGGTCAGCTTCGATGTTGACGGAAATGGCATCCTGGATGTTTCTGCAAAGAATCTAACCACGGGGAACTTGGTAAACGTCCGATACGACAAGCTCCAATCGACGCCTTCCACGATCAATCAATATCACCGATTGGTTCAAGAATGGTTAGCGAAACGGAGGGAGCGTCGCTGACACAGGTTAGATCGTGGTGCAGCCTGGAAAGGCATCCCAAGGCGAAGCAAAAAATCCGAGGACAATCCGCACCGAATTCCCAGTAACGGTGCGGTTAGTAGGTCACAGGTTCCATCTTGTCTCTAGAAAAATCACTTAAGCCCAATATGTTATGGTATTGAGAGCGGGAGGGGGGCACACATCTTCTGACGACACGCTTAAGCCCAAAGGAGATTTGTGATATGCAACACAACGATCCAATCCGAGACCGGATTGAAAGGATGCGAGGTTCTGTCATCGCGGTCTTAAGGACGGACCCAATTTTCGGACCCGGACTAGAGTTCCGGAAAGCAGTGGAGGAGCTCCGTAGAATGGACCTTTTGTCCTGTCTCGAAGCGCTAGCCCTGCTAAACGTTGTTTCGATCGAAATCGAAAAGAACGCCTCAAGAGACTTCGATGGGAGCCTGAAGCAGATCGGTGCCTTGTACGGCTTTCTGTTCCATGCTAAACGGCTTGAGAGAGCAGTTAGAGCTACGCAAGAGCTCGTAGCAGAAATTCAGGAAAATCGTCTTGGGTATTTTACGCCGCTTTCGCCGTGGGCCTGTTCTGCGATGACGAATGCGTGCCTACGTTTTTGTGACAGATCCGGAAGTGGGCTTAGAGCGTGGCCGCCAAGTGGAGTCGATGGCTTCGGACGAGTGCTACTTTCATTTCAGAAGCAGCTTGCTCCCGAGAACGATGCGGCGGAGGCAAAATTGGATCTCGATAATCTTAGCGACCTACAGTTCACCGAATTCTGTAGAAATCAGATACGCGCAAATCCACATCGATTTGCTAGTAATGACATTACTAGACTCTATGCGCTTTTCGAGATACCAGAAGTTGGCCTCGTGCTAAGACGGCGTGCCCATGTCGAAGCAGGCAAATGGTTCCTAGATCGGCTGGGATTAACCCCTGCTGAATACCGCGTTCACTTGATCGCATTGGCTGCGATTACGAATGGGTTTTCACTAGATCAACCAGATGTTCGGCATCTCTACTTCGATACCGAAATTTTGGCTCAAAATATGACCGCTGAGGGGCGAAGAGGATTCCTGCGCCTGAATCAACTTGCGGTCATCGATCTTGACCTGTTGAGGGGGACTCCCGCGCCACAAACGTGGGCGGAGGCAGTTTATAAGGGAAATTTTCTTCAACGCAGGCAGCTCTTCCAGACAGGGCCTTCCAAGTATTTGGTCTTAGATAGAGACCACTACCTTAACAGGTATTTTCACGGTCTACTTCACGTCCTTCACGAAGCCGCCGAGTTGCCCGAAAGCCGATTTTCTGCTGCTGCTGTGAGGAGCGATAGCGGGTACATATTCGAAGGATATGTCCAATGGTGGCTGGGGAAGCTCTTTGGTCCAACTGCGACCATCTTGCCGAACGAGTCCCTCACGAGAACGTCGGAGACCGATGCGATTGTCGTGTTCAATGAAACGGCTTTCATATTTGAGATCAACCATCACTGGCTCAGTGTGGCCGACACCTATGAGGCTTCGGCTTTGCGGTTTGCAGAGCTCGTAGCCAGCGATCTGAAAAAGGCGATTGGGGCTGCCCGTCTGATTTTCAGCAATGGCCTCCGAAAGGACGGGGTCGAGATCAAGGTTGAGCGGGTGTTCCCGATTGTAGTGTTGCCCGAGAATCTACCTATTACTGAGCTGACGGTTGCCCGTTTCCACAAAGAACTGCTGAGAATTCTTCCCGCCATAGACGGCGAGGATACCAGGTTGGGTCAAAGCCAAATTCTTACTCAGGATCACCTCGAGCATTTTGATCGAGTATGGCGTTTGCCTGAAGAAGTTAGAATGCTCGCGGAGTATTTGGCGCGGCGTGCATCGACAGAGCGACTGCGATTTGCCCCCTGCGCCTTGGATAATGCTGAGGCACGGGCGACACACGTTGGGAATACCTGGGGAAAGTTGTGCGACTTGGTTGAGGAAACGTTCCGGTCGGTCGGCCCATCGTTCTTTAAAAACCCAGAACAAGGCCGATAATCCGTTTCGATCGCGAAATCGTTTGATTCCGGGATTTAAGTCCCGCCCACGTCTCGATTGTGCCGCTGGAATGGCATCCTGCCAATTTAGGCAATTGTACTTCGATCTCGATTGAGGAAGCGCACCAAATTGCCCGTCATTGTGCATTTAGGCAGTGCCGGCGAGAAGGGTAGGGCTGGTCAAGATCCGTGCCGCCTCTCTATTGATTGCCATTTAAGTAACGAACTAGATAGGTTTTAGATAGATGTCGAACAGCGTGAATTCACAGTCGATACCGCCGCTGCCCGGGCGCTTGGCCGTCGTACGGAATCGGCCCTGTGTGATAACCAAAGTGGAGCAGAGCGGGGTCCATACCTCTGGCTTGGTACATCTGGTTACCGTCGACTACACGGATTTGGAGGGTTCGCGAGAGGAGACCGTCGTCTGGGAGCGAGAATCCCACGCGCGCATCATTCAGGGAACGGGACTGCCCCAGGTTGCGGATGCTGCGCCAATGGCATTGGGCGATTTCGTTGCGCTACAACGCTCGGCACGTTGGGGCGCAATCCATCCCTTTATCGATCCGGATGGTGACACCGGTCCGCTTTCCCGGTTGCCCTTTTCCTCGCCGCTCCACGGCGCGATCGAAGTGGAAGACTATCAGATGGTCCCACTGTTGAAAGCCATGCGGATGCCTCGCGTGGGCTTGCTGTTAGCGGATGACGTGGGCCTCGGCAAAACCGTTGAGGCCGGTCTCATTCTATCAGAGCTCATCCTTCAGCGGCGGATACAACGTGTGCTCATACTCACGCCGGCATCTCTCCGCCAGCAGTGGCAGCAAGAGCTGTATCAGAAATTCGCCCTAAACTTCGATATAGTTGACCGCTCACAGACGATGCAACTGCGCCGGCGGCTGGGTCTTGATGCCAACCCGTGGCGCACTTCGCAACACGCCATCGCCTCCTACCACTATCTCAAACAACCAGACGTGTTGGAGGACTTTCTTGCGACCTGCCGCATGCCAGAAGGGTCACCCCATCTGCCCTGGGATCTTCTCATCGTGGATGAGGCCCACAACCTCGCTCCGGCCGCCTTTGGCGAGGACAGCGATCTGTCGTCCATGCTGCGTCGGATCGCGCCACAGTTTGAGCACAAAGTATTCGCTACTGCGACGCCTCATAATGGTCGCACACGTTGCTTCTCCGGCATCCTCGAGATCCTCGATCCCGCGCGCTTTTCGCAAACGTCAGAATTTACTTCGTCCGAGCGGGCTCGCGTACAGGAGGTCGTAGTCCGACGACTCAAGAGCGAAATCAATTTAGTCACCACTCCGCCGCGTTTTGCCGAACGCCATTTGGGAGCGGTCCCAATTGCCCTCTCCCGTGAGGAGCTTCGACTTAGTTCCGCGTTTGCGGCCTTTCGTTCCGCCTTGCACCGTGCCATAGCGCGCGCTTCAAACACAGAACGCATCGCCGGCAACTTCGCCATAGAGGTATTTGGAAAACGCCTTCTCTCCTCACTCCACGCGTTCGCCGACTCATGGCATCGGTTACTCGGAGGCATTGCTTCAGAGACTCCCACACCCGTTGCCGATGTGCGTGCTAGTGAACGCTCCATTCGCGAGGAAACCGGCAGCGACACTGAGCAGGAGAGTCGCACCGCATTTGCGGCTCAAGTGATCGGCGGCTGGCTCCGTCCGCTGGCTCCGATGCTGCGCTCTGAGATGGATGACGTTACTGCTGCTCTTGCCGACCTTGGACTTTCAAGCCCCATGCCAGACGTTCGCCCAAAGCAGGATACCCGATACGAGGCTCTTCGTGGCCTCATTGGTAAGCGACTCTGGACAGCGGATGGTAAGGCTTGGCTTCCTGGCGAGCGTCTAGTGATCTTTACCGAATATAAGACTACACTCGATGCCCTCGTTGCCCACCTCAGGAGTGACTTTCCCGATGACGGTGCAATTGTGCAGCTTTTCGGTTCAGGTGACATGGATGAACGCGAGCGTGAGGCCGTCAAAGCTGCCTTCAACGATCCGGCTTCGGCCGCCCGAATACTTGTTGCGACCGATGCTGCATCCGAGGGGCTCAATCTCCAGCGCACAGCCCGTTATCTCCATCACTATGATGTTCCTTGGAATCCTGCGCGCCTGGAGCAGCGTAACGGCCGCATTGACCGTTACGGGCAGGCCCGGGACGTCACTGTGTCTCATTTCATCTCCGACGATGATGCGGATCTGGCTTTCATGGCATTCATTGTCACGAAAGTTCACCAGATCCGGCACGATCTCGGCGCCACGGGGGAGGTGATTGACGCTGCCGTGCAACGCCGCCTCATCGCAAATGCGCCCGATGCCGAGCTGCGTCTCGACTTGGAGCGCGATCTTGCCCGGGCCAATGCTCGCGCCGAGCTTCCGCACGATGCCTGCTCTCGTTCCAGGGACATCACCGGTGGCCAAGCTCTGGGTGAGCAGCTCGCTGCGCTCCGCCGTGAACTTGACCTTTCTGGCGAATCGCTTCGGACGACATTCGAGAGTGCCTTGAGCCATGGCGCACCTCCGCCACGGCTGCAGCCCGATGGCCGCCCTGGGTTTTGGCGTCTTGTGCAGCCTATTCCGCTTGGCTGGCGCGATATTATTGATGATTCCCTTCGCATAGCCTCCACCACTGGAGCCTCGCTTGGGGCGCTACCAGCCATCGCCTTCGATGCTTCCGCCTGCGAGGTCGAAATTGCAGGGCGCTCAGTATTCCGGCCGCCGGCGGATGCGGCGCTGTTCCACCTCTGGCACCCGGTTGTACAACATACGTTACACCACTATGCCCGCAGGCGCTTTCCTGGTCAGGCCGCTTCTGCGTCTCGCTGGAGTGTGAGCATCGATCCGCATCTGCCGGCCAAGGATGATGCTTGGGTTCTCCTTACTGTCGAAGAGCTTGCGGTCAATAATTTGCGAGAAACTTTCCATCACTGGATTCACACGCTCGTGTTTCCAGTGAAGGATGGCCGGCTGCGCGACGCACTACCGCATTTGTCCGCTGATCGATTGGTCCTTGGCACTGGCCAGCCTTCAACGGCCGAGTTCACCGAGAAGGCTCGCGACCTCTGGATGGACGTAGAGGACGAGGTACGCGTCCAACTAGCCGGCCACGCTACTGCCCTAACCAAACGTCTCAGTGCTCAACTCGACACCGAGCAAGCTGCCGCAAAGGACCGAGAACAGGAGCGTTTCCGTAGCCGGCAGGCCGAGCTGTCCAAGCTGATTACCGAGAGCCGTCTCGAACGCCTAGAGCGCGATCTCGACCAGCTACGGGAAGAGGAAGGGTCGCTACTCTTCGATCCCGATGGCTACGCTGCGCGCCTGCGAGTGTCCGCCGAGCAGAAGCAAGTCGAACTTGGCCGTATCCGTCGCCATACCGAGGACCTGCGGGAACAGCTATCAAAGGAACGCGAGCGTACCCTAATGCAACTGATTCCCCGTCGTTACGCGCTTCGTGGGGAGGCGCAATGTCTTCCCGTCTCTGTTGAAATCCGTCTCCGGGAGGTGGCTAGGTGAGTATCGAATCACCTTGGTGGGCGTCACTTCGGCATGGTGGTCTCTTGCTTTCTACTGCTCGTGTTGTTGAACTTTTCCCTAACCCGGCGCCCAAGCTGGCACCGCACATCGTCGCCCGCTTGCGTGGCGACATTCTACGACTGGCCGAATTCCCCGATGACGCATCGGCGGCGAAGACTCTTCTGGACACTGGGCTTCACGACGTTGCCGGTCTTCGCGATTCCGACACTGCTGATTGGCAACGTGGCAATGACGTACAGCCTCGATTCGCTAGGCGGGCTGCATCCGGAGAAATGGTCAAGCCACGGCGAGTGTGGTGCGGTCCCAACGGTGCTTTGCTGCCAGTGTTTGTCGATGACGAGCCCCGACTCGGCATTGGCCGGGGTCGCCGGTCGGTTTCACGTGTCATCGAGTGGTGCCGGGGTACAGGTTACCCACTTGCCCTGCTAACCAATGGTCGCCAGTTCCGGCTTCTACATGTAGCCGCTGAACACGACGCCTGGTGTGAGTGGGATACAGCTTTATGGTTCGAGGCTGGTCAGCCCTCTGCTCAAGTAGAGGCCTGGCAACTCCTGCTTTCGCCTGTGTTGCACACGCCAGTGCAGCCTGGTGATGCCTCCCCGCTATTAGACGCGATCCGCCGCTCACGCCAAGGCCAGTCCCAGCTCTCATCGTTGCTCGGCGAACGCGTGCGCCAAGCCGTCGAAGTTCTAATCCACGCTCATGCGCCTTACCTCACAAGGCATAAGGACCTCGAGAAATCCGAGATCTATCGCAGCGGCACGCTAGTCGTTATGCGCCTTGTCGTAGCGCTCTTCGCCGAGGCCCGTGACTTATTCCCACGCTCAAATCGCATCTACGAGATGGGTTATGGTCTTCAGGGCCTTTGGGAAAAACTAAACCGTGCGTCGGGTGGCAACACTGCCCGCCTTCGTCAGCGTTACAGCGCATGGCCTCAGATCCTAGCCCTATTCCGGCTCATTCACGATGGCTCGCCGCACGGCGATCTCTCTCTGCGCGCCTACGGTGGCGAGCTCTTTCAGTCTGGAGCCGCCGATGACCACGATGGCGTTCGGCGCGCAATGAACCTTTTTGAGAACGCCTGTTTCGAGGGCGATCCTTCCGTGATGAGCGACGCCGAGGTGTACCAACTCCTCGAACTTCTCATACGATGCTCTATGCCTGTGCGGCAGGGGCGCACTGTCACTACTATCACTGTGCCAGTAGACTTTGCCGATCTTTCCACTGAATACATCGGCATTCTCTACGAAGGTCTTCTCGACTACGAGCTTCACCAGGTCCCGGCTGCGTCCAACGACCCTATTCTCTTTATAAACCTAGGCGACCAACCGGCGCTTCCACTCTCCCGCCTCGAAGGTCTCACGGGCAACAACCTAAAGACCTTTTTCAAGGAGTTCACAAAGAAGGGCGGTACTGCTAGCACCGAGGGTGAGGAGGAATCGGGCGAAGATGAGGAAGGAGATTCCGAGGAGGAAGGATTCCCTTTGACCGATTACAATGAGCCTAACCTGGCGGTCGAAAGTAATGAGCTCCTTGTCGCTGAACCTGTTGTCGATTACGTTGCCTCTCCCCGTCAACGGGCCATTGCGTGGGCTCGCCGTGCAGTCGTGGAGGCGCAACTTGTCAAAGGCTACACAGGTGCCGATCCCGGTCGTCGTGCGGAGGCAGACGAGCGTGTCGCCCGTGCGGCCAATCAACTTGTCGTTCGTACGATCTTACCGGGTGATTTCTATCTTGTTCGCTGGGGCGGTACCCGGAAGGGCCAGGGATCCTTCTACACGCGCCCCGGTCTCGTCGCTCCTACCGTGCAGCGCACGCTCGCGCCGCTCTGTTATGAGCTATCGACCGAGCCTTCGCTCGAAGAGTTACGCGATCCACAAAAACCTCGGCCTCCTGCGGAGATCCTAGCCCTCAAGGTCTGCGATCCGGCGACTGGCTCCGCGTCATTCCCCGTCTCTGTTCTTCGTTACATTGCCGAAGCACTCTGGCGCAGCCTGCTCCATCACCAGTGGCTTGTGGCCGAAGAGTCTGCTGGTACCTTCCGCCCTGGGGTAGGCCTGCCCGCAGGCGAGCCACCCTGGTTCCGCGAGTGTGTGCGCGACCTGCCTAGCGACCTTGCGGCCGCTGAAGGAACAATCCGTGCCCGGCTCAAGCGTCTCATCGTCGAACGCTGCCTCTATGGCGTGGATCTCGATCCGCTCGCCATTGGGCTTGCCCGTCTCTCGCTCTGGATCGAGACGATGGATCACGACCTTCCTTTCGGGTTCCTCGACCACAAGTTCAAGTGCGGCAATGGCCTTGTCGGTTGTTGGTTTGATCGCTTCGAGGATTATCCGGCCCTTTGCTTGCACAGGTCCGGAGACGATGCAGGCGATAAGACCCACACCACCGCTGTCCATCGCGAAAAAGGTCATCTTTCCGAATCCCTGAAAAACTATCGCGACGAGGTCCTAAAGCCTGCCCTCGTGCGCTGGATAGAGTCACAGGACCCTGGGGTGTTCGCCTTTCTGAAAACAGGCCATACAGCCGCCGAACTTCAAGTTGCCGCTACGCGGCGGATGGAGGAGTTGCATGCTTTGCCTGTGCATGAGACCGAAGCTCGGGCCGCCTTTTACCACGAAAACGTGGAACCGGCTATTGCACCGCTTCGCGCAGCCTTTGACCTATGGTGTGCTTTATGGTTTTGGCCAGTTGACGAAATCCACCAACTCCCACTACCCATTGCCGATGCCGCGGCTGGAACTGCAGCCAACACATTTATAGCCCCGACGTTTGAAGCCCTTGCAATCGTCAATCGCCTGCGCGCCGAACTTCGGTTTTTCCATTGGGAATTGGAGTTCCCCGACGTCTTTACTGGTCAGGATGCCGGCTTCGATGCCATCGTGGGCAATCCGCCTTGGGAGGTGCAAAAACCCAACTCAAGGGAGTTCTTTTCCAACCACGATCCGCTCTATCGCACCTATGGTAAGCAGGAGGCTTTGCACCGGCAGAAGGAACTTTTCACCCTCGATTCGCACATCGAAACCGCGTGGATAGACTACTGCGGACGACTAAAGGCATTGTCTAACTGGTGTGCCAACACTGCCTTCCCGTGGGCCGACCCGGCCGACGCCGCGGTTGGTGGCGGAAAATGGGCGCTCGCCCGCGGCTCTGCTGCAGCCGAACTGCACCGCGCATGGCGCGCCCGCCGGGCCAAGCGGCGTGGTTTTTCGGACCAAGAACATCCTTTCCGTTTTCAAGGCTCGGCAGACCTCAACACCTACAAACTCTTCCTGGAGCAAATGCACTCGTTATTGCGGCTTGGCGGCCGCCTAGGAGTGATCGTGCCATCAAATGTCTATACGGACAAGGGTTCCACTACGTTGCGCCATCTCTTCCTTGAGAGGTGCCGCTGGGAGTGGCTGTTCGGATTTGAGAATCGGGAGAAGATTTTCGACATCCATCGTTCGTTCAAATTCGGTCCCTTGATAATCCAGAAGGGTGGGGAGACGGCGGCTATCCGCACGGCCTTCATGCGTCGGAGCCTGAGCGACTGGGCGGAGGCCGAGCGCTACGCGCTGCCCTATGATCGAGCCCAGGTCACCCGCTTCAGCCCCAAGAGCCTCGCCATCCTCGAGCTACGTTCAGTGCGCGACGCCCAAATTCTCGACAAGATGTACCGCAACGGCGTGCTCCTCGGCGACGACTCCTCTAAAGGTTGGGGCCTAAAATACGCAACGGAGTTTCACATGACCAATGACTCGAAGCTCTTTCCGCCGCGCCCGGTGTTGGAAGGGCAGGGCTACGCGCCTGACGAGTATGGGCATTGGCTAAAGGGCAATTGGCAGCCCGTCGCGGGAAATGAGCACTGGGTCAGCGGAGACGATGCGTGGCAGCGTGAGCCGTGGCGCCGTGCTCGAAGCATCCTGCGTCGCCCAGAGGGCACGATTCTCAGTCGAGACGGCCGTTCACGAATTCAGGTTGAGGAGCTCGAGGACGTAGCGCTGCCTCTCTACGAAGGGCGCATGATAGATCAGTTTGATTTCAGCGTTAAAGGCTGGGTCAGTGGTAAAGGTCGCAGCGCCGTCTGGCGGGACATTTCTTGGGAAGACAAAGTCATCGAACCCCAGTTTCTCATGGCGCAAAAGCACTTCATCGCCAGTGCCAGTCGCGTAGGTTACATGGACATTGGTTCGGCCACAAATTCGAGGACGATGATTTCAACGACCCTCCCACCGTTTCCTTGTGGCAATAAGGTTCCTGTACTGTTCAACGACACTGAAGGAGGCGCGGTTCGTCTTGCTCAATGCCTAAATTCCTACGCATTCGATTTTCATCTCCGCCAGCGCTTGGGCGGGCTTACGCTCAACTATTTTATTATCGAAGAGGCAGCCCTCCCATTGGTTTCAGGAATGACTTCGGCGATGTGCGCATCGCTTGACGTGCATTCGTTGGGACTTTCGAGCCCAAGCATAATATTCGCACGCCGGTGGGTCTCTGTAACATCCGCATTTCGGTCGAAGCGATGGAAATCCTTTTGGGCTATTACGGAGGGAGAAAGGGCTCGAGTGGTAGCCTTATCGAACGCGTTGGTTTGCCACGCCTATGGATTGGAAGAGGCTGACGTCGCGGCTCTATTTGCAAGCTGCGATCATCCAGCAGCCACTGTCCGCGCCGATGAATTCACGCGCACACTAGACCCAAAAGGATTCTGGCGTGTGGACAAGGTAAAGCACCCAGAGCTAAGGCATTCAGTTTTGGCGCAGGTTGCGTTTCGCGATTTACAACGGTTGGGTCTGGATATGTTCCTGTCTCAGAATGACGGCCAAGGTTGGATGCTGCCAGAGACGTTGCGATTGGCGGAGTACGGTCTTGGTCATGATGACCGCGCACATGAGCAGCAACCCGTCGCAATCCGATTCGGCCCTAGCTTCCACTCCTGGCAACTCGAAGGGTCGGTTGAGGAAAGCTGGGAGGAATGCATGCGGCATGCCGCCCTCATCAAAGCTGTTAGGTCAAATGGTTCAAGTTCCGGAGAGACAGAGGAAGTGATCGCTTCAACCGATCTATTAGGCCAGCCTCTTGAGGCTGATCTTTTCGGCAATGAGGTAGTTTCAAAAAAGCGCCGTAAGAAGCCGTAGCCCCAAGCTAATCTCCAGCCGTACCATGCTAAATCCGATCGTTTTTACAGAGCGAGTGGTCCGCGACTTTCTTCGGTATCAGCTCACGACTTATCCATTCGCCGACGCTGACCTACATGCGCAGCTGCGTGCCCTTCTGAGTATTGAGCAAACTCGCCATTCGCCCCTGATGAAAGGGCCCTACGTTAGTCTGAGCCGGCCTTTTCGCTCCGGACCGAGAATCGATGAGCTCGTGACAGAAGGCGTATTGCACCCGCTGCTGCGGTCGATTGCCCCCTACCAGTTTGTATATGGGCATCAAGAAAAGGCCATACGCGCGATTGTAAAAGGGCTTACTACCGTCGTCAGTAGCGGAACCGGTTCGGGAAAGACAGAGGCCTTCCTCTACCCGATTATCTCGAGGTGCCTACGTATGCGGGATGAGGGCGCACCGGCAGGAATCGTTGCGGTGCTCGTCTATCCGATGAATGCTCTGGCTGAAGACCAGCTGGAGCGGCTGCGTGGTCTTCTAGCTGGCACTGGTATCAGTTTCGGCATGTATGTGGGAAAAACGCCAGAACGCTCTAGCGATGTAACAGGCAAGAGACTGGAGACCGGCGCATCGCTAGCGGCATATGAAGCCGCTGTAAGACACCGTGCTGGTGAACGCGAACGGGGAGCACGAAACGCTGGCAATTACGCTATACACCCAGCGGAGGAGCGTTGCTCGCGAGAAGAGATGCGCGCCCCGAGTCAGCAGCCGCGTATTCTGCTCACAAACGTCAAACAACTCGAACTCCTCCTAACACGCCAAAAAGACGTTGAGCTGTTTCAGGGCGCAAATCTCCAGTTTGTTGTTTTTGACGAGGCGCACACCTTCAAGGGCGCACAAGGCGCTGAGACAGCCTGCCTGATACGCCGCCTTAGGTCTTTTTGCGGCCGGGCAGCCGGTGAAGTAACCTGCATCGCCGCATCTGCGACAATGGTGGATCCCAACGGAAGCGATGCACCGGGACGGGAGTTTGCCGTCAGGTTCTTTGGGGTTGATGGCGCCAAAGTCGAGGTGGTCACCGAGGAGTACATAGATGAGGAGTGGGCTGAGAAGCGCACGAATCCCGGACTTTTGCGGATCGCACCCCGCGACGCATTGGAACGCGTCCTTACGGTTATTGGTGCCGGTGACGATGCCACCATTATCCGGGCTGTTGTCGACACCACCGGCCTCGTACTCCCTACCGACCGCTGGCGCGATGACCTATTCCAAGCCCTAGCAGCCAACGAACTGCTTTTCGCAGCAGTACAGGGGCTACGCCGGCCCAAACAGCTGGCCGAGCTATGCGCCCATCTCACGAAAGGCTTTTCTCGCCCGGTCGATGAAGCAGAGATTCTATTCTGGCTAGCTTTAGGTGCGGCTGCACGACGTGAAGGACGGCCGTTAGTCCGCCCAGTCCTTCATGTATTTGTGCGGGGCATCGGTGGGGCTGTAGTCACTTTCCCCGTAGATAGCGCACGCCCCGCACTTTGGTTGTCCGCCGAGGACAAGAACCACATCGAGTTTGAGGGTGAGCAACATTTCCCGCTTCCCGTGAAGACTTGCGTGACGTGCGGACAGCATTACTTCACGCATGAATTATCTGGATTTGAATTTACCGGAGACGCTCCAGGCGGCGGCGAACTCAAAGGCGAGATCACTTGCTGGAGCCCACTCCCAAGAAAGGATGGAGGCGTGCGGGTTACTATGTTTGACCGCGTCGTTTCCGAGGATGCAGCCGAGCAAGAGGGCGCCGGTGATCGCACGGCGTGGATTCACTTTTGCCGCCACTGTGGAACAACGCACTCCACGGAGTCTCCAAATTGCTGCGGCTGCGGACGGACACAAAGCCAAGTGAGGTTGAAAGCGGTACGCCAAAATCCGCGACAGCCAAACTATCTCACGTCCTGCCTGGCCTGTGGCTCACGCGGTGGTGAGCGGCCGGGTCTGTATAGAGAGCCGGCCAGGCCGGTCCGAGCAACCACCGTATCGGATGTACACGTGCTGGCGCAGAATATGTTGCTTCACGGCCATGAGGAGCGGTTGTTGATTTTTGCGGATAATCGCCAGGACGCAGCTTTCCAGGCCGGTTGGATGCGCGACCATGCTCGGCGTTTTAGAATCCGCAGCTTGATGCTCGAGAAGCTTAAGGATGGCCCGATTACTATCGGCGACCTTGCTGCGTGGATGGACGAAAGGCTGCAGCGGGATCATTCGTTAAGTGAATCTCTAATGCCCGAGGTTTGGCGCATCTATCGGCCTGAGAGCGCTCCCCAAAAATTCCGTGAGGAGCTGCGCTATTTTTTGAGAATTCTTGTCCTGCGTGAGGTCACGACCGGCATCCGCCAGCGTATAGGCCTTGAGCCTTGGGGTAGAATGCGAGTGGACTATAGAGGTCTGGAGCCTGGGCTCGGATTTTTAACAAAGTGGTCTGTTGTCGCGGGGGTGAAGCCCGAAGAACTTCGGGACGGAATCGCCAACCTGCTTGATACCGAGAGGCGCAAGATGATCGTCTACGATGCCAATCGGCAGATATTTTCGAAATTTTGGAATGCGGGTGACGAAGAGGTGCTGCGGGGCTATTTGCCTGACCTTCCGGGCGTTCCGAAGGGCCTGAAGCTTCTACGGGAAGGAGGCGATGATAGCGCCCGTGTGGCCCAGTGGTGGTCCCAACGAGGCGCTACCGTTGCTCGCCAGGCGGCTACCAACTGGGGTATTCCGCGCGACAATGCGCTTCCTTTCCTTGAGGAACTGTGGGCGCTTCTTAAGTCATTGCATTTGTTAGCTGAGGTTCAATTGCGTGGCGGCGGTCGTGGCGGCGGCCGGGTTCTCCCGAATACGCAGGGCAGCTGCCAGCTGGACGCGGATAAGTTTTTGTTGGTGCCGCAGAACAGCCTATGGGAGTGCAGCGTTTGCCGACGGCTGCATACCCGTCCCACCCCAAAGATGGCGTGCATGGCATACCATTGCGGCGGCGTAATCCAACCAAAGCCGCTGGACCCGGATAATTATGACCTATCCATCGTGGACCAGCAGCTCGACGGCGAGATTAGGATGCTCAAGCCGCGCGAGCATTCGGCTCAGGTGCAGGTTGAGGAACGTGAGAAACTTGAGCGTTTGTTCAAGGATCCAACTTCGAGCGTAGTAAATACATTGGTCTGCACTCCTACTTTGGAGTTAGGAGTGGACATCGGCGGCTTGGATTCCGTCATGATGCGCAATGTGCCGCCGTTACCGGCCAATTACTGGCAGCGTGCGGGTCGAGCTGGTCGTCGAAATAGAATGGCCGTCAATGTTACTTACGCTCGCACGGCGCCGCATGACCAAGCGTTCTATCGGGAACCGATGCGTCTCTTGGGAGGCGTGATAAATCCCCCCCGGTTCAATTTACGCAACCCTGAACTGGTCCGAAAACATGTTCATGCGACCGTACTGACGGTGCTACATCGCTTGGGGCATGAGGGCTCTTCGGTGAGTATCGAGGAGAAGGCCGAAATAGCTGACGTTTTATCCAGCCATTTCCCGAATCAGGTCCGTGAATTCCTTTTCGACGCGGCGGGCAACGTTCGCACAGAAGCGGCAGATGTAAGCCGCTTAGGTCCGTTGCTCGCGAAACACCGGGCTGTAATCGCATCTGCCTTGGAATCAGCGCTGACAAGCACTTGGCCCACCTCCGACCGGCCCTTTGTCGAAGAGAAGGTGCTTGCGCGAGTCGTAGCCGAAATGCCGGCTAGGCTGAAAGAGGTGGTGGACCGTCTTTGGCGACGGCTCCAATGGGCGCTCTCAGAGAAACGCCGCTTTGCAGAGTTCGAGATTAGACAGGGGACGTTGACTGACGAGGATGTTGCGATGCGCGCCCGCAGTGACCGCCTGATCCGGCGACTTAAGGGCGAGGATTCGAGAGACCGCCGGCAGGGCGAAGGCATTGACGATACCAACACCTACGCTGTGCTTGCGATGGAGGGATTCCTTCCGGGTTACGGATTGGATCGAGGCTCGATAACAGGAACTGCAACGATGCCCAAGGGGTTGCCCGGGCCACGAGAATACCTGCTACCAAGACCAGCGGCCATGGCCCTGCGCGAATATGTGCCTGGAAACATGATCTATGCCAATGGGCAAAAATTTGTACCGCGCTATTACCGTTTGGAGGCCGTAGATCCAGTTGTAATCCAGCTCGACTTGACCCGTGAGGCAGCGGCAACGGCAGAGTCAGGGGCGGGGGCGAGCGGAGCCACTACGATGCCAGCGATCCCCATTTGCGACGTAGACCTACCCCACGAATGGCATATTCACGATGAGGAAGACCATCGGTTCCAGATGGGGGTTGTCGTTTTGGGCCATGAACTCGGTCGGCACTCGGGCGGGCAAGCTTACCGATGGGGGACGACGGACATTCAATTTCGCCGGGCCACTCACTTTCGCCTAGTCAACATCGGCGCGAACCTGCTCGTGCGTAGAGAGGAACCACGGCTTGGGTTTCCCGTGTGCCTGGTGTCCGGTAGCAGCCGTTCTCCATTGGCTTCGGACACTGAGCTCGAGAACTTCCGTGAGCATCACCGCGAGCGCTACAACAAGGAGCCACAAAATGTCGCTTTCTATGCTGACGTAGTGGCGGACTCTTTGTGTCTCCAGGACCTGCCGAACCTTGGCGTTGCCTACAGCGTTGTGGAAGCGCTCAGGCTCGCGGCCGCCGAAATCCTTGAGATGGAGGTCGAGGACCTGCAGGTTCTTTGTCTGCCTCATCTGGACCGAGACACTGTCGACGCGGTGCTTTACGACCCGATGCCTGGCGGCTCGGGCCTGCTTGAACAGATGCTGGAGCATTGGTTGCAGCTGCTCGAGGCGGCCAAGGCTCTCTTAAACTGTCCAACGGGGTGCCAGACCGCCTGTATCGACTGCATGCTCCACTTCCGGAACGCGCACTTCCAGCGACACCTAAATCGACATCAGGCATTAGCTTGCCTCACGGAGTGGGTATCTCTCGAGCCTGCCCAGCCAATCCCGGCACAGCTTCCCACATCCAAGAGTGCAGATGCTGCGGAACCCAGTCACAGACCCGAGTTTCGGCTTCGGGATATGTTAGTTCGGGCGGGCTTGGGTGAACCGGAAATGCAGAAACCGATTGCCATCGGTCCGCCGTGGGGCCGGACAATTCCAGATTTCTTCTACGCCTCACCGGATGAACGTCATGCAGGTGTCTGCATTTACCTCGACGGATTGTCGGCCCATATCCACGGATCGGCTGAATCCCGTGAGCGAGACCTCCAGATACGTGAATGCCTTTCCGGTATGGACTACGAAGTTGTGCCTATTCCGAAAACGGCCCTGGATGACCGTGATCGCATGGCAGGCCTTTTGAGTAGAATAGCGCGGAAGCTTCTTACTCGTGCCGAAGCCGAGCGAATTAAGTCGGACTCGAATTGGTTCACGAGTTGAAAGCGGCTGCGGACGAAAGTTTGAGCACGGTGGCGCACCTCTCTGCCTGCGTCCGTAAGAGTGATTGGCAGGGTGGCTCAATTGCAGTCCCAATGCCAATTGCATTTTGGGACTGATTAGCTTTGAGGGAAAGTTGAAGCAGCTTTGCCATCTTGTGGCATGAGCGCCCGCCCATTCACCGATTCGGAATACCTCAAGGACAAAGATGCTAATCTTCATTGATGAATCAGGGAGCTTCGTCATCCCTCCGCACGGCGGGATCAGCATATCTTGTGTCGGCGCTGTGGTGGTCCCAGAGGCTACGGCAAACCTGCTATGGAGTGACCTTGACCGCGTCCGTTTGAAGAAAGGGTTTCCCAAGGGAGAGTTGAAGGGAAGCTCTCTGGGCGAGACTGAGGTCGCGCGGATAATCGATGCTGCGGGACGCCATGGCGTGCGCTTCTTTGTCACGGGCACGGAGATGTCCCAGTATCTCCCCGACGAGATCCTTCGGCATCGAGACGGACAGGCGGATCGCATAGTTGCCTCGCTCACTCCCGAACACCTCCCGAGCCTCGTTAGGCAAATGCACGAGCTCCGGGAGAAGTTGCGTCGGATGTCCCCCCAGCTTTACGTTCAATTTGCTCTCCTGTCTGAGCTTGTCTCACGCATTCTTCGCACGATCACCGTCAACTTCTCCATCTTCCGACCGAGGGAACTCGGTGCCTTCCATTGGAGGCTGGACGGAAAGGATTCCACGCGCACGCAGTATGAGCGACTCTGGGAGCTCTTGGGTGGTTTTATGATTCAATCGATATTTCTGAGAGAGCCCTTTTCAGCCTTGCGGGAGGGGGACTACACGGACTTTGACACCGAATTCCTCAATACCAGCCAGGACTGGCCTGAGCATCTCCCTCTTGAAAGGCCGCCCGACAGTGCGAGGGGCCGGATCATAGATTTGAAGAAGATCATGCAGGGTTCGATGAACTTTTCCGATTCGCGCAGCAGCCGAGGGCTGCAGCTCGCCGACGTCCTGACCAATGCCTACCGTCGCGCACTGATGGGTAGACTTCAGTTCGAGGGATGGAAGGATCTCCCGACACTAATGCTAAAAGGAGAGCATCCGGCGATCGGGATGTTACACATGGCCGCTGACGGCAAAGATCGTCCGGCGTCGCCGGAGTTGGCCCAAGTATTATCGTTCATCGAGTCGCACGCGAAGTTTCTGTTGGAATCCTGATCCGCCTCCAGTCATACTCGCATGAGGGGGTGGTGGAATCTGCCGCCAATGGTTCCGAGCGATGGTAAAGCGGATCATCGCCCATCACCAGTGCATCGGGCGCAGTGCTCTGGAGGGGAAAATAGGCGAGGCTTAAAGGCGAGAAAAACACCGGCAGCTAGGCACACTGCCGCGGCGGCGAAAATGCCAACCTGCCAATAAGCGGCCGCCCAGGTCCGCTTACCGAGGGCATCGGCCCTGTCCTGAAGCCGGCGTATCACGTCGCCCGGGGTATTTTCCCGGCGCCTTTTCAATATCTCCAAGGTCGCGCGCGTATCGTGCAGCCGGTTCAACGAAATAAACAGAGCGAGAAGCAGAGAAACCAAAAAGAATGTCCCAGCGGACAGGAGCAGCCACGAAGTTAAAGGCGCTGTACGGCGCCTGCTAGACGTCGAGGTCGGCGCCAACTAGAACCCGTGTCCGATTGAGCGGGATTTGCGGATGGGGCCGGCCTGCGTGAGCGGTAATGCTTGGGGCTCTTACGCACGCCCCATGATCACCCCGGCTCAACACAGGCAACTCGTGAAGCAATATCAATCGAACGGCGGCGTGGTCAGCCACGCTGCCATGAAGGCAAACATGCACCCGGAGACGGCAGCGCGCTATTTGAAGGCGAACGCCAGTCCCGAAGAGATCCAACAGCAGCGTGGGCCGCGGGCGTACCGAACCCGGCCCGATCCGTTGAAGGACGTCATGCCAGAGGCGGTGCGCTATCTGGAAGCGGCCCCGGAGATCGAGGTGAAGGGGCTGCTGGCGCACCTGAAGGCTTCCAAGCCGGAGTTGGCGGGAACCATCGCTCTGCGGACTTTCCAGAGGGGCGTAAAGGTGTGGAGGGCACTGAACGGCCCGCCGAAGGAAGTATTCTTTCCCCAGGCACACGAGCCAGGACGGGCCGCCCAGTTCGACTGGAAACGAGCCTCTGAACTCGGGATCACGATCGCCGGCGTACCCTTCGAGCATTTGCTCGGCCATTTCGTGCTGCCGGGCAGCAACTGGCAGCGTGCGAGCATTTGCTTTTCGGAGTCGTTTGTTTCCCTCAAAGCCGGGGTGCAAGCCGCGTACTGGGCCCTGGGCGGCGTGACCTTCGAGCTGTGGACCGACAACTCTTCGACTGCGACCCACACGATCAAACGCGGCAGCGATGAGCGCACGTTCAACGAGGCCTACGCCGCCTTCTGTCGCCACCTGAAGTCCGAACCGCACACCATTAACATCGCCTGTCCAAACGAGCAGGGCGACGTGGAGACTGCCCACCGGCATCTGATTCGCCGGATCAAAACCCATCTGGCGATCCGCGGTTCAAGCGACTTCTGCGACCAAGGCACCTACCAGGCCTTCATTGACGCCGTGTGCGACGGAGCCAACGCGCTGCGCAAAGACAAGGTGGCCGAGGAGATCGCCCGCTTGCGCCCGCTTCCGGCCAGCCGATATCCCGAGAGTGAACAGGTCGCAGCGAGCGTCTCCAGCGGCTCGACGGTGCGGGTCAAGAAGCACACGTACTCCGTGCCGGCCGCGCTGATCGGCCTCAAGCTCGACGCGCACGTGGGCGAGAGCGAGGTGCGCTTCACCTACGAAGGCCGCGAGGTCTGCCGGTTTCCCCGGCTGCAGGGCGAAAAACCCCGCATCGACTACCGCCACGTGATCACGTGGCTCGTGCGCAAGCCCGGGGCTTTCCGTGGCTACATCTACCGGGAAGAGCTGTTTCCTACGGTCGTCTTCCGCCAGGCCTATGATCGGCTGCACACCGAGGACGATCGCCGCGCCGACGCCCGCTATCTTCAACTCCTTGAGCTCGCCGCCACCGACGGCGAAGCCGAGATAGCGGAGATCCTGGGCGCGTGCCTGCGCTCGGGCGAGGTTCCCCATCCAGACCTGGTCCGGGCTCGCATCAACGCCGCTCCGTCGGAGCCGTCGGCCATGGCACCGTTCGTCCCCGATCTCAAGGCGTACGATTCGCTCCTGCTGGAGGCCAGCGCATGAGCACCGACTCCTTGTCCATCCTGCTTCGCTCGCTCGAGCTGTCCGCGATGGAGCGCGAGTGCGAGGGCGCCCTTGTCCGCGCCGAAGCCGAGAACTGGGGCTATCGCAGGTTCCTGCTGCATTTGGCCGAGGCCGAGGTGCAGGACTGCCGCGCCCGCAAAATCGAGCGCCTGCTCAAGTCCTCGAGCCTGCCGCCCAGCGAGACCTTCGCCCGCTTCGACGAAGCCAAGATGCCGGAAAAGGCCCGCCGGATGCTGCCGACCCTCCTGTCCGGGGATTTCGTGCGCCGGGGCGACAACTTGGTCGCCGTCGGGCTGCCCGGCCGCGGCAAAACCGGCTTCTGCGCCGCCCTCGGACGCGAGCTGATCGAACGCCATCAACTGAAGGTCCTGTTCGTGCCGGCCTTCAAACTCGCTGCCCGGCTCCTCGCCGCCAAGCGCGACCTTAAACTCGTGCCGGCCTTGGCCAAACTTAACCGCTTCGATGTCGTCCTCGTCGATGAACTCGGTGGCTACGTCGATTTCAGCCAGGGCGAGGTTGATGTGCTCTTCAGCTTCTTCGGCGAACGCCACGAAAAGCAGCGCAGCGTCTTCATCACCACCAATCTCTCCTTCGGCGAATGGGATAAAGTCTTCAAAAATCCCATGACCGCCACCGCCGTCGTAGACCGCATCATTCACCGCTGCGTCCTGCTGGAGTTCCAGGGCAAGACGAGCATCCGCGAGCAGGAGGCCAAACGCCGCCTGGCCGCAGCCTGATTTCGTGCCCCGCTGCCCGAAGCAATGCGCGCCCTAAAAGGGCTCGGCCGCGCTCGGCCGCCACCAGGCCCCGGGTCCGGCCTTGTCCACCACCCCGAGCTCGAGCAACGCAACATCGATATTAAACCCACGCCCGGACAGCTCCCATGATCGGCCGACTTCTGTACCCAGTCGCCGCTCAAGATCCTCAGGGATTAACCCGAGCTTCGCAGCCGCCCCAAGCTCCTCATGCAGCGCCTTCGTTCGCTTCCAGCTCGCGTTCAGTTTCGCCTTCACCTCATCGCGCTCGCCTTCCAGCGCCTGACGCATCCGGGCCTGCTTTTTCTGCAACGCATTTGGGCTCACCACGTTGTTTAACGCCAACGCCGACATGCTGTCCAGCCGTTCGGCGCCTGCCGCTCGCTAGGAATACCGGGGCCGAAGGCCCCCTCGGCTTCGCCGAGCCTCCCCCAAAGGCATCATCCCGGCGGACCAGGCCGGCGCCTGCGGCAAGCTATGGCTCCTGTCCTCGTCGCCGGCCAAGGCATCGCAAGCGCATTCGTCAGCACCACCCCTGATTCAACACGGCCGACCACAGTAACATCTTCCGTGAGGCAACGGCCTAGTCGGCGCCCGACAATCCGTTTATCCCCAGCAATATCCCACAAAACCAAACACGGATTCTAGTTGGCGCTGACCACGGATTCTAATCGGCGCTGGACAAGGCGACCGCAAACGTTAGGTATTCTGCCGGCTTTTGTCCAATGAAGTCGGCCCTCCTAATGAAAACATACGATTCCTTGATCAAAGGCCATCCTAGTGCGCTTGTGCGGTCAGCTGTTCTTGGGGCTTTGCTATGCTTCGGAACAAACATTCCTTGCAATGCTGCGCCGACCATCTCATCGCAACCCGTCTCCTACAGCGTCAATGCAGGAAACGGAATCACGTTGTCCGTCATGGCTACGGGCACCGGCACCCTTACCTACCAATGGTACCATTTTGGAGCGCCGATCTCAAATGCGGCAAACTCGAGTGCGACGACCTCGAGCTATGCAGTTTACACGCCGCCGCACTTCTTCACCTCGCCTATCGACTCCGGTGCATACTACGTCACGGTCACAGATTCGACCGGTACAACCACCAGCCAAGAGGCGGATGTCCTATTCGGAGGCAACCTTGGCTTGGTGGAAAGTGATATAACGTTCGAGGCGTTTTCTGCTGGTGTCGGGACACTTTCGCCGGGGTTTGTCGTTAGCGAGTTTGGATCGGCTTTCAGCTCGCTAGGCGCAAATGATCCTATTTCTGGCGTCCTTGCGACGTCATCGATCGGGGCCGGGCAAGCGGGTTATATTGGCGGCGCCGGCACAACGTCTACCTTGACGGCTGCCGCCGGGACATTCGCGGTTAGCTTGTTTCCAGGTTACGGGGGTGAGTCCTCGGTAAACGTGACGAATTCCGGCAACCCAATTGTGCAGTTTGACGTTGATCTATCCATCGCCCGAAACGGCGGTACGAACCAGCAGTCCTTTGAGTTCAAAATCTATGACGCTTTAAGCCCGGTTCCGAGCGATAGCTTCGCCTATCATTCCATCGTCGACTTTGATCCGAGCGGCCATGTCTACGTTCAGGATAATCAGGATTCGGCGCCAATCGATTCGGGCGTCACGATTAACTCCAACGATGTCTGCCACTTAACGATAAGCGTGAATTATAGCACAGCGACTTGGTCTGCATCCTTAGACGATGTTACAAGTGGGCAGATTTCGGCCTTGGCGGCGAACCGCGCAATAAATGTGAGCGGGTATACCTTGAGTGGCTGGACCTCCATAGCGGACGGATGGGCTAATATCGGCTGCTACGCGGTGACAGCCTCTTCCACGAATAACGGCTTTGCCGACAGGATGGTCTTTGACAACTACGTGGTCAATCAAGTCGGGGCGACGCCGCCGCCGCCATCATCGGTCGTGAATTATCCCACTCCTCCCTCCACGCCCTACTCATTCACGACGCTTGCGGGAAAGGGCGATTTGGGCAGCGCCAATGGCACCGGAGCGGCCGCGAGCTTCAACGATCCGCAGGGGACCGCAGTCGACAGCAACGGCAACGTATTCGTAGCAGATTCCGAAAATTATATCGTCCGCATGATCACCCCGGCCGGGGTAGTATCGACCCTGGCGGGGACCGCTGGCGTATCGGGAAGCATGGACGGCACGGGCCCTGCAGCACAGTTCGGGTATTTGACCGGCATAACCGTGGACGAAAGCGGCAACGTATTTGTGAGCGACTTAAGCAACTACACAATACGCAAGATTACGCCTGCGGGGGTCGTGACGACGTTTGCGGGGACCACTGGCGTGCCTGGCAGCCTCGACGGCATTGGAACTGCCGCTATGTTCCTACTTCCGGAAGGATTAGCGGTCGATGGCAATGGGAATCTCTTTGTCGGCGATTCTACGGGCGATGTAATTCGAAAGATTACCCCGTCGGGCGTGGTGACCACGTTTGCCGGAACTCCGGGATTCGAGGGCAGCGCGGACGGTACGGGTTCAGCTGCGCAGTTCTACGGCCCCGACGGGGTGGCAGTAGACGCAAGCAACAATATTTATGTCGCAGACGGACAAAATTACACCATACGTAAAATCACACAAGCGGGAGCGGTAACCACATTTGCTGGAACGGCAGGCAACTTCGGAAGCGCAAACGGCACGGGTCCTTCAGCTTCGTTCGGCTACATATCGGGCATAGCTGCCGGGCCTGGCGGCAATATTTTTGCTTCTGATACCGACAATGAATTAATCCGAGAAATCACTTCAACAGGAGTGGTAACAACGCTTGCCGGTGATAACGGCATGAGCGGTGATGTGGACGCCACGGCAACCGCAGCGCAATTCAATCAACCAGATGGCTTGGCAGCTGACAGCAGCGGAAACCTCTATGTTGCCGACTCCGGCAACAACGTAATCCGGGAGATCACGCAGGCGGGCGTTGTTACGACGTTTGCCGGCACGGGCCCGTACGTAGGCGATATGAATGGACCTGGCGTCGTCGCGCTTTTTAATTTCCCCTCCGGTGTCGCCGTCGATGGAAGCGGCAATGTCTATGTGGCCGATTCCGGGAACAGCCTCATTCGCCAGATCAACGCGAGCGGCGTCGTGAGCAATTTTGCGCCTCTGACCGGCAATTACATTGCGGCCGACGCGAGCGGAAACGTGTATGAGGCCACAGCACCGACGATCATCAAGATCGCCCCGGGAGGGGCCGTTTCGACGCTGGCCGGCGGGGGGCCCGGAGCTTATGTGAACGCAACGGGTACCGCAGCGGCATTCGGGGGCTTCTTTACCGCAGTCGCGTCGGACCCGAGCGGGAATGTGTATGTCGCCGATGACGAAAACAATGCGATCCGCAAGATCACGCCCCTGGGCGTCGTAACCACGCTCGCAGGTACGGCGCCCGACGGCTCGATCATCGGGACCGGTTTCAATATGTCATTCGGTTACATCTTTTCGCTGGCCGCCGACAGCAGCGGGAACGTCTACGTCAACAACTACTCGTTTGTGTACAGGGTCGACCAGACGGGTACGGCCACGTTGCTGGCGACGGCGGGGGCATATCTGACGTTTAGTCCGTATCCTGGGACGGCCGTTGACGGCCTCGGAAATGTTTTTCTCACGGGCCAGCAGGGCAACATCTGGAGAATCGATCCGAGCGGAACGCTCACGATCATTGCGGGCCCCCCGAATGGAGGCACCGGCTTCGTGGACGGCACCGGCGCATCGGTTCGTTTCGGCTACATGAATGGAATCGCAGCCGACGCGAGCGGGAATGTGTACGTGGCCGATACGGGCAACAACGCGATTCGGATGGGATTTCCCGCATCCTCGACGCCGACGCCTACGCCAACAGCCACCCCGACCCCCACGCCGACGCCCACGGCGGTCCAGGCTCCCACGCCGACACAAACGCCGACCCCGACTCCTACCCCAACGTCCGCGCCGTCGCCAACGCCTATTCTTTCCCCGACTCCTACGCCGGCACCAACGCCAACCCCTACGCCGACACAGACACCGGCACCAACACCTATTCCGACGCCGACAACAAGTCCAGCGGTTGCACCGGCAATTGTAAGCCAACCTGCGCCTGAAATGGTGAACACAGGCGCGAACGCGGCCTTTTGGGCAGCAGCAACAGGGTCGCCGCAACCCACGTTTCAGTGGTTTTTCAACGGCGCGCCAATTTCCGGTGCAACGAGTGCATTGCTGCTGGAAGAAAACGTCCAGGCATCCAACGCTGGCCTGTATACCGTGAGGATCACCAATGCCGCGGGCACGGTGACCAGCAACGCGGCTGCGCTCGCGGTCAACGCCAACGGCACTGGCAATCCCCTGAGTTTTGGCATCCAGCCTTCCTCTCAGACGATAGCAGGCGGCAGCACAGTCGTCTTCAATGTATCGACTGGGGTGACAGGGAACACGCCGTCGTCGGCAAGAAGCGCAGCCTCGGTCACCTCGTGGCACACGGAGGCGCTCCAAATCGCCGGCGCCATAACCTACCAGTGGTTCTGGAACGGTGCCCCAATATCGGGAGCCACGGACTCTAAGTTAGTCATACACAATGCAACTCCGGTGGACGATGGAAACTACACCTGTCTCGCGACTGGCGCCTCGGGCACCGTGGAGAGCAATACTGCGAAGCTCGATGTGGTGAGCAGCACGAACCCGGGCCGGCTCATCAACATTTCCTGCCGCGCCGACGTGGGGACGGGCGCAAACCAGCTGATTGCGGGATATGTCGTAGGAGGGCAGGGTACCTCGGGCACCGAACCGCTGTTGATCCGCGCCTCCGGCCCCGCCCTCGTTCCGTTTGGCGTGACCGGCGCGCTCCCTGACCCGCAATTGACGCTCAACAACTCAAGCGGCGTTATCGCAAACAACGATGGCTGGGGCGGCAATGCCCAGATCGCTTCAACCGCAACGGTGGTCGGTGCCTTCGCGTGGAATGTTACTTCAAGTCACGACTCGGCGTTGCTCGAGGCATTGCCAGGGGGTGCTTATACCGCTCAGGTCACGGGAGCCAGCGGCGATACTGGTGTCACGCTGGCCGAGGTCTATGATGTCACGCCGACGGGCAGCTACTCGCTGGCTTCGCCGCGCTTGATCAATATCTCCGCAAGAGTCCAAGTGGGCACCGGTGGCAATATCCTTATTGCCGGATTTGTAATCGGCGGGACAACATCCAAGACCGTACTTATCCGAGCTTCGGGCCCGGCGCTCGTTCCCTTTGGAGTCACGGGGACGCTGCCGGATCCCCAGCTCCAGCTTTACTCCGACTCTACCGTGCTCGAAAGCAATGATGGATGGGGCGGCGACGCCCAGATTGCCGCCACAGCCGCCACCGTTGGAGCATTTTCCTGGGGAACCTCCGCCACGCCCGATTCCGCGATTCTCGTCACCTTGCCTCCCGGGGCATACACTGCTCAGGTTTCAGGGGCGAGTGGTGACACAGGTATCGCCCTAGTTGAGATTTATGACGTGCCATGATTCGTGCCAGGAGAAGTCCTTCAATTAGTTAGCGCCTCAAAGGTTGCCCAGAGCGGTAGAGTTTGCAACGGATTGTGTCCTATGATGACGGCGAGCCATTCTCATATTACCAGTATTGGCATGCTACTTGTATATTTATTGGCATGCGCCCCTATCGTCCAAGCCGACGACGACCAGCCGAGTTTTGCGACTTTGATGCAAAGCGCTAACGATGGGAACGCAGAGGCGCAATTCAAGGTCGGCCAGATGTTCGAGCTTTCGAAGGCTCTACCGACAGCGATCTCATGGTACGTCAAGGCTGCAGAACAGAAGTATGAGCCGGCGGCGACCCAACTTTTCACGATCTACGGTTCGGGCGCCGGAGTCACTCAGGACCTAGCCGAGTCGGTGAAGTGGGCAAGAGTCTCCGCTGGACTGGGGAATAATCTTTGCCAGTTCGTTTTGGGCGTGGCGTATCTCGAGGGCACAGGTGTCGAAAAGGACCCGGCGCAGGCGGCAATCTGGTTTAAGCGAGCTGCTGACGGCGGCCGAGTAGAGGCACAGATCGCGCTGGCGAATCTGTATGCGAGTGGGACAGGGGTCTCTAGAAATCAGGCTGAGGCTGAGAAGTTGTACCTCAAGGCGTACAGCATGGGCTCGGTTGAGGCGGCTCACTGTCTCGGCGAAATGTATCTCACTGGGCCGGTTGCCGACAAAGCGAAGGCGATCGAGTGGCTACATAAGGCCGCTGACCATGGTTTTCTTGTCGCCCAAAATTCACTCTACGGGGTGTTTGATTCCTATTCTGATTCTGCACTCAAATCAGCTGCGGATGCTGGCGACAAAGAGGCAGCTTTTGTCTTAGGCCGAAGGCTCATGAAAGGGGATCCCGCTGCGGCTCTGCGTATCTTCCTCGCTTCCGCCAACGAAGGACCTGCCTTATTGCAATTCACGCTTGGTTTGATGTACTTGAACGGGTTGGGAATTGCCCCGAATCCAGCCGAGGGAATGGGATGGATTCGAATGGCAAGGGACCAGGGATTCGAACCTGCAAAGCAAATGGTCGGTCCCTAAGAATTGCGTTGGCTGTTTAAATCTTTCTCGCCTGGACAGAGCAGGTTTTAACTTAAAGAGGTAGCTTCAGGAAGGGAAAGCGCTGCAGTGCGGAGGAGAAAGTCCGCATCCTGAGGGAGGTGGACGCAGGCAAGAGCATTGTGGACATCTGCCGCGAAAAGGAACTCGATTCTGGGCCGGCCAAAAGTTACACACAGAGTTACACAATCTGTGATCATTTTAGGATGTTCTAGAATGTTTTCCCTAGATATATGGCGTTTCGCCCAAGCATGAAAACACAGATGGGGTTCGAGTCCCTTTTCGGGCGCAATTGATGGGCAACCGTTTACAACTGGGCGAAAGTTTTTTAAATTCTACATTTTTTTTTACACCCCTCGGCGATTTGTTGCACCGCACGCGAAATCAATACGACGCGCATTTCGACTCACAGTTTGGGAAAGACGTTTGTTTGCTGCGTCTATTCAGCTTCCGGCAATGATCCGATCAGGACCCTGCGCGACGTCGGCCACTCGTCGCCGATCACCGCTAGCCACCTCGAGACAGACGCCCCCGACCTCGACCGCATGGTCCTCACTTTAGACGCTTGATTCGTCTCCGGAATGCACCGCTACCCAGGCTGAAAAACCATGTTCAAAGTTGGCGAAAGATCTGCCGACCTCCCCAATTGAAAACAGGGCCAGTCAAAATCTCTGGGTGAGCGTCAACTCGCCCTGGGTTCCCGGGTCCGCGGCAATCGACTGTACGGCGCCTGCTAGACGTCGAGGTCGGCGCCAACTAGAACCCGTGTCCGATTGAGCGGGATTTGCGGATGGGGCCGGCCTGCGTGAGCGGTAATGCTTGGGGCTCTTACGCACGCCCCATGATCACCCCGGCTCAACACAGGCAACTCGTGAAGCAATATCAATCGAACGGCGGCGTGGTCAGCCACGCTGCCATGAAGGCAAACATGCACCCGGAGACGGCAGCGCGCTATTTGAAGGCGAACGCCAGTCCCGAAGAGATCCAACAGCAGCGTGGGCCGCGGGCGTACCGAACCCGGCCCGATCCGTTGAAGGACGTCATGCCAGAGGCGGTGCGCTATCTGGAAGCGGCCCCGGAGATCGAGGTGAAGGGGCTGCTGGCGCACCTGAAGGCTTCCAAGCCGGAGTTGGCGGGAACCATCGCTCTGCGGACTTTCCAGAGGGGCGTAAAGGTGTGGAGGGCACTGAACGGCCCGCCGAAGGAAGTATTCTTTCCCCAGGCACACGAGCCAGGACGGGCCGCCCAGTTCGACTGGAAACGAGCCTCTGAACTCGGGATCACGATCGCCGGCGTACCCTTCGAGCATTTGCTCGGCCATTTCGTGCTGCCGGGCAGCAACTGGCAGCGTGCGAGCATTTGCTTTTCGGAGTCGTTTGTTTCCCTCAAAGCCGGGGTGCAAGCCGCGTACTGGGCCCTGGGCGGCGTGACCTTCGAGCTGTGGACCGACAACTCTTCGACTGCGACCCACACGATCAAACGCGGCAGCGATGAGCGCACGTTCAACGAGGCCTACGCCGCCTTCTGTCGCCACCTGAAGTCCGAACCGCACACCATTAACATCGCCTGTCCAAACGAGCAGGGCGACGTGGAGACTGCCCACCGGCATCTGATTCGCCGGATCAAAACCCATCTGGCGATCCGCGGTTCAAGCGACTTCTGCGACCAAGGCACCTACCAGGCCTTCATTGACGCCGTGTGCGACGGAGCCAACGCGCTGCGCAAAGACAAGGTGGCCGAGGAGATCGCCCGCTTGCGCCCGCTTCCGGCCAGCCGATATCCCGAGAGTGAACAGGTCGCAGCGAGCGTCTCCAGCGGCTCGACGGTGCGGGTCAAGAAGCACACGTACTCCGTGCCGGCCGCGCTGATCGGCCTCAAGCTCGACGCGCACGTGGGCGAGAGCGAGGTGCGCTTCACCTACGAAGGCCGCGAGGTCTGCCGGTTTCCCCGGCTGCAGGGCGAAAAACCCCGCATCGACTACCGCCACGTGATCACGTGGCTCGTGCGCAAGCCCGGGGCTTTCCGTGGCTACATCTACCGGGAAGAGCTGTTTCCTACGGTCGTCTTCCGCCAGGCCTATGATCGGCTGCACACCGAGGACGATCGCCGCGCCGACGCCCGCTATCTTCAACTCCTTGAGCTCGCCGCCACCGACGGCGAAGCCGAGATAGCGGAGATCCTGGGCGCGTGCCTGCGCTCGGGCGAGGTTCCCCATCCAGACCTGGTCCGGGCTCGCATCAACGCCGCTCCGTCGGAGCCGTCGGCCATGGCACCGTTCGTCCCCGATCTCAAGGCGTACGATTCGCTCCTGCTGGAGGCCAGCGCATGAGCACCGACTCCTTGTCCATCCTGCTTCGCTCGCTCGAGCTGTCCGCGATGGAGCGCGAGTGCGAGGGCGCCCTTGTCCGCGCCGAAGCCGAGAACTGGGGCTATCGCAGGTTCCTGCTGCATTTGGCCGAGGCCGAGGTGCAGGACTGCCGCGCCCGCAAAATCGAGCGCCTGCTCAAGTCCTCGAGCCTGCCGCCCAGCGAGACCTTCGCCCGCTTCGACGAAGCCAAGATGCCGGAAAAGGCCCGCCGGATGCTGCCGACCCTCCTGTCCGGGGATTTCGTGCGCCGGGGCGACAACTTGGTCGCCGTCGGGCTGCCCGGCCGCGGCAAAACCGGCTTCTGCGCCGCCCTCGGACGCGAGCTGATCGAACGCCATCAACTGAAGGTCCTGTTCGTGCCGGCCTTCAAACTCGCTGCCCGGCTCCTCGCCGCCAAGCGCGACCTTAAACTCGTGCCGGCCTTGGCCAAACTTAACCGCTTCGATGTCGTCCTCGTCGATGAACTCGGTGGCTACGTCGATTTCAGCCAGGGCGAGGTTGATGTGCTCTTCAGCTTCTTCGGCGAACGCCACGAAAAGCAGCGCAGCGTCTTCATCACCACCAATCTCTCCTTCGGCGAATGGGATAAAGTCTTCAAAAATCCCATGACCGCCACCGCCGTCGTAGACCGCATCATTCACCGCTGCGTCCTGCTGGAGTTCCAGGGCAAGACGAGCATCCGCGAGCAGGAGGCCAAACGCCGCCTGGCCGCAGCCTGATTTCGTGCCCCGCTGCCCGAAGCAATGCGCGCCCTAAAAGGGCTCGGCCGCGCTCGGCCGCCACCAGGCCCCGGGTCCGGCCTTGTCCACCACCCCGAGCTCGAGCAACGCAACATCGATATTAAACCCACGCCCGGACAGCTCCCATGATCGGCCGACTTCTGTACCCAGTCGCCGCTCAAGATCCTCAGGGATTAACCCGAGCTTCGCAGCCGCCCCAAGCTCCTCATGCAGCGCCTTCGTTCGCTTCCAGCTCGCGTTCAGTTTCGCCTTCACCTCATCGCGCTCGCCTTCCAGCGCCTGACGCATCCGGGCCTGCTTTTTCTGCAACGCATTTGGGCTCACCACGTTGTTTAACGCCAACGCCGACATGCTGTCCAGCCGTTCGGCGCCTGCCGCTCGCTAGGAATACCGGGGCCGAAGGCCCCCTCGGCTTCGCCGAGCCTCCCCCAAAGGCATCATCCCGGCGGACCAGGCCGGCGCCTGCGGCAAGCTATGGCTCCTGTCCTCGTCGCCGGCCAAGGCATCGCAAGCGCATTCGTCAGCACCACCCCTGATTCAACACGGCCGACCACAGTAACATCTTCCGTGAGGCAACGGCCTAGTCGGCGCCCGACAATCCGTTTATCCCCAGCAATATCCCACAAAACCAAACACGGATTCTAGTTGGCGCTGACCACGGATTCTAATCGGCGCTGGACAAGGCGCGAACACCGCATGCTCAGCGTTTAACATTGAAGCCGCGATACCGACCCCGGCGGATGAAAGGGCAACGATCAGCGCCACGTGAGAACTCAGGGAATCGCGCAACGCCTGCTGCCAGCGAACAAACCGTTCCTGAAGGCGACTATCCGGGGTGTTTTCGTCCATGCGAGAAGTGGTTTTGCAAGGGGATTAACAGACCTTGGGACTTCCGTCGATCACGCCGTTTCTGAGCCGTCACCGAGGGATTTGCCTCGCGTTTGGGCCGCGTTTAGAACCGCAACGATTCCTCTTTTCTAAGGCACGGATGCTAGACCGCGCTGCCTCAGGAGTGCGGCAAGGTAGGTACGAGGCGACCTTGAATGGAAGCGCTCGCGCAAATGACGCCACCACATGGTTAGGAATGCCTCCATGCGTGCAAACTGGCTTTCGGACAGCCATTCATTGGGACATTCTTTTCTCGCCACTTCCAACGAGCCGGCATTCAACGCCAAGTCGCCAAAAATGTCGTGTATCTCCCGATCGGTCAGTCCACCCAGGATGAGATCATTTGCTTCGGCGCACGCGAAATAATCCGCAACTTTGGCGTCGGTAGCCGATGCCAAATGAATCCTGCCAAAATCGCCTGCCGGAACGTCCTCTGGCTCGCGAGCATCACCCAAGAGCGATTTGTCATGGTCAAAGTACCATAATATGCGCCTGCCGCCATCCCCTTGGCTCGCAAGCATGTTCCAAGGCTTTCGATCGCTATTAAGGAGCGCAAGGTCAAGGAGGAGAGCTCGCGCGAGACTCAGAAGTTCTTCCCTCGAATTCTGGCAAACTTGGAGCAGGAGCCGAGCTGAGTCGATCTTGGGGAGCTTGTTTCGCCCTGCGAGGTATTCGGACCCCCAGCAAAGCTGGCCGTTGATTTCCAGGATTACCCCCTCGGGCATGCGCAATCGGCTCCGCCTCGCGATCGTATAATAGACACATTCGTTCGCAATCCAAGCGGGGGATGCCCGGTGCGTCTTTGGGCACCACTGAGTTTTCGCGTAATACCTCCTGCCCTTCCCGTCGACCGCATGGATCGCCCCCTTCTTACTTGGCAACTCGGCGATCGAACATTGGGTCGCGTGGATTCTCATGGGTCTTCGACATCGAGTCGGAAGCCATTTGAATCCAAATCGTTATTCCATAAGTTTCCGACTAGCATACTAAGCAGCGAATTGATCGGCAGTCCCTGATCCTCCCAATCGGCCTGCTCACTTGAGCGCAGCAAGGCGGACAACATCGCATCGCGATCAAAGAGTTGATTCAGAAGCAAGAGACCCTGGATATACTTAGACTCATTAAGGATACCTTGCTTCTCGAGTTTGCCTTCAACTCCGGGCCTCCCCTCAAATTCGGGAACTCCGTGAACCAGATAATCGATCTCGCCGAAGGCCGTTGTCCAAAGATAGCCCGTCACCGGCGTGGGAGACGGGTGGGTCTCCCATAAAATCGGTCTGAGATTCTTCGCAACGTTCGTGAGACCAAGGAGAGAAAGATTTAACACCAAGAATGTCCTTCCCAATTCGAACTGTCCTTTCTTCACATTTTGCCGAGCCTTTTCGATCAAGGTTCCAATGACACCGCGAACCATCCCGTGCGCGTAGGGCCTTCCCGCGAACGGCTGGATGGTGGATACTGCGGTGGCGACAGGGCGTCCGATGCGCAGCTGATGCTCTATAGAAAGCCGCGCTTCGAAGCTACTCTTCAAGGCAGCCCTTATCCCCAACTCCCCGTCGACGACAGACAGGGTCTTTACCTCGAAGAACAGCTCAAGCCCGTTTTCGGTGTACTTAAAATCCGGACGACTTTCTTCGGCCTCGGCAACTCTCTCCAGTTGGACGCCGCGTTGGAGAGCCATGGAATAGAAGTGAGCTTCGCCGAGAAGCTGCAAGAACTCGTTGGTTGCGCCTGGGTCCAGCGCGAAGTTTACCTTACCGACGCGCTTTTCGAGCTTACCCACGTAATGAGCTAAAATAGGATCCGTCGCAGCTTCGGCTTCCAGCCGCTGCAAGAGACGTGTGGTGTGCGCAAGATATGGATTCGTCGCGACCCCGGAGGTCTCGGCGAGCGCTGCGACGAAATTATCTGCAAGTCCCATAAATCAGCTGTGTCTTTGGTCTAATAGAAATATGTAAATGATATCGCAGTTATGCCTTAGAAGGAAGCTTGAGGGCGTTTGTTTTGGCGAGGCGCGGGCTTTGTCGAACGGGCTTTTCCCGGAACCTATCGCAGGGAGATTCGCTAGCCCATGAGGACGAAATTCTTCCTCCAGTCGTCACGAGCTAGATTCGCGGCAAATGCATCATGGCAATCGCAACTCATTATCCAAAAATAACTTACGCACAATAATTATTATGTTAAGTAGCGAAAAGGGCCGATCCCGCCCTCGCCTCGCTCCATGTCCCCTTACCCCGGGGTCCTTTTAAATCGCCGAAATCCGGGCGTGTTCGCGCCACCGCTCACAACGAAGATCCCCAACGTAGCAATGGCCGGAATCAGGCCGGAGGAGCCGGCGTGGCCGCTTCTGATACCTGGCTTGGCTTTGATTCGGGAGCAGCGGGCTTCTTTGGTGAAACGCGCTTCTTCGGAATCTTTGGAGCCGCAGCGCGCTTAGCTGGCGTACGGTGGGCCCTGCGCTTGCGCGCAGGCTTCTTGGATGTCTGAACGAGTCCGAGGACCTTCTTGATGTTCTGGACGCTTGGCAGCGAAATCTTCAACGCCTTGGCGATCTGTGATCCGGTCTTACCCGCCTTGACGAGCTTCTTCACCCTGGCGCGGATGGCGTCGGTGATCTTGGCGCGTTTGCGGCGCTTCACAAGCGCCGACGTTTTTGCCGGGCGGCTGCGCTTTCCGCCGGCGGCGGCCTTGACCGCACGGACAAAGGGGCCGACGTCGCTGAATCCGAATTTGGCCGGCAAGCCAGCGAGCTCGCGGTTCAATCCCGAGGCGATCGAATGTTCTAGTTGCGCCACCCGGGCCTTGGCCGCAGCGAGGGCTTTGATTTTATCAGTGATCATTGGGCACGTGTACCATTGCCGCGCTCCCGGGTGCAAGATCGCTTCACGCAAGTCCAACCTCTAAGGCTCGCGTTACCTTCGCTGCCTCAGTCATATGGCAGCCGTCAAGGGTTGATGTTCTCTCCCCTACTGTTCCGAAACCATCCACCTCATCAGATTGGCTTGATCAGAGGGCGGTAGATCGTCGCGGATGGTCTTTAGCATGGCTGAAAATGCACGCAAGGTTTCGGCAGGATGGGCGGCATAGTTCTTATTGTCCGCGCACACTTGCAGAGACCCCGGATATGTTCGATTCATCGTGGTGCCCACTATCTTTAAATCCTCAGTGATCAACGCCTCGTCGACGGGCCGGGTTATCCTTTCTCCGCCCGTGAGAATAACTTTTGTCATGACACGCATCTCCATGTCCAAAGGATAGTCTGGAAGGACAGCCAGCAAACTCGGTTGTTCTGACGCATCGTGCCCCAGCATTATTTCGCAGGCTTCCATTGGGTGGGTGTCGGTATAGCGCTCGCATAGGAAGATCCAGAAGTTGAGTAGGTCAACCAACGCCTCGTCAGAGGCGTATGGGAACAACCCGGAAATCTTCTTCATCAAGACGCTCCTCCCGCGCGCCTCGACGGCTCCCTCCGGCAGGCCTTCCATGACGGCTTCGCGCAGCGCCATGCATATTTCCTTGAACGCCTCCGGGTCGACCTGGTTCAGGGCGCCGTAGGCGCCAATGGCCAGCATCTGCTTCTCCAGGGTCTGAAATGACCGGATGGTGGCGCTCGACACACCGAATCGCTCACCGTGTGTGGGAGCCTGGATCACGCCCGCCTCCAGAAGCTCGGCAATGGTGGGATACCACATCTCCGAACTGGGCGTCCGGCTAATACGTTCAGCGAACTCTTTTTTCACGCCAGCAGCCTCCACAGCCTTCTCGACATCGGCATTTTCCTTGGCCAATTCCTCAGCTGGCATTCCTGGAAAGGAACCCGCGTGAAAGCCAATTTTGGCTCCGACATAGGCAAAGCGGCGTTCCCCCGAGAGGAACACCAACGTCGCGGCGCTTAGGCATTGGCCGGATACGAAAGTTGTCATGTGCCGCGCGGCAACGATCGCGCCAATCTTATGCGCCTCATAGATGCGTCCGCCATAGCTGTCGATTTGCAGTATCTTCACCGCCGGAGTTTTCTCGAGAAACGCTCGGAACTCCTCCGAGCAGCCGGCCGGCAGCGCCCCACTTAATTCGATCTCCTTTCCCGAAGGGAGCAATTCAAGATGCATCTGCCCCAGTTCAGGATCGCCCCGCAAAATCTGCATCTCCTCCACGGACTGAGGCCATAGATTCGCCACCACCGTCTTCGTCGTGCCAATGACGAGCACGACTATCCCGATCCAACCCCAGACGGTCCCGGCCGCCGACTCCCCAGAACGCATGTGTTCCCTCAGGGACCTGTAGAAGCCGACAACCTGCCAAACCGTGATCACCCCGAGGGCGAGGAAGCTTCCGAGGATTATGGCGGCGAGCGGGCGTAACGGAATGTCTGCTCCAGGCAGCAAACTCATAACAGCCATCGCAAGCAAACTTACGCCAAAAACATTCATCCAGTAGCTCCTGGCGAGTGACAGCTCCCCTCGCCAATGGCGCACGAGATAGTTTGCGCTCTCCTGGCTCTGTTCCACTTCTGGCTCCGTTACATTTGCCAAGAGAGGCGGGAAGCCACCTCCATTGACCGGCGGCGATGGCGCGATGAGAGGAGGAGGTGTGCCGAAAAGAAGGTCGGCGAGATCGGTGGCCTTCGCGGCTGCCCATGCAGGCATGTCTTTGCACCAGACAAGTGTTTCCGGCCCCACATCCTGTGCCGCGAGATCGCTTCCGCGATACGGCCCAGATCTTTGCCCTTCGTGGGCGATATACCACTCCCTATCGGCGGCATTCATGATCAGGGCTCGTCTCCGTATTTATTGGGACCGTACGTCCCGCTCAGAATGAGGAGGGCAAGACAGATAATTGGGATTAGGAAGATCGGCGCCAGCCAGGCGGATGCATTGAAGTCGTGCACGCGCTTGGCCGCAGTGACCAAGAGAAAGTACAAACAGAAAAGGAAAATGACACCCGAAATCTGCTTGCTGTAAGGCTCAATGACGGTCGCCAACGCTACGATCACCATCGCGCCGAAAAGCTGTCGCCCGAGCCAAGACATCCGGCCGATTCTGCCTTCAAAGGACAGGTATTCCTGAAAAACCCCCACCGGCGGATCCCTCAATTCAGCATCTAAACCTGCCGGCGTTGCAGTGCCGCGCGGCAGTGGTGGAGGTTCGTTCCATCCGCCGGCCGCCAGAGCCCCCGGCAATGGCGGCGGCGTGTCCGGCCAGAGCGCGCTCAAAGGGGTTTCTATAGCCGGCGCCCACTGCGGCATGCCTTTGCACCAGACGAGCGTATCGTGTTTAATGAAACCCGAGTGAGACGCCATCAAGATGGCCTGGCGGCTTTCAGGCCCAACCTTCTTCGAATCGCGGACATAGAACCAGTATTCAGGCGCGTTTCGTTGTGCAGCGTCGATTTGTTTCGTCTGTTTGGGGATTAAAGAGTGCGCGATGAAACCCAGCCTGAGAACGCTAATGAGAAACCCACCAGCAAAAAGCGGAAAGTCCCCAGCCGGCAGCATTGATTAGGGTGAGCCAGAGGACGAACACCCACGATGCGACACATTGACGGCGCTAAGCCTTTTCCTTCGCGATCACGCCTTCCGCAAATTCGAGAATTTGCCTCACACCTTCTTGCCCATCGTTCTTTTTCCCTTTTCCCGACGAGCCAAGAGAGGCAAACGGATGGTCATGAGGCACGAATGCCACTGGTTCTACTTTCCCGATAGAGCCACTTACCTCTAACAAGGATACCTCAATACCCGGGTACTTATCTTCAATCTTATTTGCGACACGCAACACGCGCTCTTTCGAATCCGAATTAAACGACAACTCGATCTTGCATCGTTTGAAATACAAAAATTTCATTTCAGTTATCCGATAGCCATAAGTTAACTCCAGAACGCCACATTGATTCGAGCTGAGACAAGGTGTACGGACCGCGTTCGACGCCCTTCTGTTGAAAGAGAAAATGGCTTACTTTAGCGACCATCGATTTGTTCTTCAAGAAGCAGCCATTGGCATTGGGCTGCGTTTGCATTCACGGACCGCATAATTTGTAGAGAGAATGGTGAGTATGTAACATGGGAATGACACATCAAAGCCAGTTCCAATACTTATGAGCAAATCACCGCCCCCCCACGTTCCAGCGACTCCGATAATCAGAGTATAAATCGCGACTGCACACAATGATCGAAGGGATGCTTTTAATAACAATCGATTCACGCCGGTTTTCCTAAACTGTCGAACAACGTCCAGCTTCCTCGTCGAGACAAACGTTACGATTCCCGCGGCGAACATCAGCAAAGGAAGAAAGTTCGCCTCGTTGCGTCCCGCTCTCTTCATCATAGTCACACTTGCGAACGTGGATGAAAATAGGATCATGAACAACGCTCCGACAACCGCTTGTATACGCCATGATTTCAGCTTGCTCTCAAACCAAAGCAAATGAGGTGCCGGAGATACCTTTTGAGGACCTTCCGCGGTTGCGGTGAATGAATTAGAGGCGGCTAGTAGTGGTGGGCTGTCTGCAATTGGTATGGGTGGCGGCGTTCCGGAGACAAGGACCGCCATAGGAGTCTCTCTAGCTGCACACCATTGCTTCATACCTTGGGTCCAAACCAAGGTGCCTAATTTGATCTCCCCTTTTTCCACAGCTATCCGTAAAGCGTCGCCGCGAAGAGGTCCGCAGCGTATGCCTTCTCTTGCGTAGAACCAATCCGTTTGATCATTTACCACTGCACTTCACAGCATAGGCAAAGCCTCCGTTGTGCACCAGTCCGAAAGACCTTGTTACCTCAAGTCACTATCCCCATCTGTGGCGGGGGTATTCGCGGCCGGAAGTCCATGACCACGTTCCAAGCGGACTCCGCTATCTCCGAGGCGTGCGGCCCACAGACCGAGCAAATGAGTTCAGGCAGCGTTGCGTTGGATTGGGAATTCAAGGCGTAACCCTACACAGCTATCGATATGCTTGGGCCGAACGCGCGAAGGTAGCGGGATATCCGGAACGATTCGCCCAGCTGGCCTTGGGGCACAGCAGCAAAGCCGTGCACCGGGCTTATGCCAAGAATGCGCAAGTGACACTTCCGCCGTTGGAAGAATACGAAGAGAATATCACTGCAATTTCGACATTCCCGGCGCCCCAATTCGGCGCCATTGGCAGGTAAGCGAAATTCTTACCCGATATCGCAAAACAACATGTGTTGGTAGCCCTTGACCTAGAATATGATCCGAGCCATAGGTATGCCCATCCGGATCCCATAAATCATGATACCGTATGAGACACTGTGCAGGCTGATCACAGCTTGTGATTTCGCGACATTCAGGCAGGTCGCGGCTCTCTATCTGAGGCTTTGCGGCTTCAAAGACGTCTCGATTACAGATGGGTGGAATGATGGAGGAAGTGACCTTCGTGTGTGCATCCAGCCGCCGAACAGCGCCAACGTGGCAGTTCAGACTTCAGTAGAATTCGACTGGAAGGCAAAGGCTCAAGAAGATGCAATTAAAGCTAAGACCAAGCTTAAGACAGATCGCTTCCTTTTCATAACCTCTCGTCGAGCTTCGAATGTGCAGTTTGAGCAACTTGCTGAGGTTCTTTTAAGGGATCATAATATTTACTGTCTTCGCGCTGATTGCCAATCAATCGCAAGCAAGTTTGTAGAATCCGCAACACCCGCGCAGGTCGCTGAAGTGCTCGGCGTCCCCGTCGTTTCAAGTGGATCCCCCATCGACCCTGCCACGCTCGTTAGACAAGAGGCAATCGCTTCATTCACATTCTTCAGCCCCGAATCCTTAGATTTCCGCAAAACTGTCCTCGATAGAACAGTAATATCGGCGATAAGGGTGTTGAAAGAGGATGCTAGTCGGGACCACATAATAGAAAAAACTAAGAACAGCCTCGGATTATCGGATGAACAGGGCGGCCTCGCTTCTGGGGCAGTTGACCGTCTTCTACAGCGAGGAGAAATCGCTCCAGGCAAATTCTTTACACTCGCCCCTCACATTGCTTCAGCCCACCAGCTAGCTGAGAACACGTTTGCAGCAAGTCGCGAAACCCTAGAAGACGCCATCACAACAATTCTAGCGGAGTTGGGCACCGTGGTGTCCCGCAATGGAGAACTGGTTCCTGCTGTGATGAATGGATTGGGGGCATTGCTGATATCGACAGCCCATTCCGCCTCCAAAGGACTATCCGACTCTCAATATGTCTCTGAATTCCAGCGCACGGTCCGTGAAAAGATCAGATCTTTGCATTCCATGTTAGATTCGTTCGGCATTCCAACAGGAAATGTTAGAAATACTTTGTTGGAGAAAATCATATATGTCGCCGAAGGTTCGGTTTTCGGCCGAGCGCTGATGAGCGGCGAGCTCTTCATACATCTGGTTTCACAGACGCCGTCACAATTTTTCCTCGCCCTAAATGGACAATCGAAAGCCAAGGTCGTTTTGGATGCAAGCGTCGCCATTCCTTACTATTGCTGCGCATTATTTGAGAATACCAACAGGAAATTCTTCGGATCTTCGTTCGCCGCGGTTTCACAAAGCACCAGGCTCGGCTGCACTTTGTTATTGCCAACAGGATATTTTAGCGAGGTTGCCGGACACCTACGCCTCGCTTATGACCGGTATCGCGATCTTATCGGCACAGATCCTGACCTTGCATATTCAGAAAATGCGTTTGTGGCTTATTATTCTCAGATCTCGTCGCGACCGGACTGCCCTAATTTCAATGAATACTTGAGACTCCTGGGGTTCGATCTAGTTGGATATAAGGCCGGAAAATTCGGCGTTAATGAGCCTGCGCTACGAAGAACGTTCGAAAAGCTTGGAGTTGAAGTTGCCCGACTGACTGGAATTAATAGGGAATCGCGGATTGCCGCACAGAGGGAGATGACCTTCCTGATAAAAGAAAATTCCCTCGAACGCCATACTTTAACTGTCGATCACGACATTGAGATGTTGGCGTTTCTTAGACAGGGCGACTGGCCAGCGGACCTACAACTAATATTGTGCACGTGGGATTCCATCCACCTTAAGGCCTACGAATCGGCAGGATCACCAGGCTGGACTACAGTTTCCCCAAGTGTTCTTACGGACTTAATGACGCTCGTGTCGCGACGGACCGACGATTTGACAACGCCATCAGTGATCGCTGCGTATATTCATGAGGAGACTTCAAGAAATGGCGGGAAATTGCTGGATACCCTAGCACGAATAGAAAAAGGTGGATTACATACCGCTGTACTAATCGATAAGGCAAGACGCTTTAAGGACCGTTATCTGAGAAAAGTGGACTACCAGCTCGACACCAAAACAATCTCGCTTGCATGGGAGAGATGGAAAAAAGAACAATAGTTGGACCGACGCCAATTCTTGATTCCTTAGCACACCGGACATGCCCATCCGCGTACAGCGTGAGCTCCCTGCCTCCACACTTGGTTTTTGTTGTCGTAGGCCATCATTCTTTAGGTATTGGTCGCCGTCACGAGCGGCGTCCCGAAAAGCCGGCACCAGGATAGAACGCAATTTTCTTGGATCCGGGGGATAGTCGAGGCACCGGCCCACCAATCGTTCGCAATCGCGACTACCACAGTCGGCCGAGCCGCCATCGAGAACAAGATGGGCCAAACAATCACTTGCTCATAACAAATGAGCACCGCCGCGCGCTCGCCGGCCACGTCCACCACGGGGTTTTCAAACCAATAGGCGTCCGTCCCGTTACTCGCCCACGGCCGCCACATGGTTAGCGGCACAGGCATTCTCTGCCGATAAATGATCTTCGAACCCGTCCGATTTACGGAAAGAAGGATGTTCTCCGACCGACCGTCACCCTCCCCTATCTCAGCACCCAGGAGCACGGTTTTATCGCCACTCGATGCCAGCCCTTCTTTCCAAAACGCCTCTGGCACCTCAAACCACAACCCACCGATTGATTCGGGGAGGACGATCACCCGGCCAGGGGTTGCTGCCGCAAGCTTGGGTAGCGTCATCGCCCGCATTAGATCTCGCCCAGAATCGACCTCCCCGTGTCCAAATGGCTCTTTCGTGTCCAACCCTTGCCACCCGGGGAGACTTTTAGCCGGCCTCTCGGCCACGCCAGCCCACAAAACGAGCAATAGGGGGCTAATGGCCAACCACCCTTTGGGCACGAGAGCCAGCCCCATGGCCACGAACACCGTCCCAGCAATGCCTAGCCAGCCCCAGCCAGGGAATAGGGCTCCAGCGGCGTTTATCGGGTGTACCCAGCCGAGGACCCCTATCGGCGGGAGGGCCGTCAAAATCAAGGGAAACGGCATCCACCACGGCCGCGCCGCCTTTGTCGGCTTCCAAGACCAGGCCCAGGTTGCCGCCACGACTAGCGCCGCCACTACCCACAGGAGCACCCCGAGGGCTAGGAAGGTCCCGTAAAAGGTCATTACGCCGCCAGGCAGCCCCCGCGTCGCCCCAAGTTGGTAGCCGAGGACAACTAGGCCTGCGACCCAGCGCGACTCCGCCGCCGCCCACAACGCCGGCATGAGGAGTGCGAGGGCTATTGCGGGGTATGGGCCGACCCAAGCCAGGATCCCAACAACGGCACCCCATAAGATTAGCAGTTTCTGGGCCCGAATTGCCGCTACCATGTGAGAACGGGTCTTAAGCGGCCTTCGATAAAGGCCGTCGGCACAGCCCCGAAATACCTCGAATCGAAGCTCCGATCGCTGAAATCCGACATCACCCATACCTCGCCAGGCCGCACCAAGCCCCCGATCGCCTCATGCGGCAGAAGCCGTCCGCCCGAATCGACCTCCCGCACCAGGCTATTGACGAGCTCGTGGCCATTGACGGAGACCATTGCGGATACGTCTACGCGATCACCTTCGACCGCGACCACTCGTTTGATGAGCCGGATAACAGCGTCCTTCCCGGCCACCTCGCGGACATAGCCCCGCCTTTCCGCCAGCCTGAAAGCTTTGCGATCGGCAACGACGTCGATCAGCACCAGGTCGCCCCGCCTCCATTGGCCTTTCGATAGGCGGTACAAACCGATCGGGTACGACGCCGTTCTATTCCACCGGAGTCCCACCGCCCAGGCCAGGGTGACCAGGGCGCCGGCGCAGCCGAGGGTTGTTAGCACCAAATGGAGCCCTTTGCGGTCAATTCGGGGCATACGCTGGCATTCCCCTTACAGACGATCGCTCGCGAGCGGCGCGCTAATCTTCGAGCGAGCCGAAAACGTCGGATCCTTGAAGTAGAGAATCTGCCGGCCGTAAATCGGGGCCCGGCCTGCCGCGAAAACGAGCATATCCCCAGCCTTTGTCACCATGCCGCCCTCGTCCTTTTCCGGCCCTGGCAACCTCATGCACTCGTCCGGAGTCAGCAGCGGGCGCGAGAATTCCTGGATCGTCTCGTTCACCTGGCTTAAAACGAGGCTGAATCGTTTGCCCGATGTTCCGACCACCCTTTTCACCACGGTCGCCGTTCCAGTCATCTTCGAGAGCAATTCCGCCGTCTCGATGCGGTTCGGCGCATAGGCCACTTTTATGTGGCAGTTCGAGACGATCGCCTCGTGCTGCCCGTACGCCGCCGTCAATTGCGACAAATCTTGCGCGATCAAATAGGCCTTGAGCCCGTACCCAGCGAAATGCGCCAGCGCCTCCTCGAAAATAGGCAGCTTCCCAAGCGCCGGAAATTCATCGAGGAGGAGAAGGAGCCGATGCTTGTACGACGCCACCGCTATGCCGTCCTTAAATTCCATCCTGGGGGTTAGGCCCCGGACAATCTGGGTAATCAGGAGCCTCACGAGTGGCTTTAGGCGGTCCTTGTTCGACGGATCCACCACAATGTAAAGAGTCACCGGGTCCTCGTGCCTCATCAGATCTGCGATTCGGAAATCGCTTTCGGCCACATTCGCCGACACCACCGGATCCGCGTAGAGCATGAAGAAGGTTTTTGCCGTCGAAAGGACGCTTCCGCGCTCCCTCTCCTCTTTCTCCATCATGTCGATTGCCGAACTCGCGACCACAACGTGGCGCTTTCCGCTGTCGATCATGTTATTTTTCATGTCGGTATAGAGGCGATCGATGCCGCCCTCGCTCGTAAGCGTCGGCGCAATATCCCGCAATGACCCAACCCTGCCCTCCCCTTTTGCCCGGTACATGACGTAGATGACGACGCCCACCAGGAACATGAGGCTTGTCTTGTCCCAATGCTCCCTGATCCCCTTCCCGTCGGGGTCGATTATCATTTGAACGATGTTTTGCACGTCAGCCACTTCATGTGCGCTCCCAAGTCTCACTTCGGCAAGCGGGTTGTACCTCGCGCTATTGTTATCTGCGTCCAGGGGGTCGAATTTTAAGACTCTCTGACCAGCCTTCTTGCGCCACCCGGCCGTAAGCGCCCAATTCTCAGCCTTCAAATCGTACACTACCGCGCTGTGCTCCCATGTCAGAAGCGTGGGTAGCACCAGGCCGATCCCCTTGCCGGAGCGCGTCGGCGCAAACGCGAAGACATGCTCCGGGCCGTTGTGCCGCAGGTAGCGCGTCGTCCCTTTCGCGTCCGCCCAACCACCGACGTATACCCCTGCCCCTTTTTGCCCCTCGCGCGGCAAAAGCCCGCTCACACGGATCTCCTCGGGTGTGGCCCAATGCGCCGAGCCGTGCAATCTGCTCACGGGTTTGGCCCGGCGGATGATGAACGATATGATGTAAAACCCCACGAGCGCGGCTCCGATGGCGCTGCCGCCGACAAGCAGGAAAGCCCCTGCAAAACGCGCCTTGTGCTCCCAAAACAGAGCATCCTTCCACTGACGCCACGCCCACGGCAAATAAACATGCCCGAGTAACGGGGGTCCTAAGCTCTCGTCATAATTGAAGGCGCCCGCGAGGTACTGCGTCAAAGCGACATTCGCCGCGCAAAAGAGAACTAAACCATATCCCACGACCCACGCCACAAAACGGCTTTGCCCCCGGGATGTTTGCTCCTGCTCAGGGAGCCCCACAAAGCCTGTTGCCGCTTTGCGATTCAAGAGCGCGCGCCCTGCGGTTCGCGGTCCTTGACGTGGTCGACCTCCTTCGGTTCCTCCTCTTCCCTCAGCGCCTTCACCTCGATCCTCGCAATGATCGCCTCGCCTTTCTTCCCGAGGGCTACGTAACGCTCCCCGGCTTCCGTCAGGACGCACCCCTGCCCTTCCGCAAGCCCCTTGTGAATCGGTACCAGGTTAAACCCGTAAATTATCGCCAGCTCCTCCCCTAGCGCCATACGGAGGCACTCCCACCTCCGATCGGTGGTCCCCTCGTCATCGAAATTCTTTGGGCGGTATTCAACAAGCCCCAGGAGGTAAATCGGCCACATCATCCGCCGCTGGGTTTTGAAGATAACGGTAATGCTCGGTGCGGTAGAGTTCGTGTAGGATACGATCTCATTCTCGCTTCCGGCCAATTCGGCTCTAGTGGGTGTTAGCATAATTTTATCTTTCGGTGTACGGCTCCAGGATGACATCCTTTGCGACCATCACGTTGAACTGGTAACCAGGACGGATTTCTAGGGTCGGTTGAATTTGCATATTGCGCTTGGTAATCTCAGCGCCCGTCGCCGCGAATTGCTGACCCATGCTCGCGGCCACCGTTTGGCCCGCCGTAGGAACGCCGGTCGCCGATGTTGTTTGCGGCTGGGATAGCTGCGCGCCGGCAGAAAGAAGGCTCAACATGAGGGTATCGCCGAAGATTTTCCAAAAATGGTTGTTCACTTGATCGTGAAATCCACCGTACCCGGCTTGGTCGGCGCCCGGCATATTCCCTAGATCGAGCGTTGAGCTATCCGGATAGTTTAGCCGCGTCCAAGCCACTTGCACCCGCTCCTGGCCGATTGCGACATGGCTATCGTACGCGCCGACAAGCTTCGTGCCTTGCGGGATCAGCAGGTACTCTCCGGTCGCCGAGTCGTACACATTCTGCGAGACGTGGGCGATGATCTCTCCGGGCAGGTCACTATTGATCCCTGAAATCATTATCGCGGGAATGATCGTCCCGGCTTTGATCTCAAAGCGGCTGATCGGATGCTGCTCCTGCGCCGACAGGTAGCCGGTATTTTTCTCCGTCGTCGCAAAGGTTTCCTTTCGCGCCTGAAGGTTAGGGTCCTGGTCGGTCGTGGTCCCCGGTGCCATCGCCGTTGTTGTTTTCGATTCGTTCGCAGTCCCCGCTGCCAGAGAACCTTCCGGGTTCAACCCCGGTTTTGCTTGGGGCTCGGCCACTGCGTCGAACGTAGCCACGTTCGTAACGGCCGTTAGCGCCGTATTGCGCAATGTTTCTTTCCTTGCCGACTCCATTTCCTCCTTATCGCTTCGGCTCGGGGTTTGAGAGCCTATCGGGATATCCAGCCTGTCGCTCCCGGGTGCAGCAGCAATTAGACCGCTATCGGCTTGATTAGGCATTTTCGGCGGGCGCTCCGGAATCGGCCCCGCCTTCGGCGCGTCCTTCTTAACGTCCGCTGCAGCCTCCTTGTCCGCCGCCCGGTGTTTTTCGTCACCGCCCGCGTTCGATCCTCTCGAGTGCAAGCCGCGTGACATCACCCCTTCCGTCAGCAGAACGATAATGACAGTCAAAACACAGGCCAGAATTATGAGCGGCTTCTTGTTTAGGCGTTTGACGCCGGCGTCCGGCCGCAGCTCGTCGGGTGACTCATCGTCGGTGCTCATGGTTTCAATCGGTCCTTGCGTCGTCCCCGGAGAAATAGAAGACCCCGATCAGGAGGCATTGACTGAAATGCTGGGAGCCGACGATCCCCTCGCCCACCGTCAACGTCACCGACACCACGGAGACGCAAGGCGCGCTTTCCATGGTCTGCAGGAGCCTGGCGATCGCGGGCCAATCGTCCGCCGTCGCGTTCGGCCGCTGCATCGCATAGCGCCGGCCTGTTACATGCTTTAGGTCCGCAGGCCCTAAATCGTTCAAGATCCAGCCTGCCGTCCCCCGGACATTTGAATCGGCCCAAAGCTTGAACCCGTTCTCGGACCAATTCTGACGACGATAGAATGCGAGGCGCCCTTCCGTGTCTTTCTCGCGCTCGACGGTGAATCCCTGGAGATCACTATTCTTGCGCCTAAGGTCGATCAGCACCGGATTGTCGCGCCCGATCACCGCCGGGTGGACAAGCGGCGCCACATAGGCCGATCCCAGTCCCGCCAGGGCCACCGATAGCGTGATTATCGCCCAAAGCCGTTTACGTTTCGCGGGTTTCATTTGAAGACTCCCGTAATTGTGAAATCGGGCGATTTTTGAACCGCCGATTTGATTGCGGGGTCCAACGTCCAATCATCGCCCTGGCTCAAGTTTTTAAGGAAAATCTGGTAGGGGCCATTCGTCGGGTCTTGCAGCCCCTCGTGAATGTAGCCCGACACCGCCCAGGTGCGTTCGGTCATCGTCACCGAGCGGATTGAAATGGGCACCGGCCGGGCCTGGTTTAGTGCGTTAAGAAACTTCCATTTATGGGCCGCTGCCACGGATGCGGCCGACAAGACGGCTTCCGCTGCCTCCGTGCTCTCCTTGTTCGCGAGGAACTGCTTATTTTGCGTCTCTAAACGCGTCTGTTCGGCCTTCTGCGCCGCCAGGTTGCTCTCGCTCGCCTGCAACTCTGCAACGTAGTTGTGCCACCCAAGCACGGCAAAAACGAGCACTACGACGCTCGCCGCATAAAGGATCAGGTCCACCGAAACCCTGCTAGTCGGCGGTAGCAAGTTGCACAGACCCTTTGCATCCAGGGTGGCCGCAGCGTT
>Ga0302325_10002041_pt1 | contig 49889 bp, 45 predicted proteins | sample Palsa_T0_2_FD_201948 | JGI IMG/M metagenome (GOLD analysis project Ga0302325, IMG submission 201948) | Peat permafrost microbial communities from Stordalen Mire near Abisko, Sweden - Palsa_T0_2 | ecosystem: Environmental > Terrestrial > Soil > Palsa > Peat permafrost | place: Sweden: Abisko...
GACGGCGCTGGCAGCTCGTCTTGTTCGGCGTGTCCATCGCTGCCTTCCTGCACGCGTTCAATGACTGGATCGTGAGCAATTACACGCTCTGGCCGTGGATCGGCGTTCAGGCCATCTCGCTGTTCCTGTTCATCGGCTACACCATGTCGGCGAACTCCATCGAGCGCCAGGTCCGCAGGACGCCAATGTTCCGCGGCGAATCTATGCTCATGGACAAGTTCTCTGAATCGCGGGACGCGGGCACCTCCTAGCGGCCACCTCGTAACTGCCCCAAACCCAAGGTTGCGCCGTCGGCCCGTACCCTGAGCCGACGGCCGTGCCCGATGCGCCGGCGGCCCGTACCCGGTCCCGGTCAGCCAGCGGCGGAGCCTCGTCGCCCCGTCCTGGACGACCGGCCGATGTCGAGCCGCCGCAGCCCGTAGCCGGCGATGCCGAGCAGCACGGCAATCATGATTACCAGGATGAGGGCCGAAGAGTCCCAGCTCGACGCGGTGTGCTGCCAGGAGGGGTCGGCCTGCAGGGCCTTGATGATCTCTGGCGTGGGCGGCGCCTTTATCGGGGTGTTGGTGATGATGCTCTTGATTTCCTGCTCGCCGAAGCTCAGGTCCCACAGGTAGGGAGTCATCACCTGGTTCAGGCTTACCGTCGAGCCGGCCGCTGACATGGCCCATTCCGCGCTGGCTATCTTGCTGGCCTCGTTGACCAGCGGGCTGGAGTTATCCAGCCTGAGCATCGGCAGGGACAGGGCCATCTCCAGGACCAGGACGACCGGCAGCAGGAACACGGCCTGGTCCGATTTGCGGACCAGGGCGGAGATCATCAGGCCGAGCGCCGTGCCCGCGAGCCCGGCCAGCGCGACCGCGATGGCGATCTCCACTCGCTGGCTGGACAGTACCGAGCCCAGGTTGTAGGGGCGCAGGCCGGTGAAGTCCTTGGGGGCGACCCGGTGCCCGTAGGTGCGCAGCAGCGGAACGAAATGCTGCGGGTCGAGCGGCGGCAGGTGCTCCCGGCCCAGGCCGATCGCGACCACGATGAAGGACTGGACCACGGTAATGGCGCCGAAGACTATGAACTTGGAGCCGATGTAGGCGGGCATGGACAGCCCGACGGCGCGTTCCCGCCGGTAGATCGGGAGTTCCTTGACGATCTCCCGGATTGTGCCTGACGCGCCGAGCCAGGTGGCCGACACCACCACCAGCCAGAGCATCAGGGCAGCCAGCGGCCCGTGGTTGGTCGAGATGGTCCGCGGCCCGAACAGGAACAGGATGATCAGCCCGAAAGCCGGGGCCTGGCTCCCGAGCAGGATCATCGTCCGCCGGTCCCCGGTGATGATCCTCAGCTGCCGTTCGATCAGCACCCGGATCTGAACCTGGGCGGGCACGGGGCTGATAGCGCGCGCGGACGGCCGGCCCGCGGCGGTACCCTGCCGCACGGCAGCCTGCCGGACGGCCATCCCGACGAAGCGGTCGTAGTCGGGGTCATTGCGGAAGCGGGCAGACCAGTCGACGTCCCCGGGATCATCCAGCGTCCGGAAGATATCGGCGTAGCCGCCCGGGACGCCGTTGCGGGCAAAATATGTCAGGGCGTCGGCCGGCGGGCCGAAATACGCCACGCGCCCGCCCCGGGCGAGGAACAGCACACAGTCGACCAGATCGAGGCTCTGCGTCGCGTGGGTCACGACCACCACGACCCGGCCCCCGTCGGCCAGCTGCCGGAGCACGTTCATGACCTGCTTCTCGTTGCCGGGGTCCAGGCCCGAGGTCGGCTCGTCCAGGAACAGCAGGGTGGGCTGGGTGAGCAGCTCAGTGCCGACGCTGACCCGTTTGCGCTGCCCGCCGGAGAGCTTGGATATCTGCAGGTCGGCCCGCTCTGTCAGGCCGAGCTCGGCCAGTACCTGCTGGACGCGGGCGCGGCGGCCCTCGGCGCCGATGTCGGGTGGCAGGCGGAGCCTGGCGGCGAGTTCCAGCTCGGTCTGGGGGGTGAGCTCGGGATGGACCAGATCGTCCTGCGGCACCGAGCCGATCCTGGACCGGAACTCGTCGTAGGCGCTGTGCAGATCCCGTCCGGCGAAGCGGACCTGTCCATGGCTGGGAGTAAGGGAGCCGGTCAGGGCTCGCAGCAAGGTTGTCTTGCCTGCCCCGGATGGCCCCACCACGGCCAGCACGCTGCGCGAGGGCAGGCTGAAGGACACGTCCTGCAGCAAGGTGGCGCCGCCGTCGGCGATGACGGTGACCCCGACGGCATCCAGGGAGGTGCCGTCGGCATCGGAGAATTCCTCGAGCTGGCCACCGCGGAAGTTGAACAGATGGTTGCCGACCGCGATCAGATCCCCGTCCGACAGGACGGCCCGGCTGATCCGCTGCCCGTTTACGAAGGTGCCGTTGGCGCTGTTAAGGTCATGCACCTCCCACTGCCCGCCCGGCCGGTGCAGCAGCTCGGCATGCCGCCGGGACGCCCGCGCGTCGTCGCGAATGACCAGGTCATTTGTTTCATCCCGGCCGATCCTGACCACTTCGCGGTCCGGGACGAACATGGAGACGTGCTGGCCTAGGCGGCGTGATTCGGCGTCGCTGAGCCCGCCGGCCGGGACGGCAGCCGGCCCGCCGGGAGGGGTAGCCGGTGAGCGGGGCGGGGTAGCCGGTGAGCGGGGCGGGGTTGCCGGTGCGGGGGGCGGGGCAGCCGGCGCGCGGTGCGCGCCGGTCGGCGGCCGGCCCGCGTCGGCCGGGGGCAGCCGGGTGCTGGCGGCGGCCGAGATGCCGTTAGGCGCGGGCGCGGCACCGCCAGTCGCCGGCGCTCTGGTCTGCGCGGCGGGCCGGGTGACGGCGATGCTCAGCGGCACCCCGTCGGCCGCTCCCACCAGCACCTGGGTGGAGGCAAGCAGCGGCTGGCCCTCGATCCGGCGGCCGGAGACGAATACGCCGTTGCGGCTTCCGGCGTCACGCAGCAGCCAGGTGCCGCCGTCAGTGGCCTCGATCCGCACGTGCGTGCGGGACACTCGCGGGTCGTCGAGCACGACGTCGCATGAACTGTCCCGCCCGATTGTGACGACCGCCCCGCGCTGCCACCGGAACTCGCTGGTGCCGATGCGGAGGGTGTCGCCTGCGCCGCCGCTGCCAACTGCAGAATCGTCCGACATGTGCGAACGATATCGGGGTTTCCCAGCGCACAGTGGCGAGAGTGGGCAGATGGCGCAACCTGCGGGATGCCCTCATTTGAACTCTTCGCCCGGCAGCTAGCCGAGTGCGCCTTGCTAGCCCGGGTCGGCTAACGGGCTGTGACCGCCGGACCGTCCCGCAGCGCTGCGAGCACGGCGGCGCCGTCGTGCGTCACGAGCTGGCCGAGCGGGCCGATCACGGCGAGCGCGGCCGCATAGCCGGGCGGGCTGGCGAGGTCACGCAGGGTAAGACGGCCTGGCAGGCTCGGGTCATCGGGCCAGCTGAGCAGGCGCGCGGGCGCGCCTGGCGGAGCCACGGCAAAGCGTGTCATGGGCATTGCGAGGCCATGACCGGTCGCCTTGAGCACGGCTTCCTTGCGTACCCAGCGGCGCAGCAGGTCAGCGCCGCGAGCTGGCTGCTCGGCAGGCGCGCGCACGAGCCCGTCGATAGCATCGGCGGCGCGGGTAGTCGCCTCGACGTCCACGCCAGCCGGACCATCGCTGCTGACTGCCACCACGACCCGGTCGCCGGCGTGCGAGAGGGAAAAGTGCGGGCCGGCTGCGCCGGTCTGCGTTCCGGCTGCGCCGATATATGGCTTGCCGTGGCCGGACTGGCCGCACTGCGGGCAGTAGCGGCTGACTGGTACTGCGGCCGGAGCGCAGCCGAGCAGGTCACCGATGATGACCCGGCTCAGCGCCCAGGCGACAAGGTGCCGGTCCCGGTCGGCCGCCTGGTGATAGCGCTGCATCCGGGCCACATCGCTGGGCGGCAGCAGGGCGGCAAGGGCAGGACGTGCGTCCCGGACATGCGCCCACCAGATTCCCGTCATGGGACCGATGATGGCGGGCCGGCCGTGATACGGCGACCCGCGCGAGCGGGCAAGTTCCAGTCGCGCGAGCGGGCAAGTTCCAGTCGCGCGAGCGAGCGAGTTCCAGTGAACAGTGAACTTGCCCGCAGGCGGTTGCGCCCCGTGCCGCGCTGAGCTATATTCAACTCAGCAGTTGTTCAACTAGATAGGTGAATAAGATGGCGGTCGACGAGCTCACGGCTACGTTCTCGGCCCTGGCGGATCCCACCAGGCGGGCGATACTCGCCCGACTGGCGGACGGTGAAGCAACGGTCAACGAGCTCTCCGGGTTGTTCCCGATGACTTTCCAGGGTGTTTCCAAGCACCTGAAGGTCCTGGAGAACGCCGGACTGATCACCCGCGGCCGGGTGGCCCAGCAGCGGCCCGCCCGGCTGCGGGGGCGGCCGCTGCAGGATGCCGCCGGATGGCTGGAGCACTACCAGCAGTTCTGGGAGAGCAGCCTCGACCGGCTCGACGAGCACCTGCGGAACATCCAGCGGCGGGACATGCAGGATCAGGAAATCCAGGATCAGGAAATCCAGGTACCAGACATCAAGCGGAAGGACACCGAAAGCAATGGCTGAGAACCAGAACACCGGACGCGGGTACACGATCACCAGGGTCTTCGACGCGCCGCGCGAGCTGGTGTGGAAGGCCCTCACCGAGCCAGCGCAATTCGCCCAGTGGTTCGGCCTGGCCGGCTCACGGCTGGAGGCGGTCTCGATGGATGTCCGTCCGGGCGGCCGGTGGAGCGCCACGATGATCATCCCCGACGCTCCGGATATGCCCTGGGAGGGGCATTACGAGGAGGTCGCGGAGCCGGAGCGGCTGGTGATGACGCTCCTGGACCAGCAGGTACAGGACGGCGTGTATGAGCTCATGACCTTCACGCTGGCTGACCTCGGCGGCAAGACCGAGCTGGTGGTCCGGCAGACCGGCGGCCACCTCACCGACGAGCAGTACGGGCAGGCCAGGGAGGGCACCGCCGCCTTCCTCGACCGGATGGCTGAGCTCCTCGCCCGGGCCTGATCCCCGTTCGGTACGACATGGGAGGCTATCTACTGTCGCTGGAACGACAAGTAGATAGCCTCCCATGCGGCTGCGATCGGGCGGGACGGGAGTGCGGGGCCGGGGGAGGCGCGGAGTAGCCTCGGGATCGCGGCAGCCCAGGCGCCGCGGCAGCCCAGGAACCGCGCACGGGAGGCATCGTGACACAGATCGTCAAGGCCGGCCTTGTCCAGCAGAGCTGGACCGGCGACAAGGAGTCGATGATCGCCAGCGCGGTCGACGCCATCGGCGTGGCCGCCTCGGCGGGGGCCCAGGTGGTCTGCCTGCAGGAGCTCTTCTACGGACCCTACTTCTGCCAGGTGCAGGACGCGGACTACTACTCCTACACCGAGGCGATCCCCGGCGGCCCGACGACCGAGCTGATGCGCGAGGTAGCGGCGCGGCACGGCGTGGTGCTCGTGGTGCCGATGTATGAGGAAGAGCAGCCAGGCCTGTACTACAACACCGCCGCGGTGATCGACGCCGACGGCAGCTACCTGGGCAAGTACCGCAAGACGCATCTCCCGCAGGTCGCTGGGTTCTGGGAGAAGTTCTACTTCCGGCCGGGCAATCTGGGCTACCCGGTCTTCGACACCGCGGTCGGCCGGATCGGCGTCTACATCTGCTATGACCGGCACTTCCCTGAGGGCTGGCGGGCGCTCGGCCTGGCCGGGGCGCGGATCGTGTTCAACCCCTCCGCTACCAGCCGCGGCCTGTCGCAGTACCTGTGGCGGCTGGAGCAGCCCGCCGCCGCGGTCGCCAACGAGTACTTTGTCGGCGCGATCAACCGGGTCGGCATCGAGCCGCTCGGCGACAACGACTTCTACGGCCAGTCCTACTTCGTCGATCCGCGCGGCGCGCTGGTCGGCGAGGCGGGATCCGATGACAGCGACGACGTCGTGGTCCGGGACCTGGACATGGACCGGCTGCAGGAGGTTCGCGACCTCTGGGCGTTCTACCGGGACCGGCGCCCGGACGCCTACGGGCCGCTGGTCCAGGCCTAGAGCCGGGGAGCAGTCATGCGCATCCTGATCAGCGGCGGCACGGTGATCGGCCCGGCTGGGGCCGCGGCCATGGACGTGCTGACCGACGGCGAGCGGATCGCCGCGCTCGCCGCGCCGGGCACCGAGATCGCGGCTTCCTGGGCGGCGCAGGCCGACCGGGTCATCGACGCGGCGGGCAGATACGTGCTGCCCGGCGGGATCGACGCCCACACGCACATGGAGATGCCCTTCGGCGGCACCTTCTCCGCCGACACCTTCGAGACCGGGACCCGCGCGGCGGCCTGGGGCGGCACGACGACGATCATCGACTTCGCCGTGCAGGCCAAGGGCGCCTCGCTGCTGTCCACGCTGGACGCCTGGCACGCCAAGGCGGACGGCCAGTGCGCCGTCGACTACGGCTTCCACATGATCGTGTCCGACGTCAACGACGCGACGCTGAAGGAGATGGACGCCTGCATCGGCGCCGGGGTGAACAGCTTCAAGATGTTCATGGCGTATCCGGGCGTGTTCTACGCGACCGACGGCGAGATCCTGCGCGCGATGCAGCAGGCGGAACAGACCGGCGCGCTGGTCATGATGCACGCCGAGAACGGCATCGCGATCGATCAGCTCGTCGCCCAGGCCGTGGCGGCCGGCCGGACCGACCCGATCCAGCACGGCCTGACCCGGCCGCCCGAGCTGGAGGCCGAGGCCACCAGCAGGGCGATCGCGCTGGCGAAGGTGACCGGCTCGCCGCTCTATATCGTGCACCTGTCAGCGGCGCAGGCGCTGGACGCTGTCACCGCGGCCCGAGACACCGGGCAGAACGTCTTCGCCGAGACCTGTCCCCAGTACCTCTACCTGTCGATCGAGGATCTGGCCAGGCCCGGATTCGAGGGCGCCAAGTATGTGGCGTCCCCGCCGCTGCGTCCCAAGGAGCATCAGGGGTCGCTGTGGCGCGGGCTGCGCGGCAACGACCTGTCGGTGGTGTCCACCGATCATTGCCCGTTCTGCTTCGCTGAGCAGAAGGAACTGGGCCGCGGGGATTTTTCCAAGATTCCAAACGGGATTCCGGGCGTCGAACATCGTCTCGACTTGCTCCATCAGGGGGTGACTGCAGGAGAGATCTCGCTAGCCCGCTGGGTCGAGGTGGCCTCGACCACCCCAGCCCGGATGTTCGGGCTCTACCCGCGCAAGGGCACCATCCAGCCCGGATCCGATGCCGACATCGTGATCTACAACCCGGCGGCCCGGCAGGTGCTCTCGGTCGCGACGCACCACATGAACGTGGACTATTCGGCGTACGAGGGCATGGAGATCACCGGCAAGGTGGAGACCGTGCTGTCGCGCGGCCGGATTGTCATCGACGCCGGCGAGTACCACGGCGCGGCCGGCCACGGCCGCTTCCTCCAGCGGGAGCTGTGCCAGTACCTCAGCTGAGGTAGGAGTCGCTACCGGAAGGCGGCAGATGGAATTCGGCTTGGTCCTGCAGACCGACCCGCCGGCCAGCAGCGTCGTCGCGGCGATGCGCGAGGCCGAGAGCCTGGGCTTTCGCTACGGCTGGACCTTCGACTCGCATGTCCTGTGGCAGGAGCCGTTCGTCATCTACTCGCAGATCCTCGCGGCGACCTCGCAGCTGATCGTCGGCCCGATGGTGACCAATCCCAGCACCCGGGACTGGTCGGTCATCGCCTCGCTGTTCGCGACGCTCAACGACATGTTCGGCAACAGGACCGTGTGCGGCATCGGCCGCGGTGACTCCTCCCGCCGGGTCATCGGCCAGCAGCCCGCCTCGCTGGCTACCCTGTCGCAGGCTATGCGGGTGATCAAGGACCTGGCCGAGGGCCGGTCGGCGACGCTGCACGGGACCGCGGTCACGATCCCGTGGGTACGGGACGGCAAGCTGGAGATCTGGATGGCGGCCTACGGGCCGAAGGCGCTCGCCCTGGTCGGCGAGCAGGCTGACGGGTTCATCCTGCAGACCGCTGACCCCGACATCGCCCGGTGGACCATCGGCGCGGTGCGCAACGCGGCCCTGGCCGCAGGCCGCCCGCCCGGCGCGGTCACCATGTGCGTGGCCGCGCCGGCCTACGTGGGCACCGACCTGGCGCATCAGCGTGATCAGCTCCGCTGGTTCGGCGGGATGGTAGGCAACCACGTCGCCGACCTGGTCGGCCGGTACGGCACCGACGGGCCGGTGCCCAAGGCGCTGACCGACTACATCACCGGGCGGCAGGGCTACGACTACTCCCATCATGGCCGGGCCGGGAACCCCGACACCGAGTTCGTGCCCGACGCCATCGTCGACCGCTTCTGCCTGACCGGGCCGGCGTCGGCGCACCTGGACCGGCTGCGCGAGCTCGCCGAGATCGGCGTCGACCAGTTCTCGGTCTACCTCATGCACGACCAGCCCGAGGCCACCATGGCGGCCTACGGCGCGACGATCATCCCGGCCCTGGCCTAACCAGCCCGGCCCTGCTCCGCCCGGCCCCGCCCCGCCCCGCCCCGCGCAGTCCGGGATCGGGGACGATTCTCGGTCAGCACGGCTGAAAGTCGTCCCTGCTCGCCGGCCGCCGGGGCGGTCGCATGCGGCAGACTAGGAGCCGGGCGGGCGCACCTGCCAAGGCCAGGAGGACGGACGAGGCGATGAAGCACATAACGCACTGGATCGGCGGCAAGCCCTGGACCGGCGGCGACAGCGCGCAGCGCGGTGACATCTACAACCCGGCGACCGGTCAGGTCACCGGCACGGTGGACTTCGCGTCCGCCGCCGAGGTCGGCGCGGCGGTCGCGGCCGCGACCGCCGCCTTCCCGCTCTGGCGGGAGACATCGCTGGTCAAGCGGGCCGGGGTGATGTTCGCGTTCCGCGAGCTGATCCGCGCGCGGCAGGCCGACCTGGCGGCGCTGATCAGCTCCGAGCACGGCAAGGTCGGCTCCGACGCGGCCGGCGAGGTGGCCCGCGGCCTGGAGGTGGTCGAGTTCGCCTGCGGTATCCCGCACCTGCTCAAGGGCGGCTTCTCGGAGAACGTCTCGGCCGGGGTCGACGCGTACTCGATCCGGCAGCCGCTCGGCGTGGTGGCGGGCATCACCCCGTTCAACTTCCCGGCGATGGTGCCGATGTGGATGTTCCCGATCGCGATCGCCTGCGGCAACACCTTCGTGCTCAAGCCGTCGGAGAAAGATCCGTCGGCGTCGCTGCTGCTGGCCGAGCTACTGGCCGAGGCCGGGCTGCCGGACGGCGTCTTCAGCGTCGTGCACGGCGGCAAGGAGGCGGTCGACGCTCTGCTGACTCACCCCGACGTCCGGGCGGTGAGCTTTGTCGGATCGACGCCCGTCGCTCGTTATGTGTCAGAAGTTGGAACAGCTGCCGGCAAGCGAGTCCAGGCTCTCGGCGGCGCGAAGAACCACATGGTCGTCCTGCCCGATGCTGACCTCGACCTAGCGGCCGACGCCGCGGTGTCGGCGGGGTTCGGGTCAGCCGGCGAGCGGTGCATGGCCATCTCGGTGCTGGTCGCGGTCGACCCGGTCGGCGACGAGCTCGTCGCCAAGATCGCCGAGCGGGTGGCGCGGCTGCAGGTCGGGCCTGGTGACGACGAGGGGTCGCAGATGGGGCCGCTGGTCACCCGCGCGCACCGCGACAAGGTGGCCTCCTACCTGGAGTCGGGCGTCCGCGAGGGCGCCGAGCTGGCCGTCGACGGCCGGGACCATCCGGTCACCGGCGGGTCGGCGGATGGGTTCTGGCTCGGGCCCTCGGTACTGGATCACGTCACCCCGGCGATGAGCTGCTACGGCGATGAGATCTTCGGGCCGGTGCTTTCGGTCGTACGGGCTTCCTCCTACGCCGACGCGCTCGGCGTGGTCAGCGGGAACCCCTACGGCAACGGCACGGCGATCTTCACCAACGACGGGGGAGCGGCGCGGGCGTTCACCCACGAGGTCGAGGTCGGGATGGTCGGCATCAATGTGCCCATTCCGGTGCCGATGGCGTTCTACTCCTTCGGCGGCTGGAAGGCGTCGCTGTTCGGCGACACGCACGTGCACGGCACCGAGGGCGTGCATTTCTATACTCGCGGCAAGGCCGTGACGTCCCGCTGGCTGGACCCCAGTCACGGCGGTGTCAATCTCGGCTTCCCGGTGAGCAGCTAGCCTGGCCGCCGACCGGTTTCGGCGGCCGTTCCCGGGCCCTCGGGTGCCCGCGCCGGACGCCAACACGTTGTGTGATATATATCTCACTGTAAGCCACCACGTCGATGAGCGGGCGGCGCCTTGGAACAGTTGTCAGGTAGGAGCGGCAGCACTGGCCGCGAGCTGCCGCCTCAGGATGTGCTGGCGGCGATCGTCAACTCATCGGACGACGCCATCATCGGGAAGACCGCGGATGGCATCATCACCACCTGGAACCCGGCTGCCGAGCGCATGTACGGGTACACCGCAGCGGAAATCATCGGCCAGCCGATCACGGTCCTCTGCCCGCCCGACCGAGTCGCAGAGATCCAGGAGATTCTCAGGAAGATCAGCAGCGGCGAGCGCGTCCCCTACCACGAGACCACCCGTCGGCGCAAAGACGGGAGCATCTTCCCGGTCTCCGTGACGATCTCCCCGGTCCATGACGACCGGCGTGGCCTGGTCGGCGCGTCGTCGATTGCCCGCGATATCTCTGAGCGGTACCTCATCCAGGCCGAGCTGCGCCTCCGGACCGACGACCTTGAGTCCGCCTACCGGGACCTGGAGACCTTCTCCTATTCGGTTTCCCATGACCTGCGTGCCCCGCTGCGAGCGCTGGCCGGGCTCAGTAGCGCCCTGCTGGAGGACTGCGGGGACAGCCTCAGCGACGCCGGCGTCGGCTACACCAAGCGGATCCGGGCCGCCAGCGAGCAAATGACGCAGCTTATCGATGACCTGCTGAACCTCGCGCGCGTTTCGCGGGCCAAGATCCGCCTCCAGGCGGTCGACCTGGGGGCAGAGGTCGCATGCATTGCTGAGGAACTCCAGCACCAGGAACCGGACCGTCATGTCCGCTTCACCATCCAGCGACCGGCCTGGGCAACGGCAGACCCGATGCTCATCCGCACGGTATTGCAGAACCTGCTGGACAACGCCTGGAAATTCACCTCCGGACGCGACGACGCCGCGATCGAGTTCGGGATGACGCCAGACGGGCCCTCCTACAGCCGCTTTTACCTTCGCGACAACGGCGCTGGCTTCGACACCGCCTACGCCGATAAGCTATTCACAGCATTCGAGCGATTGCACAGTGCCGCCCAGTTCCCTGGCACCGGCGTCGGCCTTGCGAGCGTGCGACAGATCGTGGAACGGCACGGGGGCCGCACCTGGGCCGACGGCGCACCCGGTGCCGGTGCCACGTTCTACTTCACGCTTCCCGTGAAATGAGCCCCTGCCAGCCGACCGCCTAACCTCCCGCAGGACGGCCGGGCAGATATCTACAAGCGGGCACTGCAGCTCTGTTTTCCGTGCCATTAGCATGGTCAAGTGGCAAACAGGAGGCAGTCATGACTGACCACACGCCCGATCCAGCGCGCGGGGCCGAGGTTCTCGCGATGGATCGTGCGCACGTCTTCCATTCCTGGTCGGCGCAGGCGGGACTCAAGCCGGTGCCGATCGCAAGGGCGGAGGGCTCGTGGTTCTGGGACTTCGACGGCAAGCGGTACCTGGACTTCTCCTGCCAGCTGGTGAACACCAACATCGGCCACCAGCACCCGCGGGTCACCGCGGCGATTGCCGAGCAGGCGGCGAAGCTGACCACGATCGCGCCGCAGCACGCCAACGAGATCCGCGGCGAGGCAGCCAGCCGGCTCGCCGCGCTCGCGCCGGCCGGGATGGAGAAGATCTTCTTCACCAACGGCGGCGCGGACGCGAACGAGAACGCGATCCGGATGGCCCGGCTGCACACCGGCCGGACCAAGGTGCTCAGCTTCTACCGCTCCTACCACGGCAACACCGGCGCCGCGATCACCTCCACCGGGGACCCGCGCCGCTGGCCGAACGAGTTCGCGATCGGGCACGTGCACTTCTTCGGGCCCTACCTTTACCGGTCGGCGTTCTGGGCGAGTACCGAGCAGGAGGAGGGCGAGCGCGCGCTGGCGCACCTGGAGCAGGTCATCCAGCTGGAGGGGCCGTCGACGATCGCCGCGGTGCTGCTGGAGACCATCGTCGGCACCGCCGGGGTGCTGATCCCGCCGCCCAGCTACCTGGCCGGGGTGCGGGCGCTGTGCGACAAGTACGGGATCGTGTATATCGCTGATGAGGTGATGTGCGGTTTCGGCCGGGCCGGGAGCTGGTTCGCGTTCGACCAGCACGACGTGGTGCCCGACCTGATCACCTTCGCCAAGGGCTCGAACTCCGGTTACGTGCCGATCGGCGGCGTGATCATCTCCGACGAGATCGCGGCGACGTTTGACCAGCGGGTCTTCCCCGGCGGGCTTACCTACTCCGGCCATCCGCTGGCGTGCGCTTCCATCGTGGCCACCATCGACGCGATGAAGGACGAGGGGATCCTCGAGAACGCGGCGCGGATCGGGACCCAGGTGCTCGGTCCCGGCCTGCGTGAGCTCGCCGCGCGGCACCCGGTGATCGGTGAGGTGCGCGGGCTGGCCGTGTTCTGGGCGCTTGATCTTGTCTCTGATCGTGCGACCCGGGCCATGCTGGCGCCGTACGGCGGGTCGTCGGAGGCGATGAGCACCCTGGTCGCGCAGTGCCGGGCACGCGGGCTGATGCCGTTCACCAACTACAACCGGATGCACGTCGTGCCGCCCTGCACGGTGTCGGAGGCCGAGGCCAAGGAGGGCCTGGCGATCCTGGACGAGGCGTTCAGTGTCGTCGACCGTTACTACGAGGGCTAGGTCAGCGCCAGCTAGCGCTTACTGCACCACGCTGCGGCACGCTGCGCCTGCTAGCGCAGCGTGGAGGTCAGGAAAGCCGGGCTGGCAACGGCCCCGCTGAAGACCGGGTAATAGGCGCCGGACTGCCCGGCCGCGGTGGGGTGGTAAGACTCGTCGAGATCGAGCCAGTCCACTGAGTTCAGCCAGCTGTCAGAATCGCAGATCTCGTGTCCGGCAAACGCGGTCCTGACGTCGGCGAACACGTCGTGGTACCGGTGGGCGGCAGCCTGGATCTGACTGTCGAGGTCGTCGGCCGCCTGGTTGAGGTCGGTGCGGTCGGTCGTGCTGAGGCCGATGCAGCTGGCTGACTGGGAGAGGTCATACGGCTCTGGATAGTCCAGGACGACAACCCGCGCGTCCGGCGCGTCCGCCGCGATGTCGGCAAGCACGCTGTTGAGCTCGGCCGGCAGCTGAGTGCTGATCTCCTCCTCGGCCGCGTCGACAGCCGTGACGCAGCTGCCGGTGGGCAGCAGCACGCAGGTCTCCATAACGGTGGCGAACCCGACGTCGTTGCCGCCGATCGTGATCGACACCAGCGTGGTGGCGCTGCTCAGCGCCGATAGCTGGCTGCTGATCACGGTGCTTGTGGTGGCGCCGGAACAGGCGACCGAGGTGTAGGAGGCCGGCTTGCTGGCGGCGTCCCAGAGCGCTGGGTAGGCGTTGGCGCTGCGGTCGCACGACCCGCTGGAGCTGTAGTAACTGCCCGCGCCTACGCCGGAAGAGTAGGAGTCGCCGAGCGCGACGTAATGGACGCTGCTCTGCGCGCTGGCCGGGACCGTGACGGCCAGGACGGGTGCCGCGACCGCGATGACCGTGGCGACCGTGGCGACGGCCGCGAGCAGGCGACGGCGGCGGACCGCTGGTGGGGGCACGCTCTCCTCCTTTGAGGTACCTCTGCTGTGAGGTACCTCTCGCTACAGCCCGGCGACGGCGTCTTCTAGGATCGACAGGCCCTCGTTCAGCAGGGCCTCGCCGATGACCAGCGGCGGCAGGAAGCGCAGCACGTTGCCAAAGGTTCCGCAGGTCAGGACCAGCAGCCCGGCCGCATGGCAAGACCGGGCGACCTTGGCCGCCGCCGCCGCGTCGGGCTCGATCGTCCCGGGGGTGACGAGCTCTATGGCGATCATGGCGCCGCGGCCCCGGACCTCGCCGATCACCGGGTGCGCCTGCGCAAGCGTGCGCAGCCTGGGCAGCATGACATCGCCGATCCGCCGGGCGGCGGCCGGAAGATCCTCCTTGCTCATCGTCTCGATCGCGCCGAGGGCGGCGGCGCAGGCGACCGGGTTACCACCGAAGGTGCCGCCCAGGCCGCCGGGGTGCACCGAGTCCATCATCTCGGCGCGGCCGGTAACCCCGGCCAGCGGGAAGCCGCCGGCGATGCCCTTGGCCGTCGTGACCAGATCGGGAACGACGTTCTCGTGATCGCAGGCGAACCAGTCGCCGGTGCGGCAGAACCCGGACTGGATCTCGTCGGCCACCAGCACGATGCCGTTCGACCGGCAGAACTTCGCCAGGTCCGGCAGGAAGCCGTCGGGCGGCACGATGAAGCCGCCTTCGCCCTGGATCGGCTCGATGACCACGGCGGCGACGTTCTGTTCGCCCACCTGGGTGTGAATCAGCGAGGTGATGACGCCCAGCGCCTCGGCCGCGCACCTGGCGGGACCGCCCGGCCACCGCAGCGGGTAGGCCATCGGCACCCGGTAGACCTCCCCGGCGAACGGCCCGAAGCCCTGCTTGTAGGGCATGTTCTTCGCCGTCATCGACATGGTCAGGTTGGTCCGGCCGTGATAGGCGTGGTCGAACACCACCACGGCCTCGCGCTTGGTCGCATATCTGGCGATCTTGACCGCGTTCTCGACGGCCTCGGCACCCGAGTTGAACAGGGCCGAGCGCTTGTCGTGATCACCGGGCGTTACCCGGTTCAGTTCTTCGCAGACCTCGAGGTACCCCTGGTAGGGCGCGACCATGAAGCAGGTATGGGTGAACCGCTGCACCTGCTCGATGACGCGCTCGACCACCAGATCCGCGCTGTTGCCCACCGACGTCACGGCGATGCCGGATCCGAAGTCGATCAGTGAGTTACCGTCGGCGTCGATGACGACGCCGCCGCCGGCCGCGGTCACGAAGACCGGCAGCACGTGGCTGAGCCCGCGTGCGACGCTGCGCTGGCGGCGCTCGAGCAGCTCCCGCGACGCCGGCCCGGGTATCTCGGTGACAAGCCGGCGTTCCTGGGCGAGTGCGGGTCCGCCATGGGCATAGGGAGCTGTAGTCATGACCCTGACGATAGTCGACCCATTCCCGCCAGGCCCTCGGTCACTAGACGCCGATCCAGTCACCGGCGAGCGGGATCATCCCACCGGGTCCGAACGTGAAGGTGCTGCTGGCCTTTCCCGCGGTGAGGGAGTTGCGCAGGTGGAAGGTTGCGTTGCGCGGGTCGTAGTAGCCGATGCCGTCCTTGCGGCCGCCGGCCCAGTTGCCGACTAGGGGCGTCATGTCGGGCGGGCCGAAGCGGAAGGTGCGGCTGGCTTTGCCGGTGGTGAGGGAGTTGCGCAGGTGGAAGGTTCCGTTATGCGGGTCGTAGTAGCCGATGCCGTCCTTGCGGCCGCCGGCCCAGTTGCCGACTAGGGGCGTCATGTCGGGCGGGCCGAAGCGGAAGGTGCGGCTGGCTTTGCCGGTGGTGAGGGAGTTGCGCAGGTGGAAGGTTCCGTTATGCGGGTCGTAGTAGCCGATGCCGTCCTTGCGGCGGCTCGTCCAGTTGCCGACAATCGGGATCATGTTGCGCGGGCCGAAGCGGAAGGAGTAGTTCGACCGGCCGGCGCCGGAAGTGTCGCGCAGGTGGAACCAGGCGTAGCGGGGGTTGTAGTAGCCGATTCCGTCCTGGTCGGCGCCGGACCAGTCACCGGTCAGCGGGACCACGCCGCGCACCGCGACGGAGTAGCCAAAGCTGGCCGGGCCAGGATCGGACGAGGTGCGCACCCGGAACGATCCCGTCCGGGGATCGAAGTACCCGACTGCGCCTCGATTCCGGACCGGAAAATGGATGAAGTTGTCCGGCCACTCCTGCCACTGGGTGGCGGTGAATCCCGCGTTGATGCGCGTCCAGTCGTATCCGTCGACATCCGAGCTCATGTGCTGCTGGGAGATGACGATGTACCGGTCGCGCGGCCCCACCTTCTCCACCACCGCGACGTGGCCGGCGCCGCCGATCCCGGGGGCGCCGTCGTTCCATTCCGCAACAGCGCCGACGGCCGGAACGTTGTTGACCGCGACCCCGTGGGCGCGTGCCGTCTCGGGCCACTGGCCGGCGTCGCCGAGCAGGTAACCGGGCGTCCGGACGTGGTAGACGACTGACTCCACGTAGGCGACGTAGTTGGTGCACTCGTCGCCTGCCGACATCCGCCAGTACGACGCGCCGCTATGCGGTCCGTAGGCATGACTGGCGTATCCGCGGCCATCGCAGCCGGAGTAGCCCTGGCACAGGATCGACGAAGGGACGCGGGCTGTCTGCGGCCCGGTGGCGCCCGCGATGATCATCGGTACCATCCCGCTCACGGCGAGGACCGCCGGGAGCCCGGTCGCAGCGACCAGCCGCGGCCTGGCGGCCGCCGCCATGCGGCGCAGGCGGCGCGGGCGGCGCACGACCGAAAGGAACCCAGGGCGCACGGACGACGATGTCCGTGCGCGATGGCTTTCGTCCGACATGGCGATCCTCCTCGGGCTGCCCGGTCGGGGCAGCAGGTGGCGGACAGTACTTCCGGCGTGTCTTCCGTCGGGACTTCAGGCGTGTTCTTCCGTCGGGACTTCAGGCGGGCGCCAGGTGTCACTATGGCGTGTTGTTAAGCCAAAATTCGTTGTTTCGCCATGCTGTGCGGAGCACCGCCGCAAAAATAATGCCCCGATAAGGTTTATAAACGTCGATATCGTCCGACCGGTACCGTCGCTGGATCGGGCGGTAGCCGGGCCGGCCCGGCAGTCCGCCGGGGATCATGAGGGGATGAGCAGCTTCGAGCCGGGCGGCCTGTTTGGCCACCTGTTCGGCCGCGGCGCGGCCGCCGTCAGCGATGAGGCCTGGCTGCAGGCCATGCTGGACGTGGAGGCGGCGCTGGCGCGGGCGGCGGAACGGGCCGGGCTTGCGGCCGCCGGCGCCGGCGCCGCCGTCACGGCTGCGGCCCGGGCCGGCCAGTTCGATCTGGCCGAGCTCGGCAGGCAGGCGGCGATGACGGGCAATCCGGTACCAGCCCTGGTCCGCGCGCTGACCGGAAAGGTGCCGCAGCACTGTGCGAGCGCGGTGCATCTGGGCGCGACCAGTCAGGACGTGATCGACACGGCGATGATGCTGCTGGCGCGGCAGGTGCTGGATCCGCTGCTCGCTGACCTGTCGGCCGCCGCAGGCTCAGCGGCGTCGCTGGCCAGCCGTTACCGGGACACTGTCATGATCGGCCGGACCCTGCTGCAGCAGGCTGTCCCCGTCACCTTCGGCCTGGTGGCAGCCGGCTGGCTGACCGGGATCGACGAGGCCCGGCATCAGCTGGCGCGCATCCGCGCGCAGCGGCTGGCGATTCAGTTCGGCGGCGCGGCGGGCACGCTGGCTGCGCTCGGCGACGCAGGACCGCGGCTGGCCGCGTTGCTGGCGGACGAGCTTGGGCTGCCTGCGCCGGTGCTGCCCTGGCACACCGACCGGCTGCGCATCGTCGAGCTCGCGGCAGCGCTGGCCGGCGCGGCGGCGGTACTCGGGAAGATCGCCAGGGACGTGACCCTGCTCGCCCAGAGCGAGGTTGCCGAGGTGCATGAGGGGGGACGGCGTGGCGGCTCATCGGCGATGCCGAACAAGCACAATCCCGTCGCTGCTGTCGTGATCCTCGGCTGCTCCCGCCAGGTGCCCGGCCTGCTGGCAACCCTGGCGGCGTCGGCCGAGCAGGAGCATCAGCGTGCGGCCGGCGCCTGGCATGCGGAATGGGAGCCGCTCGCCGACCTGCTCCGGCTGACCGGTTCCGCCGCTGCCTGGGCCGCTGATCTTCTTGCCGGGCTGGCGGTGGATCCAGCCAGGATGCGCGCGAACCTGGACGCCGCGGGCGGGCTGCCGATGGCCGAGCACGTGGCTGGCCTGCTCGCCCCGGCCCTTGGCCGGCTGCAGGCGCACGAGCTGGTCGCGCAGGCCAGTGCTGAGGCGGCTGCTACCAGGCGTGCGCTCAGCGACGTGCTGAGTTCCGCGCCCTTCTCCGACCGGTTCGCGGCGGCCGGGATCGGGTCGGCGGAAGTCCTTTCCGCGCTCGACCCGATGAGTTACCTCGGGTCAGCCGGGCACTTCGTCGAGCAGGCACTCGCTGCTCATCTGGAACGGCAGCCGCAGGGTTAGCACGGCCTTCCGGTGCGCCCAGGCGGTGCTCGGTTTTAGTGCCTAACCCCTTGTTGGTGCTTAACCCCGCGAGATGGCTGTCAAGTACCTGTCCGGCCATAGCCAGCAGGTCGGCCTCGGAGAATGGCTTCTGCAAAAGGGCCACGCCAGGATCGAGCCGGCCCTGGGCGGCCAGGGCCGGCCGGGCGTATCCGGACATGAACAGCACGCCAATGCCGGGCAGGATCGCCGTGATTCTCGCCGCGATTTCCTTGCCGAGCATCTGCGGCATAACGACGTCAGTGACCAGCAAGTGGATCGTGCCTGGGTGGCCACGAGCAATCTCGATGGCTTCCGGGCCACTTGCCGCCGTGATCACGCTGTAGCCGCCGCGGGCCAGGATGCGGTCGGCCACCTCGCGCAGTGCCGCTTCGTCCTCGACGACCAGAACGGTCTCCCCCCTGGGCACCCGCTGATAGGGCACCGGTTCGGCGATCACCGCAGCCGCCTCGGTGGTGACCGGCAGCATGATGCTGAAGGTCGTGCCCATGCCGGGCTCGGAAGAGATGTGGATGGTACCCCCGGCCTGGCTGACAATCCCGTACACGGTGGCCAGGCCGAGCCCGGTTCCCTCGCCTTGCGGCTTGGTGGTGAAGAACGGCTCGAATACGTGCTGCGCGACATCCGCTGGCATTCCGGTGCCGGTGTCGCTGACCCGCAGCCGCACTTTCCGCCCCGGCGGCGCACTGGGGACCCCGGCCATGGTGTCGGCATCGGTGATGTTGGCGGTATCGATGGTCAGCGTGCCGCCGTCCGGCATGGCGTCGCGGGCGTTGACCGCCAGGTTCACCAGCACCCGCTCCAACTGGCCCGAGTCGGCCAGCACCGGCCACAGGTCACCCGCGGGCTTGATGACGACCTCGATGTGCTCGCCGAGAGTCCGGCGCAGCATCTCCTCCACGGCGCTGACGACACTGTCGAGATCAAGGACCTGCGGCCGGACCACCTCGCGGCGGGCGAAGACGAGCAGCTGGTGGGTAAGCTCCGCCGCCCGCTCAGCTGCCTTCCTGATCTGAGCGAGGTCGGCGCTGGCCGACTCCAGGTGCCGGGCCACGGCCGGACCCGTCGCGGCGGTGATTTCCTCCGAGACGGCGGCGGTGATTTCCTCCGAGACGAAGGACACGTAGTTGAGGATCACGGCGAGGAGGTTGTTGAAGTCGTGTGCGACCCCGCTGGCGAGCTGGCCAAGGCTTTCCAGGCGCTGGGCCTCGATCAGCTGATCTTCGAGCTGGGCTAGGTAGGCCCGTTGCTCGGTTTCCTCCAGGGCGCGGCAGAGCACCGATGGCAGTCGCGCCGGCTTGTCTTTCAGGACGTAGTCGGTAGCCCCTTGTTTGATGAGGCCAACTGCGGCTTCGTCGCCGAGCAATCCGGACCAGAAGACAAACGGTACGTCGGGGCACTGCTCCTGCGCGATTTTCAGTGCATCCTGGCCGGAAAAGCCTGGAAGATGGAAATCGGACAGGATGATGTCCGGGCGGAATACGGCCAGCTGCTGAGTGAACGCGGCCCTGGTGCCCACGATCACGGAGGTGAAGTCGCGGTCCGCGCCGGCCAGCAGGCGTTGCGCAAGCTTAGCATCCCATGCATCATCCTCCGCGATGAGAATGCGTGCCTTTCGCCGCGCTGAATCCATCGTGTCCGGTCCCAGTGTTGCCTGGTGCTGATGCCCACTATCCATTGATGCCACCCTCAATCCAATAGTGTCATGACGTCGGGGGCAGGCTCATTCAGGAGCAGCCAGACGACGCCGAGGGCACTCACTGCCTCGGCGAATTCGGAGAACTTTATTGGCTTTCGCACATAGCCGTTGGCGCCGCCGCGGTAGCTGGCCAGGATATCCGCGTTCAGCTTGGAGCTGGTGAGGACGACCACGGGGATGAATTGGGTCCGCTTGTCGGCCCGTATCCTGCTCAGGACCTCTAGCCCGTCAAACTTGGGGAGCTTCAAGTCCAGCAGGATGAGGCCGAAGGGCGGTAGTCCGGGACTGGGGTCAGCGAAGAGCTGGTCGAGAGCCGCGGCGCCGTCGCGGACCACAGTGACCTGGTTGAGGATGTTGCTCTTTTTCAGCGCCTGGAGGGTGAGTAGTTCGTCATCCGGGTTGTCTTCCACCAGCAGTATTCGTCGGTCGCTCATACGATTTCCCTCGTGTTGCTCAAGGCCACCGGCCTCGGTTAGCGATCCCACCCGGCAACGAATCTGTCTGTTATGGCACTTCATATCACTATGTACGGAATAGTAGATAACGTTTCCTGACTTCCTCGTATATACATACTGTACACCTCTTTTACAGCGATGCTTTGCTGGCATGAGATTACTTAATTCTGATTTGTCCACTATGCGGAAATTATCATGAATCATGAAATTGTGGCGCAACCTTCCGCGATACCAGCTATTCGGAAATCTGATCCTCAATCATAATGTGTTTCTCACAGTCGCATGCTATACCTGTATTTGGGGTAAAGCTTGGTATGGCATGACTCGGGGGAAGGCAAGAAAATGGGTAACACGTCGCTGGTCGGTCTACTGGACGCTCCGGCGGGCCCGGGGCTGGCGAAGGCACCGACGGGGATCGCTGGGCTCGATCAGATCACCGAGGGCGGGCTGCCACGGGGCCGGATATCGCTGGTGGCGGGCAGCGCGGGGGCGGGCAAGACCCTGCTGGGACTGGAGTTCCTCGTCGCGGGTGCCCGCCAGTACGGCGAGCCTGGCGTGCTGGTGAGCTTCGAGGAGTCAGCGGCCAAAGTTGCCCTCAACGCCCGATCGCTCGGCTTCGACATCGACGCGCTCCAGCGGGACGGATTGCTCGTGGTGATGGCTTTCCAAGTCGAACCTTCCGAGGTCATCACGACGGGAGTGTTCGATTTCGAACCGCTCTTCATGCTCCTCGACGAAGCGATCCGGCGGATCGGCGCGAAGCGGGTCATGCTGGACACCGTCGAGGTGCTGTTCGGTGCGTTCGGTGACGACGCGATCGTCCGGGCGGAACTCACCCGGCTGGCGCGCTGGCTGGAAGACCAGGGCGTCACCGTCATCGTGACCGGGGAACGGGGCGAGAAGAGCATCACCCGCCGCGGGATCGAGGAGTACGTCACCGACTGCGTGATCCTCCTCGACCATCGGGTGCGCGACGAGATCTCCACTCGCCGTCTGCGCGTGGTCAAGTACCGCGGTTCGGCACACGGTACTAACGAGTACCCGTTCTTGATCTCCGCCCGGGGCTTCATGGTGCTGCCCATTACATCGATCACGCTCGATTACACCGCCTCCGAGGAGCGGATTCCTACCGGCGTCGACCGCCTCGACCACATGCTGGGCGGCGGCTTTTTCCGGGGATCCACTGTCCTGCTCACCGGGACGGCGGGGACAGGCAAGACCTCACTTGGTGCGCACCTGGTCAATTCGGCCTGCAGCCGGGGTGAGCCGGCCTTGTGGGTCTTGTTCGAGGAGTCACCGGCCCAGGTCCTGCGCAATATGCGGTCGATCGGGCTGGACCTGCAGCAGTGGGTCGACGCTGGCTTGCTGCATATCTGGGCGGCACGGCCGTCCTCGTTCGGCATGGAGACTCACCTGGCAATCCTGTTCCAGCTGATCGAGGAGGTGTCGCCGTCGGTGGCGGTGCTCGACGGGGTCGCCGGCCTCGCTCACGGGTCCCCCGCCGCTGAGACCGCCTCGATGATGGCCCGCCAGCTCGACCTGCTCAAGGCCCGGGGGATCACGACCCTGGTCACATCGCTTGGCCACGAGAACGAGGCGGCGACGATGACGGTGTCGTCCCTGGTGGATAACTGGCTGCTGCTGCGCAATATCGAGACCAACGGTGAACGCAACCGGCTGCTGTTCGTGCTCAAATCGCGAGGCACGGCGCATTCGAATCAGGTGCGGGAATTCGTCCTCACCGACCATGGCGTCGAACTGGTCGAGGTGTATGTCAGCGCTGCGGGGATGCTGGTCGGTTCCGCCCGCCTGGCGCAGGAGGCGGCCGCACGTGACGCGGATGTGCAGGAGGCCGACAATCGGGACCGTCGGCTGCGTGCGCTGCGCGGCAGGATCGCCGAACAAGAAGCCCACATTGTCGCGGCCCAGGACCAGCTCGCCGCCGAGCGGGCCGAGATGGACCGGATCGACCTTCGCGAACGGCACCAGGCCGCGGTGGCCAAGGCGGACCGGTCCACCCTGGCGACCAGGCGCTGGGCCGATCCGGTCCCGAGCAACGGAGGGCAGCCATGAGCCAGCCTCGCACCCAGGATGGCGGGACTGGGACCGGGACCGGGATCGGGACCGGGACCGGGATCGCTGCCGATTCCGGGCAGACCTGGGATCTGCGTCTGTATGTGACCGGGCAGTCGCCCAATTGCGTCAGGGCGATCGAGAACCTGCGGCTCACCTGTGAAGAGCACATGCCCGGCCGCTACCGGATCGAGGTCGTGGACCTGCTCGAAAACCCGCGTCTGGCCGCCGACGACCAGATCCTGGCCGTTCCCACCGTGGTCCGCAGGCTTCCGTCGCCGATCCGCAAGATCGTCGGCGACCTCTCCGACACCGAACGTCTCCTGGTCGGGCTGCAGGTCCGACCGCCAGCGAGAGCCGCGACATGACCGCCACCATGCCTGCCTGCCGCTGGGCGCTGACCCTCTATGTCAATGGCACTTCCGCGAACTCCATTCGTGCCATCGAGAACGTGCGCCAGTTCTGCGATGAAGACCTCGGCGGCCACTTCACCCTGGAAGTCCTCGATGTGCTGCAGCACTCGACTCTGGCCGCGCGGGACGAGATTGTCGCCGTGCCGACGCTGGTCAGGCACCTTCCCGCCCCGCCTCGCCGCATCGTCGGTGACCTCTCCGACCTAGCCCGGTTGCGCCTGGAGTTCGGCCTGCGCCCGGTGGACGCCAGCAGCAGACGCATAGCCCCGGGCGGCTGAGGCCATGGCCCTTTCGTCAGTTCCCGAGGTCACGGACCTACGCCTGCCCACGACCGGGCCAGCCGTGGCGCGGCCGGGGGAGACGGCCGAGCTGGCTGAGGCGCGGGAACAGCTGCGCGAGGCGCTTGAGACGATCGAGGCGATCCGGGGCGGTGGAGTCGACTCGCTGGTGATCGGGCCGCCTGGACAGGAGCAGGTCTACTCCGTCGCCAGCGCCGACCGAACCTACCGTCTCATCGTCGAAGCGATGAGCGAAGGTGCCGCCACCATCTCCCCCCGGGGAGTGATCCTGGACGCCAACCCGCGACTGGGCTCGATGACCGGGAACCCTGCCGGGCATCTGATCGGCACCGCCGTGCTTGACCTGATCTCAGGCGCCGACCAAGCGGCGTTCACGCGCCTGCTTGATGTCGGCATCGGCGATAGCGCCCGGGGCGAGGTGGAGCTGACCGGGCCTGGGGACACCACCGTTCCGGTCCAGCTGGCGGTCAGCGGCTTCGACCTCGACGGCATGCTCCTGCGGTGCCTGGTCCTGACCGACCTGACCGCGCAGCACGTCGCGGAGACCCAGCTGGCCCAGGCGGCCGCCTACAACCGGAGCATCATCGACGCCAGCTTGAATCCCCTGGTCGTGATGGGCCGAGATGGCGTGCTCACCGACCTCAACGTAGCCACCGAGCGGGCGACCGGGTACGGGCGGGCCGATCTGATCGGAACCGCCTTCAGCGACTATTTCACTGAGCCGGACGTGGCCCGGGCCGGCTGCGAGAGGGCATTCCGGGATGGCGGGGCAAGGGACATCGCCCTGGAGTTGCGCCATCGCGGCGGCCATACCGCATCGCTGCTGTACAACGCCGCGGTCTTCCGGGACGCAGCCGGGAACGTGCTCGGGGTCATGGCGTCAGCGCGGGACGTGACGCAGATCAGGCGCGCGGAGTCCGCGCTGCGCGAGTCTGAACAGCAGCACCGTGCCCTGTTCCACAACGCCCCGATCGGCATCTGCCACCTGGCACTCAGCGGCGAGGTCATCCTGGCCAACCGCCGCCTCCTGGAAATCGTCGGCTTCACTTCGAAAGAGCTGCGATCCCTGCCTGCCGGGGGAATCGTCCATCCCGACGATCGCGGAGCCGATCTCGCCTCCATGCAACGGGTGTTGTCCGGAGAGATCGACACCTTTGCGGCGCAGAAACGCTACCTGCACAGAGACGGCGACATCATCTGGGTCGAGACGAACCACACCGTGATTCGCGACCCGGACGGCATCCCGCAGATGTTCGTCGCGACCGTGCGAGACCTCACCGCGCAACGCGACGCTGAAGACAAAGTCCGGACACTCAACGCCGAACTCGAAATCCGCGTCCAGCAGCGCACGGCTGACCTGGAACGGGCGAACAAGGAGCTGGAGGCTTTCACCTACTCGGTCTCCCACGACCTGCGCTCCCCGCTGCGCGGGCTGAGCGGATTCAGCGCACTCCTGGTAGAGGAGTACGGCGACCGTCTGGAGGAAAACGGCCGCGAGTACGCCAGGCGCATCGAGGCGGCGAGCGCGCGGATGGCCGATCTCATCGATGACCTGCTGCATCTGTCGCAGGTGTCGCGCATGGGCACGAAACTGGGCCGTGTTGATCTCAGCGCTGAGGTCACCAGCATCGCCGAAGAACTGCAGTCTGGTGAACCAGACCGCCGGGTCTGCTTCGACATCCAGGACGGCGTGTGGGTGATCGCGGACCGCAATCTCATCCGCACCGTGGTGCAGAATCTCGTCGAAAACGCCTGGAAGTTCACCGCCCGGCGGGACAGTCCCACGATCGAGTTCGGCACCACGCCGGTCCAAGGCAGCGTCGTCTGCTGTTACGTCCGCGACAACGGGGCCGGTTTTGACCCGGCCCAGGCCGGCCAGCTGTTCCAGCCATTCCAGCGGCTGCACACCGCCGAGGAATACCCTGGCACCGGCGTCGGCCTGGCCAGCGTTCAGCGGATCGTCGAACGCCATGGCGGCCGGGCCTGGGCGGAAGGGGCCATCGACAGCGGTGCCACCTTCTACTTCACCCTCAATGCGACGGCCGCGCCTGAGGATCGCGCAGGCGCGTGACCATCATGAGCAGGATCTGCGCGAGTCCGCCAGTGTGACATAGCAGCGCGGGAGAATGGCTGCCATGACCGATGCTGACCGCGCCGCGCAGGGGATGAAGGTCCGCCGGGAGGTGCTCGGCGACGAGCACGTCGACCGGGCGATCGCCAGCACCACTGAGTTCACCGCGCCGTTCCAGGACCTGATCAGCCGCTATGCCTGGGGCGAGGTATGGTCCCGGCCCGGACTGAGCCGAGCCGAGCGCAGCATGATCACGCTGACGGCGCTGGCGGCACTGGGCCAGGAAGTGGAACTCGCCATGCACGTGCGCGCAGCCGTGCGCAACGGGCTGACCGAGGCGCAGATCCGCGAGGTGCTGCTGCAGGTGGCGATCTACGCAGGCGTCCCGGCCGCCAACCGCGCATTCGCCGTGGCGCAGCGCGTTCTCGCTGAACTCGACATCGGCTAGGGCTTCGAAATTGACTCCGTAGTACGCACAGGTGTGCACTTAGCGGTCAGAAGTCGATATCGTTTCGGTAAAGGGAGCGGAGGGCGGGTCAGGCGTGGCGGAGATCGTGTCGCTCACAGCGGCTATCGAGGCCGCTGTCCACGATGGCGACACCGTCGCAATGGAGGGCTTCACCCACCTGATCCCGCATGCGGCGGGGCACGAGGTGATCCGGCAGCGACTGCGGGAGCTGACCCTGGTCCGGATGACCCCGGACGTGATCTACGACCAGCTGATCGGCGCCGGCTGCGCCCGCAAGCTGGTCTTCTCCTGGGGCGGCAATCCCGGAGTCGGGTCGCTGCACAGGTTCCGGGACGCGGTGGAGCATTCCTGGCCGGCCCCCCTTGAGCTGGAGGAGCATAGCCACGCCGGGATGGCCAACCGGTATGTGGCCGGCGCCTCCGGCCTCCCGTTCGCCGTCTTGCGCGGGTACAGCGGCACCGGGCTTGTCGCCCAGACGCCGAGCATCGCCGAGATCAGCTGCCCGTTCACCGGGGAGACGCTGACCGCGGTCGCCGCGCTGACGCCTGATGTTGCCGTGATCCACGCGCAGCAGGCCGACCGGGCCGGCAACGTGCAGTACTGGGGCATCACCGGGGTCCAGAAGGAGGCAGTGCTCGCGGCCCGGCGGTCGGTGGTCACGGTCGAGGAGATCGTGGACGTGCTCGAGCCGCGGCCGGGCGCCGTCGTGCTCCCGGCCTGGGCGCTGGGGTACGTGGCGGCAGTGCCCGGCGGGGCGCATCCGTCCTACGCGCTGGGGTACTCGGCCCGCGACAACGACTTCTACGTGGCCTGGGACGCGATCAGCCGGGACCGCGAGACATTCGCGGCGTGGCTGGAGCAGTACGTATACGGGCAGCAGACCAGCGGGCAGCAGACCAGCGGCAGGGGAACCGGGAATTGAGCGAGGCTAGGAGCGGGGCCGCCAGCTACTCGGCTGACGAGATCATGACCGTTACCGCCGCGCGGTCGCTGCGCGACCGGATGACCTGCTTTGTCGGGATCGGACTGCCCAGCGAGGCGGCCAACCTGGCCCGCGCCACCCACGCGCCGAACCTGGTGCTCATCTACGAGTCGGGGACGATCGGCGCCAAGCCCGGCTCGCTGCCGCTGTCCATCGGCGACGGCATCCTGGCGCTGACCGCTGACGCGGTCGTGAGCGTCCCGGAGATCTTCAACTACTGGCTGCAGCCCGGCCGGATCGACGTCGGGTTCCTCGGTGCCGCGCAGATCGACAAGTACGGCAACATCAACACCACGGCGATCGGCAAGGACTACGCCGCGCCGAAGGTCCGGCTGCCGGGTGCCGGCGGGGCACCGGAGATCGCCGCGTCCTGCCGGGAAGTGATTGTCGTCGTGCGGCAGAACCTGCGGGCCTTCGTCGATCAGGTGGACTTCGTCACCTCCGTCGGGTTCGGCGACGGGCCGGGGTGCCGGCAGCGACTCGGGCTGACCGGGGCCGGCCCGCAGAAGATCATCACCGATCTCGGGGTTCTCGAGCCTGACCCCCGCAATCAGGAGTTCGTGCTGACGGCGGTCTACCCGGGGGTTCCCGTTTCGCGGGTAAAGGACAGAACTGGCTGGGACCTGCGGGTCTCCGCGAGCCTGGCGGAGATACCGCCGCCTGCCGCCGCCGAGCTCAGCGCGCTGCGCGCGCTCCTGGCCGCCGGGCCAGCTGATCAGGGAGCGGACCGATGACGGCGCCGGTGCCGGCGGCCGGCGGCCTGAATCTGCCCCGCTACGAGCGGGCCGAGGGGGTGCACCCGCCGCTGGAGTCGCCGCAGTACCGGTCGTCGCTGCTGCGCTCGCCCAAGTGGCCGCTGGTCCCGCTGGCCCAGGGGCTGACCGAGGTAACCGGGCCGCTGCTCGGCGCGGAGCGGGTGACGGCGGCCGACGCGGACCTGACCGGCCGGCACGCTGGCGAGCCCATCGGCGAGCGCATCATCGTGACTGGTCGCGTCCTGGACTCAGGCGGCCGGCCGATCGCCGGCACGCTGGTAGAGATCTGGCAGGCCAACTCGGCCGGCCGGTACGCGCACCGCGTCGATGACCATCCAGCGCCGCTGGATCCGAACTTCGACGGCGTCGGTCGGTGCATGACCGACTCCGACGGCCGGTACCGGTTCATCACGATCAAGCCGGGCGCCTATCCGTGGAAGAACCATCTCAATGCCTGGCGGCCGGCGCATATTCACTTCTCGCTGTTCGGCCGGGCGTTCACGCAGCGCCTGGTGACGCAGATGTACTTCCCCGGCGACCCGCTGTTCGCGCAGGACCCGATCTTCAACTCCGTCCCGGACCCGGCAGCGCGGGAACGGCTGATCGCGCGCTTCGACCTTGCGGTGACGCAGCCGGACTGGGCGCTGGGTTATCAGTGGGACATCGTGCTGCGCGGGCCAGCGGCGACCGTATTCGAGCCGGCGGGGGAGCATCGGGGGGAGCACCGGTGAGCGGGCCGCTAACCCCGTCGCAGACGGTCGGCCCGTTCCTGGCTATCGGGCTGCCCTGGCCGGACGGGCCGTGGGTCGTCGACGAGGACGCCGCGGGCGCGATCACCATCACCGGCCAGGTGCTCGACGGAGCCGGCGAGCCGGTGACCGATGCGCTGGTGGAGACCTGGCAAGCCGGGCCGGACGGCAGCTTCGCCCATCCCGATGACCCGCGGGGCGGGGGGGATGCGCAGTTCCGCGGGTTCGGCCGGTGCCCGACCGACGCGCAGGGGCGCTACCAGATCATCACGCTGCGGCCGGGCCCGCTGCCCGATCCGGCGGGCGGTACGCAGGCGCCGCACCTGGATGTGTCGGTCTTCGCGCGCGGCCTGCTGGACCGGGTGGTGACGAGGATCTACTTCCCCGACGAGGAGGCGGCGAACGCCGCGGATCCGGCGCTGGCGTCCATCGCCGACCCCGGCCGGCGTGCCACCCTAGTCGCGGCGGTCCGCCCTGGCGGTCCGCCCGGCGAGTTCCGGTTCGACATCCGCCTGCAGGGCGGCCGCGAGACTGTCTTCTTCGATGTCTGATCCGGCTTCTTCGATGTCTGATCCGGGCCGCGTCCCGGTGCGGCTGGCTGCGTCGATCCAGGGACCGGCCGGCGCGCCGGTCTTGGTGCTCGGTAACTCGCTCGGAACCACATCCGCCCTCTGGGATCCGCAGCTGCCCGTGCTGGGCCGGCACTTCCGCCTGCTCCGGTACGAGCACCGAGGGCACGGGATTGCTGGCCGCGCCGGCGCCGGCCCCGGCCGCTCGCCCGCCCCACGCGGGCCGTACACGATCGACGAGCTGGGCGCCGACGTGCTGGCCCTGCTTGACCTGCACGGGATCGAGCGGGCGCTGTACTGCGGGGTCTCGCTTGGCGGCATGATCGGCCTGTGGCTGGCCGCGAACGCGCCGGAACGGATCGCCGCCCTCGCTCTGTGCTGCACGTCGGCGTACCTGCCGCCCGCGCAGATGTGGGCGGACCGCGCCGCGCAGGTACGCCGCGGTCAGCTGGCCGCGGTCGCGCCCCAGGTTGTCAGCCGGTGGTTCACCCCGGCTTTCCAGGCCAGGAACCCGGCGGTGATCGCCGCCTGCACAGCCGGGCTCGAGCGCACCGACCCGGAGGGCTACGCGGGCTGCTGCGAGGCGATCGCCGGGATGGACCTGCGGGCCTCGCTGGCGTCGGTCAGCGCGCCGACGCTGGTCATCGCTGGCGCGCAGGACCCGGCGACCCCGCCCTGGCATGGCGCGGTGATCGCCTCGGGGATTAGCGGCGCGCGACTGGCGGTCATCAGGGGAGCAGCGCACCTGGCGAACGTCTCGGCGGCCGGCGAGGTGACGTCCGCACTGCTTGCCCATCTGGGCGCGGTGGCCGGCTGACGGGCGGGTGGGGTCAGCGAAGCCACGGTCGGCGGAGCTACAGCGCGCGGAGCTACAGCGACCCTTGCTCGGCCACCCACTCTGTCTCCTGCCCGGTGATTTCGGCGATCCGGTCGTAGTCGGTGTCGTAGTGCAGCACCGTTGCGCCATTCAGCTCGGCGGTGGCCGCGATGATCAGGTCGGGCAGGCGGAAATGGCGATGCTGGCTCTTGGCGGCCAGCTGCCGGTGTACCTCCAGCGCCCGGTCCATTGCCGAGGCCGTGACGTCTATCCACCGGTGGCCATGCAGCGCCCCCCAGAGCACCTCGTAGCTGCCCGGGTCAGGGGCATTGTTCAGGTACTCCAGCGCGGTCATCTGGCAGGCGGCCAGCCTGCCTTCTACGAGCAGCTCGGTGAACCGGCGGCGGACAGCCTGGTGGCGGCCCTGCAGGACGTAGACGGAGGTGTCGGCCAGGTAGACAGCCCCGGCCATCAGGACACGCGTCCCTGCCTGGCCTCCTCCGCCAGCCGGGATAGATCACGCCCGCCGCTGTAACCGAACGCTTCCTTCGAACCTGCGAAGTCCATGTCGACGCTGTCGAATGCTGCCAGAACACGTGCTGCCTGATCCTTAACCGCCTGAGCGCGCAGTGCCTGGTTGATGGTGGCCACCTTGGTATTCGTGCCGAGGACTTTCCTGGCTGCCTCCAGCCACTCCTCATTGACGTCCACCGTGATGCGTGTCATGACTATTATGATACACCAAGATCGTCACAGTTTAAGCATCAGATCTGGGTGGTATAGCCCATCAGGGCCGGCTAGCGGGAGGTGGGGTCTGATGAGCGAAACCGGATGCGCGGCCGGTGCGTCTGAACGGGCATGGACATTGTGATGCGCCGTGGTCCCCGCGCCGCCGCGGCAGCGCTGGCAGGTGCTGCGCTGCTGGCAGCCGGGTGCGTCGGCTGCGGCTCGGCCCCGGCATCGCTGCAGAAGCCGATCGTCAGCCGCGGTGTCGCGGCCAGGGTGCCGGCCGGCGACCCGCGCGCGCTCGCCGTGGCGGACACCTCGTTCGGCCTGGACGTGCTCGGCGCCCTGTGCCGCGCTGATCCGCGCGCGAACATCGTCCTGTCGCCCGACAGCCTCGCGGCCGGGCTGGGCATGGCCTACCTGGGCGCGCGCGGCGGCACCGCCCGGGCAATGGCCCGGGTTCTGCATCTTCCCCCGGCCGGCCAGGGGCTGCTGGCTGACCTGCACGCCAGGTCGGCGGCCCTGCGCGCGGCTGACGGCCCCGGCGTCACCGTCCGCGAGAGTGACCTGGTGTGGGCCGACCCGTCGCTGCCGACCCGGCGCAGCTACCTCAATGACCTGGCGACCGGCTACGGCGCGGGGCTGGAGCGGGTGCCGCTGCTGAACAAGCCGGACCAGGCAATACGGCAGATTGACGCAGCGATAGCCAGCGCAACACGTGGTCACATCCCGCAACTGCTGGCCCCCGGCAGCCTGAGCGGCATCGGCTGGGTGCTCACCGACGCGCTCTACCTGAACGCGAACTGGGCGACGCCGTTCCAGGCCAGTCAGACCAGCCGGGGATCGTTCACCACGGCGGCCGGCCAGCGGGTCAGCGCGCATTTCCTGAACGGCGACGGATACAGCTTCACCCAAGACGGCGGCTGGACCGGCGTCGCACTGCCCTACCGGGGCGGCAAGCTGTCCATGGTGGCCCTGCTGCCGGACTCGGGCGCGCGGGGCTGCCCGGCGCTGTCGGCCGCCGATCTGGGGACGGTCACCGGCGGCCTGGCGCTGGCGGGCGGCGGGACTGGCAGCAGCGGGAGCAGCGGGCAGGCCGACATCGCGCTGCCCAAGGTGAGCCTCAGCACCAAGTCGAGCATGTCGGGACTGCTGAGCAAGCTCGGCATGGGCATCGCGTTCAGCCAGCGCGCCGACTTCACCGGGCTGTCGCGGGATGCATGCTGCATCGGCCTGGTTATGCACGCGGCTACCTTGCGGGTAGGGGAGAAGGGCACCGTAGCCAGCGCCGCCACCGCCGTCGGCGTACAGACCGCAACGGCGCCGTACAAGCAGCCGCGCATCGTGACCTTCGACCGGCCGTATGTTCTGCTGGTTACCGACACTGCCACCGGGGAGCCGCTGTTCCTGGCACGGGTAGCCAATCCGGCCGCTAGCTAGGCAGCGTCGTTAGGTCGTGCTCGTTGAGTTCGCGCTCGTCAGGCGGGGCTCGTTGCGCCGTGCCCGGACGGGGCGCAGCATGGCGACGGGGGTGCCGCCCGGCTGTCTCGTTTGGCGAATGGTGTTATTGCCCTTGAACTAAAATCCACGATCTTGCTGGAGGTTACATGCTGCCCTGGTCGGCCGACCTAGCCGGGCAAATGGAGGAACACACCATCACCAGCGAGCTACTGCGCGGCAATCCGCTCGGTGACCCGCATGAGCGGCCGCTGTGGGTCTACCTGCCGCCTGGCTACGACGACGGGCCCGAGCACCGCTACCCGGCCGTCTATGTGATCCAGGGATATACCGGGCAGCTCAGCATGTGGCGCAACAGGACGCCCTACCGGCAGCCCTTCACCGAGACCGCCGACGCCGTGTTCGCGACAGGCCAGGCGCCGCCGGCCATCGTCGTCTACGTGGATGCCTGGACCGCCTACGGGGGCAGCCAGTTCGTGGACTCGCCAGGCACCGGCCGGTACCACTCCTACCTGTGCGAGGAGATCGTGCCGTGGGTGGACGGGCACTACCGCACACAGCCGGACGCCGCGCACCGCGCGATCATGGGGAAATCGAGCGGCGGGTTCGGCGCGATGATCACGCCGATGCTGCGGCCGGACCTGTTCGGCGCGCTGGCGACGCACGCCGGTGACTCGCTGTACGAGCTGTGCTACATCCCGGACTTCGCCATCTGCGCCCGGCTGCTGCGCGACTACGACGGCGACATCTGGCGCTGGTGGGACGATTTCCGCTCCCGGCCGTCCTTCACCAAGGAAGCAGACCAGCATCTGCTGATGCTGCTCGGAGTGTCGGCATGCTTCTCCGCGCGCGAGGACGGCAGCGTCGACCTGCCGTTCGAGCCGGAGACCGGGGTGCTGCGCCCTGATGTGTGGGAGCGCTGGCTGGACTGGGATCCGGTCCGGATGGCGCCCAGGTACGCGGGAGCGCTGCGGTCGCTGCGGGCGGTGTGGATCGATGCCGGGACGCGTGACGAGTACAACCTGGATCTTGGCGCGGCGGCCTTCCGGGCCGCGCTGCGGGAAGCCGGAGTAGCCGACGAGGTGGTCCGCTTCGAGCTCTTCGATGCGGCGCACGGCGGAATCGACTACCGGTATCCGCTCTCCCTGGCCTGGCTCTGCCAACGGCTGGCTGGCTGACGCCCGGTCGGCTGGCTGGCTCGCTGGCCGGCGGCCACCCGGTGAACGATCGGGCCAGGCGCTACGTGGTCTGGGTAGAGGACACACCAGGTCACCAGACGAACATGGAGATTCAATGCGTATCCGATGGGGGGCGGCCGCTGCCGTCGCCGCAGCGACGATGTTCCTGGCCGCGTGCGGGAGTACAGCCTCGGGCAGCTCCGCTCCGCCCAGCAGCTCGGCGTCTGCTGCGGCCGCAGGTTCGAGCGCCAGCACTTCCGGCACCGGGATCAAGACCGCCAGCACCAGCATCGGCACGGTGCTGACCGACGCGAAGGGCTTCACGCTGTACTGGTTCGCGCCCGACACCATGACGACCTCGAAATGCAACGGCTCCTGTGCCGCGTACTGGCCGCCGGTGATCGGCAAGATGACGGCGGCGGCCGGAGTTTCGCTGCCAGGTAAGTTCGGCACCATCAAGCGGGCTGACGGCCAGGTGCAGGCCACCTACGACGGGCATCCGCTGTACACCTACAAGGGCGACACCGCGCCGGGGCAGGCAAACGGCAACGGAAGCAATGCCTCCGGCGGCCTGTGGTACGCCGTCACGCCGTCGGGCGCCAAGCCAGGCGCGTCGCCGAGTCCCTCCGCCAGCTCACGCGGTGGCGGCTACTGAGGTAACCCGGTGCGGGACGCTGAGCCGCGCTGACGCTACGGCGGTGACATGTGCGGCGGCTTGCCCTTGCCGAATGCCCAGCCCTCCACCCAGCCGGATTTCGGGTGGTAGCTGGCGGCTCCCAGGCTGCTGTAGTGCCATTTGCCATGCGGCTTGGCGTGCCAGTACGACCAGTACGCCCGGGCCGGGGCTCCGTTGCAGGGATTGGGCCGGTGGTTGATCGTGCAGATAAATCCCGGCAACCGGGGCACGAAGGTGTAGGTGAACCCGGCGGCCTTCAGGGCGGCCAGACCGGTGGCCGGGCGCTTGCGATCGCAGCGGACTTTGATCTTGCCGTGGAGCTTGGTGAAGTCGACGACGACGGTGACGCCCTTCCTGCCGGTGCAGGCCGCTGCGGAGGCCGGCGTCGCCCTGGTCACAACGAAGGCCAGGGCCGCCAGGAGCACGGCGAACAATGTGAGCATCGAAGACGTCCGGCTAGTCCGGATGCTTGGCGCGCTCATCAGGAGCATTCCAGGCGCGGGTCGCTGCGGTGGGCACCGCGGGAGGTCAGCTGCGCCAGGCCCACGTCAGCGAGACCAAGGATTCCCTGGGCGGTGGCGCTGGTGGCCGTGCTGCGGGTGAAGCCGGTCATGTCGTAGGCGATCGCTCCCCGGTGGCCGGTCTTACCCGAGCAGCCGACCTGCAGGCTGACCAGGAACTTCTTAGCGCGCGCGGCGCGATGGAACCACCGGCCGACGGCAAACGCTTCTCCCGCGAGTCCCGTGCTGTTGGCGTTCGGCACCGCGCCTGGCGTGCTGCCGAACCCGCCGTTGCCTCGCTGCGCGTGCTCGAGCCACGCTAGCCCGCGTTCGGCGGGACGTACCCGGCCGGCGGCCAGGAGGGCCTGCACATCCATGGCGGTGGCGTCGGCGTCGCTGGCGCAGGTCTTCTGGGCAAAGTCGAGCGGATAGCCGCCGTTCTTGCACTCAGTTGAGACAAGGAAGCTCACCGCCTTAGCCGGTGCCCTGCTGTGGCGGCTCAAGGCGATGATGGCCAGGGACTGGCTGAACGCGTTGCTGTAGTCGCCATAACGGGAATGGTCGGAGTACCGGCCTGAGGGCTTGAGCAGCCTGGCAAGGCGGGCGAGCAGGTTAACCTTGCCGAACCTGGCCGGATTGAGACCGCGGACCTCGGCAGCGAGCGCTACCTTGGCGGTCGCCCCGGCATAGGACTCGGTAGTGCCGTTGCCGATGTAGTTGGACAGGATGCCGGGCCGCTCTAGCCAGGAGACGGCCCGGGCGCCGAAGCCGTTTGCGCTGCCGGTCGCGGCGAACGCGAAGATCGCGTCGATGGTCAGGCCCTGATCGGGATAGGTGACGCCGTCCAGGACGGCGACGAAATGGCTGCCTCTGGTCATCTGCCTGGCCAGCCAGCCGGATGCGGCCTGGGCGCGGCCGGCCAGGGCGCGGCCGGCCTGGGGGTGGCCGGGCGCGGGCCGGGCCGCCTGGGCGTGGCCGGGCGCAGGGCGGGCCGTCGCCAGCGCGGGAGCGACCGCGGATCCAGCCGCGGCGCCAAGAGCGAGGATCAGCAGGAAAACGGCCAGTCGGCGTGCTCGGACGCTGGTCATCGGGTCGGCCTTTCCGGTCCGGCGGATTCCGGGGACCGGGCCCGTCAGCTGACGGCCAGGCTCCGGCCTGCGGACCACGGCAGGTTAGGGAGCAATGACGCGAAGATGTGGGTACTCGGGCTCGTCGGCGGCCTCACGGGCACTCCGACATACCGTTGCGGGTCAGCGCCGGGATCTCACCGGACTTCCCCCACCATCTCGCCTGTTCAGTTTGTGGTTGCACTCTGCCGCACCCAGCAGAAATGTGTCAACGCGCAACAGCGATAAGAGGCTCGGCGTGTCTTCCCGGATAGGCAGCGTATTCAGCCCTTGGCCCAGGATCGCGGGTCTCTGCTCCGGTGCGCCGCCCCCGGCGTTGACCACGACGAACGGTGTGTGGTCAGATAGGCTCCCAGCGCACCAGGGGAAGCCGGTCAGAATCCGGCACTGACCCGCAGCCGTGGGCTCGCATTTCATGCGGGCGAGTCGGAGCACCTGGCTGGATAGCAGCATCGTCTTAGCGTCGTCGTGGTCTACGGCGCGGAACATCAGGGGCTTGTCCTGGGGTGATCCGGGGTTCTGGGTTTCGCGCTTACGCCGCACCCCCGGGGAGGCTCATGTCGCTCGGCTCCTGCAGTCCGCGTAGCCGTATCCTCGCCTGGCTGACAGTACTGATCGTGACCGGCGGGCTGTCCTTCGGCTGCCAGGCTCCCGCGCTGGCGTCCGCTGCGAAAGGCAGCGGCCCGAATCTGGCCAGGGCGAGCGCGTACCTGGTCGCACCGGCCAACCTCATCGACGGCCACTACTATGAGTCCTTCCCGCATGCCGCTGACTTCGGCCTGACCATCGACGTCGCGCTGGCTCTCGCGGCCACCGGCCAGGAGAATCCCGCGCTGAGGAAGATCGTGGCGTTCCTGGCTGCCGGCGGTAAAGATGCGTCCGGGAAGACGATCAACAACTGGACCGGCCTCGGCACTGCGGACGCCAGCGGCGGCGCCATCGGCAAGGAAGCGCTTCTCGCCGAGGTGGTCGGCGACAACCCGCGCAGCTTCGGCGGTCATAACCTGATCGCCGGGCTGGACGCACTGGTATGTGTAGCTGGGTCTGCTGGGTCTGCTGGGACCTCTGGGTCCGCTGGGTCTGCTGGTGCGGACGGCCGCTGCCCGTCGGTCGGCAGTTACGCCTACGCCACCTCCGTATTTGACCAGGCGCTCGGCATCATGGCCCAGCTGCGCGCGGGCCAGCGGGAGAAGGCAGCCGCGCCCATCGCCTACCTGGAGAGCCTGCAGAATGCCGACGGGTCGTTCGCCAGCCTGATTCCCGCGGGCGGCGGGCCGGACGTCGACAGCACTGCCATGGCGGTCATGGCCCTCGCGCTGGCGCCCGGCCCGGTCGCTGCGGCGCACGTCACCTCGGGTGTTGCCTGGATCGCCCGGCAGCAGGAAAGTGGCGGCGGTTTTCCCGGCGCGGGCGGCGATTCGATCAACTCGGCTGGCCTGGCTATCCAGGCCCTTACCCTCCGGGCCGCCCAGTATCAGCCGCGCATTAGCGCGGCTCAGGTATTTCTCGCCCGCCAGCAGAACAGCGACGGCGGGTTCAAAGCCGACGCCGGCGGTCAGGAAGGGTCGAACCTGCGCGCGTCCGCGCAGGCAGTGGGCGGAGCCGTCGGCATCTCGTTCGGCATCCTGCGCCGGGATCTGAACGGCCGATCCGCTGGTACCGGTCCCGGCATCAGCATCGTCGTCGTCGCTTTGCTGGCTGCGCTCGCCCTCGCCGTCGCCGCGGTCCTGGCCCTGCTGCTCCTGCGGCGGGGGCGTCTGAACTCTCGGTCGGCCAGCCAGGAAAGCTCCCGCTTGGCTCACCGGGTCAGCTCGTGACTCGCCAGGCCCGCCGGGAGCCCAGCCCGTGGTGGTCGCGGTCTGCCGCTGTTGTTATCGGGCTGGTCAGCACGGCGATGACACTCGCCGCGACCGGGGTCCCGGCTGCGGCGGCCCCCCGGCCGGCGGACCACTGCGATGCCACGACGGGGGTGGTCGTGTCGGTCGACTTTGGCCACTGGGGCGGGCCGATACTGCGCTCCTGCGGCACGACCCCGACTACTGGCTACGCTCTGCTCAACCAGGGCGGCTGGCATACCGCCGGCACCGAGCATGACGGGCCCGGGTTCATCTGCCGGATCGGCTACAGCGGCTACCATCACGGCACCCAGTACCCCACGCCATCGCAGGAACCGTGCGTGCTCACGCCTCCGGCTAGTGCCTACTGGACTTACTGGCAGGCTGGCCCGGGCCAGAACGCCTGGAGTTACAGCCAGATCGGTGCGATGAGCTACCGCCCCAGGCCGGGAAGCGTCACCCTGTGGGTTTTCGGCGGTACCAACCTCAGCGGGACCGTCGGCTCGGCCGTCCCGAACATCAGTCCCGACAGCCTGCGCGCCTCGCCGGCCGCCGGCGCGGCGTCCGCGGGAGAACCGGAGATAGTCAATGCGGCCCCGATGGCAGCCAGCGCGAGCATCAGCAGCGGCTCGCCGGCGCCGGCGATCATCGCGCTGGTAGTCGTGCTGCTGATGGCGGCCGCCGGGACCGCCGCTACCCGGCGGCGTGCCCGGCGGGAGCAACCATGGCGGTAAGCCGGGCGGACGGACCTGCCGCCCGGCGCCGGCGGGCTGGATCCTGGCGCGGTAACCAGCTGCCCCGGGTACTTCATCCGGTCGCCTGGTGGATATGGGCGCTCGCAATTGCCGTGGCCGCCAGCCGGACCACGAACCCGCTGTTGCTCCTGCTGATCCTGGCTGTCCTCGGCCTGGCCGTGACCATGCGGCGCGGCGATGCGCCGTGGGCGCGGGGATATCGCTTTTACCTGCTCATGGCGCTGACCGTCATCGCCATCCGGATCGTCTTCCGCGTCGTCTTCGAAAGCGGGGTCACCCCTGGCGACCACATCCTGTTCCGGCTGCCCCAGATCCCGACCCCATCCTGGTACGCCGGTGTCCAGATCGGCGGGCCGGTGTCACTGCAGGCGGTACTGTCCGCAGCCCTCGACGGCGGGAGGCTGGCCTGCCTGCTGTGCTGCATCGGTGCCGCTAACACGCTGGCCAATCCCAAGCGCGCCCTGCGGGTGCTGCCTGGCGCGCTCTACGAGCTTGGCGTCGCGGTAACGGTCGCCCTGTCAGTGGCCCCGCAGCTAGTGGAGAGCGTCCAGCGGGTACGCCGCGCCCGGCGGCTGCGCGGCGCTGGCGGCCGTGGCTTGCGGGCACTGCGGGCCATCGCCGTCCCGGTCCTGCATGACGCGCTGGAGCGATCGCTGCGGCTGGCGGCAGCGATGGACTCGCGCGGATACGGGCGCACAGGTAACGCCACTGCTACCAGCAGGAGGCTGACAGCGGCCTTGCTGCTGACCGGCCTGGCCGGGCTCTGCGTCGGCGCTTACGGGCTTCTTGGCACCTCGGTGCCCCCCGCGCTGGGCATCGGCGGGTTCACAGCCGGGGCGGCGTCGTGCATCGCCGGGGTGATCCTCGGCGGGCGGCGCGTATCGCGAAGCCACTACCGGCCGGACCCGTGGCGCTGGCCGGAATGGGTCGTCATCGGCTGCGGCCTCGCCAGCGCGGCTGTGCTGTGCCTGAAGGCGGGTTACAACCCTGCCGCGCTGAACCCGGAGTTGTATCCATTGCACTGGCCGTCACTGCCGCTGATCCCCACCCTGGCGATCCTGGCAGCTGCGCTGGCCGCATTCGTCGCGCCGCCCCCGCCCGCAGCCGCGAGCCTGGACGCAACCGCACCGCAGGCACAAGCAGGCGTGCAGACCTTCGCGGGAGCAAGCCGGTGATCCACTTCGATAAGGTCGGCGTCACGTATGACGGCAGCGCAGTTCCTGTCCTGCGCGGGGTCAGCCTTCGGATCGAAGAAGGCGAGCTGTGCCTTGTCATCGGACCTACCGGCAGCGGGAAATCCACGCTGCTCGCCGCCATTAACGGCCTGGTGCCCTACTTCACCGGCGGGACACTTACCGGCCGGTTGGTCGTCAATGGCCGCGACACCGCTCACAACCGGCCACGCGAGCTTGCCGACGTCGTCGGAGTCGTCGGCCAGGATCCACTGGCCGGGTTCGTCACCGACACCGTTGAGGAAGAGCTCGCCTACACCATGGAGCAGCTCGCGATCGGCCCGGCGGCGATGCGCACCCGGCTGGAGGAGACCCTTGACCTGCTGGGTATCGCTGACCTGCGGCACCGGGCGCTGCGCACCCTGTCCGGCGGACAGCAGCAACGCGTTGCCATCGGTGCCGCGCTGACCGCGCATCCGCCGATCCTGGTTCTTGACGAGCCAACTTCTGCCCTTGATCCGGCGAGCGCCGAGGACGTTCTCGCTGCGATCGCGCGCCTTGTGCACGACCTGGGCGTGACGGTTGTCCTGGCCGAGCATCGGCTGGAACGAGTTCTGCCGTACTGCGACCGGATCGTCTACCTGGCCGGCGACGGCACGGCGACGCACGGCCGCCCGGCCGACGTTCTCCGCCGAGCGGAAGTCTGCCCGCCCGTCGTTGAACTCGGCAAGCTGGCCGGGTGGGATCCGCTCCCGCTCTCGGTGCGTGATGCCCGCCGGCGGGCTCCGCAGCTGCGTCATCAGCTGCCCGAGACGCCGCCTCGTGCCAGTCGCACCGACCGCAGCGACCCGGCGGGCTCGCCTGCGCTGAAGGCTCGCGGCATCGTCGTGCGGTACGGCCCGCTCGTCGCCGTCCGCGCCGTCGACCTGACACTGAGACGCGGTGAATGCACCGCGCTGATGGGACGCAACGGCTCCGGGAAATCATCCCTGCTCTGGGCGCTGCAGGGCACCGGGCCCCGAGCCTCCGGCACCGTCAGCGCCGGAGCCACAGCCGCCGACCCGGCGGAGCTTCCGCCGGCCAGGGCCAGGAGCCTGGTCGGCCTGGTGCCGCAGGCACCGGCCGATCTGCTCTACCTCGACACGGTGCAGGCCGAGCTAGCCCGGGCCGACCGTGACGCCCATGATGCCCGTGATTTCCGGGCCGCCCGTGACGTGCGCGACGTCGGCGCGAACGGGCAGCGCTCAGCGGGCGTCATTGCTCTTGCCGCGTCTGCGCGCGCGATCCTCGACACCATCGCACCGGGCATCCCATCCGATCTGCATCCAAGGGACCTGTCCGCCGGACAGCAGCTTGCCCTGGTCCTGGCCATCCAGCTGACAGCCGCACCCGCGGTGATCCTGCTCGACGAACCCACCCGTGGGCTCGACTACCAGGCCAAAGCGGGCCTGATCCTCGCCCTGGATCAGCTTGCCGCCTGCGGACACGCCGTCGTCGTGGCAACCCACGACGTCGAGTTCGCGACCCGGGCCTGCGACCGGGTTGTCGTGCTGGCCGAAGGGGAGATCGTCAACGACGGACCGGCCGCAACAGTGCTGACCGCGTCACCGACCTTCGCGCCGCAGGTCGCCAAGATCCTGGCCCCGCTGCCGTATCTCACCGTGGCGCAGGTGGCCGCCGGACTCGACCGCGTCACCGCATCATGACATCGCTTCAGGGCACCGTGACAGAGCACCGGAATAGGACACTGGCCGCCATCCGCGTCCGGCCCCGGTCCGCCGCCGCGATCGCGATGGCGTCGGCACTAGGCCTGGTGGCATTTTTGTGGCCGTTCGTCGTTGCCCCGGGCACATTCTCCTCTACCGAGACGCCACCGCTGATATTCGGCGTGCTGATCGTCCTGGTCCTCGCGGTAGTGTTCGCGGAAATCGCCGACGGCGGCATCGACGCAAAAGCCATCGCCATGCTCGGCGTGCTGTCTGCGATCAACGCGGCGCTGCGGCCGCTCGATGCCGGCACCGCCGGCATCGAGACCGTGTTCTTCATTCTCGTACTCGCCGGGCGGGTATTCGGAGCCGGCTTCGGCTTCGCCCTGGGCTGCACGTCGCTGTTTGCGTCCGCCCTGCTGACGGGCGGGGTCGGGCCATGGATGCCCTACCAGATGTTCGGCTGCGCATGGATCGGCATGCTCGCCGGGCTGCTCCCGCCACTGCGGGGGAAGGCTGAGATCGTCATGCTGGCTGCGTACGGAGCGGCCGGGGGCTACCTCTTCGGGTTCCTGCTCAACTTGTCGTTCTGGCCATTCTCGCTCGACCCGTCGAGTTCCATCGCCTACCAGCCCGGTCTGTCCTTCGTCGAGCAATGGCACCGGTACCTGCTCTTCGACGCCACCACCTCGCTTGGCTGGGACACCGGCCGGGCTATCACGAACGTCGCTGCCATCCTGCTGGCCGGACCGGCAGTCCTGGCCGCGTTCCGTCGCGCCGCGCGGCGCGCCAACTTCCGGCCCGCGGTCACCTTCTCGCCAGCGCAGCCCGCAGCCCGCGAGTGGCCGGTCCCTGACGTGCCGGTGCAGCAAGACCCCGTCCCAGACCCGGCGAATAGGAGAAAGCGCGCGTCTGCATGAACTTGAGGATCGCAGCTCCCATGATCCACTTGCTGGCGCCCCGGTTCCCCGGCAGTGTCGCCGGCCGAGACGCTGGCTTTCATGACCGGGGACGTTAGCCAGGCGGTGAGTCTGAGAATCGTCCCGGTTCCCTCGCGTGGTGGCGGCGTCGCGGGCTGAGGCGCAGGCTTTTCGTTGCCGGGGACGTTTGTCAGGCGGCGGGTCTGAGAATCGTCCCTGTTCCGTGCCGTCCTGGTGTCGTGGCGCGTCACCCGGCGTGTCCCGCCCCGCCGCGCATCCCGCCGCACATCCCGCTGACATGCCCGAAGCAAACGCCGGGCAGCGCTGCCCCATTACTGCGAGCCGACCGAGGGCGTGCTCAGCTGACGACTCGTGCCTGCCGGGGCTGCGGCTCAGGACTGGCCGGAACTGGAGCAGTCCGCCGGAACCGCGGCGGCCTCGCGCCGCCAGTAGCTGGGCAAGGCGCTGTAAGGATTGGCTCCAGCGAGATTGGTGAAGTAGACATAACCGGCCCTGTCGGCTCTAGACAGCCGGATTGCGCTGGTGAGCCTCGGTCCTGACGTTGCGTAGATCACGTCCGCGAACCGGGCGGGCCGGAAGTGGCCGACCCACCGGGGCACCTGCAGCTGGCGGTAGCTGGCATAGGAGCCCTCAAACACCAGCACGACATCGGCCACCGACAGGTAACGCCGATCGGGGTAGGTGCCGGGGTTCAGCCACACCGCAGACCCCGGAATTTCCCGGCGAATATACCTGGCCAGCTTCCGGTAGTAGGGGAGCTCGCTGGCAGTGGCTGCGGCCAGGTCCAGCATCATGCCATTGACTTTGTACCAGTCCTTGTAGTGCCGGACATCCGCCTCCACCGCGGCTATCGGGCGCTGTCCGTAGACCGTAGACGAATATCCCAGGACGCTGATGCCAGCGGCATGCGCCCGCCGTACCAGGGACTGGAAATGCGCAAGCGGCGAGCTCCCCGGTCCGTTGTCGACGTTCAGGAACATCACGCCGGGCGGAGGCTTGCTGCCAATGGCCCGTCTCCAGCCGCTTCCCGAATAGAAATAGGACGGAACGACTACGTGCTGACAGCCTGTCGTAGCCCGCGCAGCCGAGTCCGCGGTTGCGCCGGCCGTCGTCCCGAGCACCAGGGCCGCAGCAAGCAGCGCGACCACCGCCGGCCTGCTGGCCAGCGGCCGGAAGGTCCGCCAGGCTCTCCCTGAGTGTGCTGTCCGTGCCATGTCAGTATCAGCCCGGGACCTGCCTGGCACCCAGCACCCAAAGCGGTACGGAACATTACATTTCCTCACGCGGCATGCACGCAGGAATCATCTCTCATCCCGGCCCGGCCATGGCGGTAATCGCTGATCTCATCAGGCCGGAGCCGGTGGGGGCGCCAGGATGGTAAGGGCCGACGGCAGTGCGCGGATGCGCAGCGGAACACCGGCCGGCAGCGGCATCGCGCCGGGCAGCGCCTCGCCGTCGGCGGCGGCGGGAAGATCGCGGCTGATGGTTAAGGTGATCTCGGCGCTGCGCTCCAGGCTGATCTGCGGCAGCTCCACATGGGACCCGTCTTTGATCTTCATCAGCGCGCGCACGAAGGCCAGCCTGGGACCGTGGCGCATCAGGACGATGTCGAGTATCCCGTCGTCGATCAGCGCCGGGGGAGCGACCTGCATTCCGGCGCCGAAATATGCCGAGTTGGCGATCACGACCGCATAGCCGGCGAACTCGTGCACAGCCGGGGATACTGCCGGGGGTACTGCCGGGGACACGGTCGAGAGCACGTCAGCGGGCACCTCCGAGTCCGCCTCGGAGGGCCCGAGGGCGGCGCACTCGACCCGGAACGAGGCGGACTGCCAGCGGGCCAGCGCGCGCAGGGCCGCCACCGGGTACACCATCGGCCCGGTGAGCCACCGGCTGGCGTTGGCGATCTCGCCCGCCACCGACGGGACGCCGGCATACACGCTGCCAGCCACTACGCTGTCCGGCCAGCCGGGGATGCTGACGCCGATCAGGTCGACCTGCCGCGACCGTCCGCAGGTCAGCACCGCGACGGCGGCTGCTGGCTCGATCGGGATGCCCAGCACCCTGGCGAGGTCGTTGCCGCGGCCCGCCGGGATGATCCCGTACGTCCCGCCCGCGGCGGCCACTACTCCGGCCAGCGCGCCGACGGTGCCGTCACCGCCCACGGCGACCACCGCATGGCCGAGCCGGGCACCGCCGCCGGCGAGTTCCCGCGCGTGCTCCAGGCTGGCGGACTGGCAGACCTCGAACGCCGTACCGGTGGCCTGCAGCGCGGCGACAGCGGCCGAAAGGACGCGCAGGGCCCGGCCGTGACCAGCCGCCGGGTTGACCACTAGGCGCAGCAGACCGCTCACGGTTGCAGCCTCCTGTCATAGGCCAGAACGGCCAGGCTACTGGGGTTAGGACGCAATATGCTTACGCCGCCGGTCATCGGCCGCGCTCCCGGAGCGGCCCGGCGTACCATCGGGCCCATGGCGGGTCAGGACAAGGCACTAGGCACCAGGGCGGGCTTCCTCCAGGTGCAGACCACGACTGACTCGCGGGCGGAAGCCATCGAGCTCGCCCACGCCGCCGTCGCGGCCAGGCTGGCTGCCTGCGCGCAGGTCGCCGGGCCGATCGCGAGCACCTTCTGGTGGGAGGAGAGCCTTGAGCGGGCCGAGGAATGGCTGATCATGCTCAAGCTGCCCGCCGACCGGTATGACGAGCTGGCCGAGTTCCTCGCCGAGCGGCACAGCTACGACGAGCCGGAGATCATCGCGACGCCCATCGTGGCCGGCTCGCCGGGTTATCTAAGCTGGATGGAGGAGGAGACCAGGCGAGAGTGACGGACTGCTGGTCCGTTACCAGGAGGGAGGCCGTTGATGGCCTCGGGTGCAGCCCAGCCGCGCGCTGGTGAGGCGGAGCTTCCCGCCGACGGCGGGCTCTTCGGACCGGACTCGGTCACCTGGCGGCTCATGAGTGAGCCGGTAATGTGGGTCGGCGGCGTGCGCGCCCTGTACCTGCAGGCGCTGAATCCGCGCACGATGCGCGGGACCTGGCAGAACACCCTGTTCACTGACCCCAGTGAGGCCTGGGGCCGGTTCGTGCGGACGACCGAGTTCGTGCGGGTACGAACCTACGGGACCATCCCCGAGGTGGAACGGGCAGGCCGCCGGATCCGGAAGATCCATTCTTCGCTCACCGGGATCGACGAAGACGGCCAGCAGTTCCGGCTGGACGAGCCGGAGCTGCTGATGTGGGTGCACTGCGGCGAAGTCGCCTCCTATGCCGACATCGCCCGGCGCAGCGGCATGCGGATCTCGGCCGCGGATCTGGACAGATTCGTGGCGGAGCAGCGCCGCGGTGCCGAACTGGTCGGACTGGATCCGGCCTCCGTGCCGGCCACCGTTGCCCAGCTCGACGACTACTACCAGCAGATGCGGCCGCAGCTGCGCGCGTGCGAGGAGGCCAAGCTGGCACTCCGGCTGTCTTACAACCCGCGGGTTCCCGCCGAGTACCTGCCGCTGAAGCTGCTCTTGCCGTCACTGAACACCCTGGCGTTTGCCTCCCTGCCCCGCTGGGCCCGCAAAATGTACGGCGCGCCGGGGAGTCCGGTGACCGATATCGGCGCGACGGCCGCGCTGCGTGCCGCCTACGAGTCCACCTCGCGCATCCCCCGACGGCTGCTGTTCATGCCCGCCGCGGCCGCCGCGGCCCGGCGCCGGCGCCGGGCAGGCGACCGCGGACTGGCGGTCCAGGCCGGATAGGCCGGATAGGCCGGATAAGCCGGATAGGCCGACACCGGCCGCTTCGCTAGACCGTCGGCGGAACATTCCACGACCTGATCACCGGCTCGCCGTGCTCGAGTCCCAGCGTGGACAGGGTTCCGGTATCCAGCCGGAACAGCCGGCCACCATCAGGATCGAGCTGCAGCCAGCGGGCGGCCAGCACGCGCAGCAGGTGCCCGTGCGCCACCAGCGCCACATCGCCGTCGGAGAGCAGCGGCAGCACCCTGGCCAGCACCGCATCGGCCCGCGCGCCCACCTGAGCCACTGTCTCGCCGGGATGAGCGGCATCCCCGGGGATCACGCCATCGCGCCACAGGTACCAGCCGGGCCGCTGCGCCCTGATCTGCGCCGTCGTGCGCCCTTCGTAGCCGCCGTAATCCCATTCCAGCAGATCCGGGTCGGGCTTGGCAGCAGGGAGCCCGGCGAGCACGGCGGTCTGCCGGGCCCGGGCAGCCGGGCTCGTGAACGCCGCGCTGATGTCGCGCCGGGCAAGCGCCGGAGCGAGCGCGGCAGCGGACGCCTCGCCGCGGGTGGTGAGCGGGACATCGGTGCGGCCGGTATGCCGGCCGGACGCGCTCCACTCGGTCTCGCCGTGCCGGACCAGGATCAGCTCTCCCATGGCCCACCATCTTTGCCGACGCACCAGCGGTGCGACCCGGCGGGCGGGAACCTTCGGGCCGGCTCGTTCGCTGAGCCAGTAAAACCCTTGCCCTGACCCCTGCGAGGCTCGATGCGCCGGCTCAGCAGGCGAGGCTTGCCCGAACCCGCGATTGCGGTCCGCTCCTTTGGCGCGCCCCCAGTTGTCGAGCGAATCGCCCGCTGGAGCATCCGGCACCGGAAGACCGCCGTCATCGGCTGGCTGGTGGTGGTCGGCGCGGCGTTCCTGGCGGGACAGCTGATGGGCATGCGGAACCTGCCGCAGTACGACCCGGGGCCAGCCGGGCAGGGAGAGCAGATCCTGCACCGGCTCGCCGTGACCACCCCGCCGGCCGAGAGCGTGCTCATCCAGCCCCGGGGTCCCGGTGCCGCCGAGCGCACGTATGCCGACGACCAGCAGTTCCGGCAGGCAGCGAGCCAGGTGGCGGCCGCGCTGGCCGACCTGCCCGGGGCGGCGGAGGACATCAGCGGGCCGCACCTGCTCGTGACGGCCGCCCGGCTGCGGGGGACCGCGCCGCGCGGCATTGCGCACGCTAACGGCCTTGTCTCAGCCGACGGGCACAGCGCGCTCGTCACGTTCCGGGTTGCCGGGCCGCACGCCGACGCGGACTCCACCGTCGGGGCTGATCTGCAGGCCGTTGCCAGGGTCCAGGCCAGGTTTCCCGATCTGCTCGTGGCCGAAGCCGGCGACGCCAGTACCGACGCGGCGGCAAATGCCCTGCTTGCGTCCGACTTCCGCAAGGCGGAGCTGACATCCGTGCCGATCACCCTGATCCTGCTGCTCGGCGTGTTCGGCGCACTGATCGCCGCGGGCATCCCGGTCCTGCTGGCCGGAACTGCCGTGACTGCGGCGGTGTCGCTGCTGGCCATCCCCAGCAGGTGGATCCCGATCGGGTCAGGTACGTCCGAGATCGTCCTGATCCTCGGGATGGCAGTGGGCGTCGACTATTCACTGTTCTACCTGCGCCGCGAGCGTGAGGAGCGCGCGGCGGGCCGCGGCACCGACGATGCCCTGCGGATCGCGGCGGCTACCTCGGGCCGGGCCATCGTCGTGTCCGGGGTGACGGTGATGATCTCGCTGGCCGGGCTGTTCCTGACCGGTATCGACCTGTTCACCGGCATGGCAGTCGGCACGATCACGGTGGTCGGCGTGGCCGTAGCGGGATCGCTGACCGCGCTTCCCGCGCTGCTGTCCCTGCTCGGCCCCTGGGCGGACCGCTGCCGGGTCCCGCTGGTCGGCCGCCGGCGTACCGCAGCCAGGCCGTCGCGGCTGTGGGCGGCCCTGGTGCGCCGGGTGGTCATCCATCCGCTGGCCTGGGGCGGGGCAGCCACGGTCGCGCTGCTGGCCCTCGCCGCCCCGGCGCTCGGCATGCGGATCGGCAATCCCGTCATCGACCTGCCGACCAACCTTCCTATCGTGCAGACCCTGGACAAGATCTCCGCTGCCTTCCCTGGCCGGCCCGCCCCGGCGGAGGTGGTGGTGACCGGGCACGATGTGACCGGCCCCGCGATGCGCAGCGCCGTCGCGGCGCTCGCCGGGCGGGCATCCCCCGATGGCCCGGTCCGCGGCCCAGTCACCGACGACGCTGTCGCAGGCGGCCAGGCGCTGATCGTCGATGTGCCGCTAGCGGGCAACGGCTCGGACGGCGCCTCCAACAGTGCTCTGCTGGCCCTGCGCGGCCAGATCCTGCCCGCGACGCTCGGCCGGGTCAGTGACGCCAGCTACGTGGTGACGGGCTCCACGGCGATCAATCACGACTGGAGTGCGGTCCTGCACGAGCGCGCGCCTCTGGTGCTCGGTGTCGTCGCGGTGCTGGCATTCTGCGTGCTGGCGACAGCCTTCCGGTCGGTGTTCCTGCCGCTGGTCTCGATCGTTCTCAACCTGCTCTCGCTCGGAGCCGCTTACGGCCTGGTCACCCTGATTTTCCAGGACGGCCATCTGGAGGGCCTGATCGGCTTCACCTCCTACGGCGCGATAGCGCAGTGGGTGCCGCTGTTCATGTTCGTCTTCCTTTTCGGGCTCAGCATGGATTATCACGTCTTCATCCTCAGCCGGATCCGGGAGCGGTGGTGCGGTGGCGCGAGCACGGCGGAGGCCGTGATCGGCGGTGTCTCCAGCAGCGCCGGGGTGGTGACAAGCGCGGCGGTCATCATGATGGCCGTGTTCTCAGTCTTCGCGTCGCTGTCGTTCGTGGATGTCAAGACGCTCGGCATCGGCCTGGCATTCGCCGTGCTGATAGACGCCACCGTGGTGCGCGGAATCCTGATGCCGGCGGCCATGGCCCTGCTGGGGGAGCGCAGCTGGTACCTGCCGCGCTGGCTGCGCTGGCTGCCGGCCGACAGCCAGTAGCCAGGCCTGGTGCGGGTACGCCAGCTGGCCAGCTGGCGGCCGACTCGGGCTGGCCTGCTCTGCGGGCCGGCCGAACCGGTGCCCGGGAATGGGTCGAAACAGGTGCCCGGGAATGGGCGGCGCACTGGCGTCGGGCAGGATCGGGTCATGGCCAGGCTGCAGCGCGGCATCGCGGTGCCCTGTTTCGCGGAAGATCCGGCCGAGCTCATCGAGCTTGGCGTCGAAGCGGAGCGGCGCGGTTTCGACGGTTTCTTCCTCTGGGATCACCTGGTATTTGCTGACACCGGCGACGGACCGCCGATCGTCGACCCGTGGCTGGTGCTCGCGGTCGTGGCTGCGCGGACAAGCACGATCAGGATCGGGACGATGATTACGCCGGTGCCGCGCCGTCGTCCCTGGCAGCTGGCCAAGGTGACGACCACCTTGGACCGGCTGAGCGGTGGCCGCGTCATCTTGGGCGTCGGTATCGGCTCGCCCGCCTACGGCGACTTCGGCATCTTTCACGAACCGGCCGGCGAGCGGGAGCGGGCGGAACTGCTCGACGAGGGACTGGATGTCCTTGCTGGCCTGTGGAGCGGCGAGCGTTTCTCCTACTCCGGCAGGCACTTCACCGTCGATCCCGTCCGGTTCATGCCGGTCCCGGTGCAGCGGCCCCGGATACCAGTCTGGGTAGGCGGAGTGCTGCCAGCGAGCCGGCCGGTCGCGCGCGCCGCCCGCTGGGACGGCATGGTGCCGATCCGCTATGCCGACGGCAGTCTGGTCCGCCCGTCGGCCCGGGACATGGCGGATATCGCTCGCCAGGTCTCGGGCATCAGGGGCAGCACCGAGGGCTTTGACCTGGTGGTCTGGGCCGACCTCGCAACATTGCCCGGCGAGGTCATCGAGTTCGCGCGCTCCTACCAGGCGGCCGGCGCCACCTGGTGGATCGAGTCTGCGCGGTCAGGGCCCAGCTGGTGGGAAGGCGCTCAGGCACGGGTGGCTGCTGGCGTATGACCCAGCCCGGCCTATTGCGGCCGGGCAGTCATCGAGCCTTATATCTGCCGCTTCTACCATCTACGGGTGAGTGATTCAGCTGCAGGCCCGCCGCCTGAGGTGCCGGTTCCTGCCGATGATTTCTGGCCTCCCTGGCGGCCGGCTTCATCGGTCTGGCCCGTGCCGCCATGGAGCGCGCTTGAGCCTCCGGCAGCGCCTGAGGTGCCGGCCTCCTCCGAGCTGGTGCCGGCCCCGGCTGAGGTGCTGGCCGCAGCTGCGGCCCTGGTGGCGCCGTCGGTACGGCGGCGGCCGGGCGTACTCGCGATGGCCTGCCTGGCGCTGACGGTAGTCGGCTGCCTGGTTGCGGCTGCCGCTGCAGGCGAGGCCGCTCA
>Ga0302325_10002043_pt1 | contig 49842 bp, 32 predicted proteins | sample Palsa_T0_2_FD_201948 | JGI IMG/M metagenome (GOLD analysis project Ga0302325, IMG submission 201948) | Peat permafrost microbial communities from Stordalen Mire near Abisko, Sweden - Palsa_T0_2 | ecosystem: Environmental > Terrestrial > Soil > Palsa > Peat permafrost | place: Sweden: Abisko...
ACCAACTCCGGAAAGGGCTTCCAGTGCCGCCACCAATCGTCTCAAAAAACCATTGAGGTCGAAATCCATATATATCTCCAAAGAAAGAGAGAACCCATGACTAGTGAAGAAAGGGAAGCTCTGCTCGCGGCGTTAGCCATCATTTTTGCAGATTTGAGGCGTCTTCAGATAAGCGCCGACGCTCGCGTAAGGCTATCTCGCCGACCTTCCAGCCAGGATGATCTAAATTGGCAATCATTTCCTGTAAATACCGAGGCAGTGCGGGAGGTTTTGGAAAAACAGGAGGCTTAACCATGATTTCGCACGCTGAAGCAATAATCGGTGCTACATAAATGGAGAGACGAAGAAACCACTTTGAGATTTGACGGACAATCTCCCTTGTATTCGTTTTCGGTTGTGGGAGTAGTGGAATCTGAAGTTGATTCCGTCGTGAAGTTCCGCATCTCTGATTCTGGATTCATCGCTATACATCTCCCGCCGGGCACCCGCCTCGAATACGGCGCCCCTGATTCAATGCGAATTGATCCAGAAGAACGAGTGGCCGAAGATCACAACGGAGAGCCTGTTAATACGGCGGCGAGTTTAGTTGCCGCTAAAACCACGAAAGAGGTGTTTACCTTTGTCGAAGTTCTATAGCGAGGCTTCCGGCCCATCTGTGTCAACCGGATATGATTCCCCGGGGGGGGTATTCGCCCTATCTTCGCTTTATCGTTAGCATTGAAGGTATCGGCGCGGCGTTCGCGACCCGGCTGCGAGGTAGCGGAAGAGAGGCGGCAGCGGGATTCACTTCGTAGGGCTCGGCAGCAGGAACGGAGAGCAGCACGGCTTCACCGCCGGCTGAAACTCCATCAGCTCGGCGCGAGTTCCGTCCGGATCGTAAATATTCAATTGCCACTTGCCGTCACGCCCAAGCTGCGCGCCGCTGTGCTTGGTGTTGAGCCGGTCGCCCGCATAGAGCACGTTGTAGGACTGCTCGATGTTGTTAACGCCCAGCGCGAAGTGGTCCAGCACGCCTGCAGTATCCTGCGTCATCGTTGCCGGAATCCCAGTCTTCTCCGGGCCAGTCGCCGTCATGTATTCGATCCAATCGGTGCCATCGGGCACCTGCGACGAGATCCAGGCCTTCGCATCGTCCGTCATGCCGCCATGCCAGTAGGGCCTGAAGCCGAGCAGCTTCTGATAGAAGCCATCCTCCAGCTCCGGGTTATGCACGATGTAGCCGACGTGGATAATGTGGCTGCTCAGCGGATTCTTCGGCGCCGTCGGCGGATGCGCTGGCGGCTGCACAAATTGCACGCGATTTTCTTCCGGGTCCTTGACCTCGAAGTACTCGCTGCCATCGCTGCCCTTGGTCACGCTCGCAGGCACAGCGACGCCATGCGCCTCAAGGTACTTGCGCATCGCCTCGGCATTCGTGGTGTTGTACGCGGCGTGGTCGAAGCGGCTCTTGGGATCTTTCAAGTCCGCCGGCAGCGGCAGCACTTCGACGAATTGGATGGAATTGAAGTAGTAGCGCACGCCAGCCGGGTTCTGCGGATCAGCCGCTTTGAACGCTCCCAGATCATGTACGTAGAAGTGCTCGGTCTTAGCAGCATCGGAGGCATAGACACTCAAATGCGAAACGCCGGTAATCTTCGGCCTCGCCTGTCCATAAGCCGCTCCAGACAGGCTCATTGCGATCACAATCAACGCGGCAACTGGTTTCATTCTCATCGTCATCATCCCTCTTCGAATATGAATTGGTTCGATTTTGTGTTTCAATCTTGGCTCGTTCCGGTCTGGTTAACGTGGAAGCTGCTTGGTTCCGCTTATGGAGAAGTCCGAGTGAATCACTCTCTGCGCATCGTCTCCGCTGGGTTGCGATCCGCCAAGAAAAACGCGATATTTCCCAGCCGTTACTGCGCGAACGCCTTTCTCATCCACCTGCGAAAGCGTCCTTGCATCCAGCGCAAACGAAAGATGCTTCGTCTCGCCTGCATTCAGGTGCAGCCGTTGAAATCCAGCCAGCTCCAGGTTGGGAGAAACCGCAGTCTTGGGCGGCGCGAGATATAGCTCCGCAACCTCGTCGCCGTTCGCCGCGCCGGCATTGGTCACATCCGCTTCCACCGTCAGCGTATCGCCGCCATGCACATTCGCGGCTGATAACTTGATGCCCGAGTAGGTAAAGCTCGTATAGCTCAACCCGTCGCCAAAGCCGTAGAGAGGTTTGCCTTTGAAGTAGCGATAAGTGCGGTTCGCCATCGAGTAGTCATCGAAAGCTGGCAGTTGATCCACACCTGTATAAAAGGTCACCGGCAATCGCCCGGCCGGATTGTTCTTGCCCCTCAATGTCTCAGCAATAGCCTGTCCGCCGGACTGGCCCGGATACCAAGCCTCCAGAATCGCCTTGGCGTTCTGCTGCGCCCAGTTCACAGCCAGCGCGCTGCCGTTGAGCAGCACCACAACCATCGGCTTGCCGGTTTTTGCAATCGCTTCGAGCAACTCCTCTTGCACGTCGGGCAGCACGATGTCCGTGCGGTCGCCTCCGGCAAAGCCCTTGGCGTTGACGCGCATCTCCTCGCCCTCAAGCCGCGCCGTGAGGCCGACGAAGGCCACCACGACGTCAGCCTTCTTCGCAGTGGCAACCGCCTCGTCCTGCAAGAGCTCGTGCCTCGGGCTCCATTCGAAGGTAAGGCCAGCGCCCGTGATCTTGCCGCTCTGGATATATTCCAGGCGGAACTGGTGCGGCTTGGTATCCGCAAAAGGAATCGCGTAGCGCTGTGTGGAGATCAAGCCGCGTCCGCTGGGCGGTACTCGCACGCCTGCAGGCGGCGGCTCGGGAGGCAGCGCCTTCAGCGGCTTGCCATCCAGATAGACACCGAACTTCAACTTGCCATTGCACGGGTAGCAGAAGGGAAGATGGATCGTGAAATTATCTGTCTCAGCGACGGGCGCGGTGATCGTGCCGGTCCAGCGCACGGCAAAGGAATTGGCGGTCGTATCGGCTGACAAACTTGGGACAGGATTGGCGAAGGCCCAATCGAAATCGATCTCTTTATCGACGCGAGTGATCTCGGGCGTTCCATCGAGACTCGGACCAGCGAAATATTCTCCCGTCAAGCCATCAACCATTGGATCGCTGGCAGTGCGGAAAAGCGTGCGCGGAACCGGCACAGCGCCGCCCATCACATAGGGTGAACCCTCAGCATAGAGAACATGATCGTTGCCAAATTCGGCTGCGATGCCGTCGACAGGCAGGATCGGCTTGAGCGGAGTGCCATTGTAATTTCCTTCGAGTCCAATGCGCGCGGCCGCGAGCGGGCCGATTACTGCGATCGTCTTGCCGGGCTTGAGTGGAAGAAAGCTATTGTCATTCTTGAGCAGAACCATCGACTCGCGAGCGGCCTTCAAGGCCAGCTCCTGGTTTTCGGCGGAATTCACAATCGAGAAGGGAAGTGAAGCATAAGGCACCTTCGCCGGAGGGTCGAACATGCCCAGGCGCATACGTGCGGTGAAGAGCCGCTTCAGGGAAACGTCGAGCTGGGCTTCGGTGATGAGCTTCTTGTGAACGGCGTCGGTCAGAGCAAGATATTCGGTGCCGCAATCGGTATCCGTTCCAGCCTCGATGCCCGCGACGGAGCCAGTTGCGTGGTCGGTCGAGTAATGATGTCCGTCTTTCGACGAAAAATCGTCAATGGCGCCGCAATCCGAAGTGATGAAGCCCCGAAATCCCCAGTCCTTGCGGAGAATCTCTTCAAGCAGCATCTTATTGGCGCAGGCGGGAACCTTATCGACGCGGTTATAGGCGCACATCAGCGAGTCAGCCTTGCCCTCGGTGATGGTGGCGCGGAAAGCCGGCAGATAGGTGTCCCAAAGATCGTGCTCGCTGGGGTCGATGTTGGCTTCGTGGCGTGTCGACTCAGGACCGCTGTGTACGGCAAAATGCTTGGGCGTCGCAATCGCGCGGAAATAATTCGGGTCGTCGCCCTGAATGCCTTTTACGAACGCTACGCCCAGGCGGCTGGTCAGAAAAGGGTCTTCGCCGTAGGTCTCTTGCCCGCGGCCCCAGCGCGGATCGCGAAAGATATTGATGTTCGGCGACCAGACCGTGAGGCCGTAGTAACGGTCGTGATTGTCGTTGCGGATCGCGTCGTTATATTTGGCGCGCGCCTCCGTCGAAACCACGGTAGCAATCTGGTTCACCAGCGGAGCATCCCATGTGGCGGCATTGCCGACGGCCTGCGGAAAGACAGTTGCATAACCGGAGCGGGCAATCCCATGCAAGCCCTCATTCCACCAGTTGTAGGCCGGCACATCGAGGCGCGGAATCGCCGCGGCGCGATCGATCATCTGCGAAACCTTCTCTTCGAGAGTCATGCGGCCAACGAGGTCGTCGACACGCTGCTCGATGGAAAGAGAAGGATTGCGAAAAGGCATGGCCGCCGCGGCTTTGATCTCTTCCGGCGTCGGCGGAGGCAGTGGAGCCGGCGCTGGCGGCTGCGCTTCGGCAATGGCTAATTGGAAAAATACGAAGAGGGCGACAGCAGCGGGTTGCATTCGCATGGAATCTGCTCCGGTCTGCCATAGTAAAGCGTTGTACTAGAGATGACAACCCTGTCTCAAATGTTGGTTTCAGCGTTTTCCCAAACGCAGCGATTCCCAGCTTCCGTCGGCGGTCCAGCCGCCATCGACGACAAGCGCATGGCCGTTGACGAAGCCACTCTCTGTCCCATCGGCGAGAAATGCGATGGCGCGCGCGATGTCCTCGGGAGTGGCGAAGCGAGCCATGGGAATGCGTCCGGTGATGTCGGCGTCGCTGTAGGTTCCGCGTGCCTGGTCTGCCGCATTCATCTCCGTCTTGACCCAGCCTGGGCAAACGGCATTGACCCGCACTCCGCGGCCGCCCCACTCGGCGGCAAGAGTGCGTGTCAGCCCAATCAGCCCATGCTTCGAGGCGTTGTACGCGGCGCGGTCAGCAACGCCGACCAGGCCTGCAATCGAGGCTACATTGACAATAGAGCCGCTGCCTGTGGCGAGCATTTTCTCCCCGAAGACTTGCGCCAACAGAAACGGCGCCAACAGGTTCACTTCCAGCACCCGTCTATAGTCGCTGACGGAAGTGCTCTCCGCAGGCGAGATCAGGCTGATGCCGGCGTTGTTCACCAGCACGTCCACTTGCCCGTAGAGCCTGAAGACCTGCTCTGCGAATTGGGCGACAGCATCCTCATCGGCAATGTTGCCGGCGAAGCCCATCGCCTTGCCGTTTGCGGTCTGGATTGCCGCGATGGTCTCCGCAGGAAAGCGGAGGTCCACGATGGCAAGGCTATAGCCTCTTTCTGAAAGTAACTCCGCAGTCCGGCGTCCGATTCCTTGCGCTCCTCCGGTCACCACCGCCACGCCGCTGTTTTTAGGCATCTTCTCTATGCACCTGCGCGAATCATAAAGATCAGTGTCCGGCCACGATTACCGTGAAGCTGTCTGGAACGACTGCCGGACGAGGCCGTGGGTTGCTCTCTGTAGCCGCAGGCCGGGGACCGAACTGCGCTGTCACTACGTATACTTTGCCGGTTGCGGGGTCCAGCGCCATGGTGCGCGCTCCCTGCTGAGTCGCCAAGGTCTGCAGCACCTTGTAGCTGCTATTGCTGGCATCGACGACGGTCACTGTCCCTTCGCCGTTGGAAGAAAAGGCCAGCTTGGTGTTCGAGTCGTATCCCGCCGCATCCGGACCGCTGCCGATTACGGGAGTGGCAATCACCTTGCCGGTGTCTGCATCGACTACGGCCATTTTCTTCTCGTCGCAGACCGCAAACAGCCGCCGCCCCACTCGGTCGATGGCCAGGCCTGAAGGAGATTCGCAGGGGCTCACCGGCCACGTCGCCGTGATCTTGGGATCCTTCGCGTCGAGGCGGACAATCTCGTTCTTATCTTCGATGTTGTCGAAGACAAATCCTTTTCCGTCGGCGGCAGGGAACTCAGGCTTGCCCGGCAGAGGCACCGTGGCTATGACCTTTTGCGTGGCCGTATCGATCACGGTAACATCCTTGCTGCGTCCGTTGAACGCCCAGACCGTTTTCGTGACCGGTTCGAAAGCGATGCCATCCGGATTGACGCCGGCCGGAATGGAGGCCACCGTCTGAAGGCTTGCGCGGTCGAAGACCACGACAGCATTGGCGCCGCCATCGCTGATGTAGCCATATTTGCCAGCGTCATCAAGCGCTACTCCGTGCGTTCCCTTGAGCCCGGTGATGGCGCCGATCGGCTTGCCCGTCGTGGCGTCGAGCACCTCCACGCGGCCGCCGTGCGTGACGTAGAGCCGGTGAGCGTCCGCGTCCGCGGTGAGATAATCCCATCCGCCTTCGCCGCCCACCTTCCATTTGTCCTGAACGGTGTAGGGTTTTTGCCCTTGGGCAGCCACAGTGGTTGCTAAAGCGATTGTTGCAACCCATACAAGCGAGCGAAGGTTGCGAGTCTTGAGGGACGAAGTCATTCCAGTCTCCAATGAGCCACGGCGGTGTCGTTCACCGCTCTCCGTATCATTCTATGTCGCCGGAATGCGCTGGTGGGAACGCTCCATGAACCGTTGCAATTTCACGAGTGTCACATGCCGGGAATCGCAGAAATTGTTAGATTATTTGACCTACTGTTGGTGTATTGTGGGTCCAACAAGGGTTTCGACTCTTGCAGCCCGTGAGACCGAGAGTTCTTGAAGGCGGAAAACCAGTGTCTTTTTCTCTATCGGCCGGTTGCCCATTTCGGACTACGCATGGCGGGAATGGGAAGATCACTCTTGCTGGAATAGCGAGCTTCGTCTTGCTTGCCTTTCTGCCGGCGACAAGCGCTTTCGCTTCCTCGCCCACAAACATCTTCGATCCCGCGGCGACGCCGGCGCGCTCGATCTTCAGCCTTTCGATGCTGGTCTTGTCGGTGACGCTTGCGATCTTTCTTATCGTTGGCGGACTGCTGTTCTATGCGATGGTTCGCTTTCGCAACCGGCCAAATGACTCTGAGCATGAACCCGCGCAGATTTACGGAAGCAACCAGATTGAGCTCTCCTGGACGGTTATACCCATCCTCATTGTGGTCATGCTTTTCTTGTCTACGACTCGCGTGATCCTTGAGACCGAGGCAGCTCCCAGGCCCGCGAGCGCGGTCGATGTCACGGTCATCGGCCATCAATTCTGGTGGGAGTACCGGTATCCGAAGCTGGGCGTTGTGACCGCCAATGAGTTGCACATTCCGATCAGCGATCCTAAGAATCCGACGCCTACCTATCTTGAAATGTCCTCCGCCGATACCGACCATAGCTTCTGGGTTCCCCGGCTAGCCGGCAAGACAGACCTGATTCCGAATCGCATCACCACGATGTGGATCGACCCGCCCCAGGCTGGGCTTTATCTCGGCCAATGCGCGCAATACTGCGGAGCGCAACACGCCAAGATGTTGCTGCGTGTCTATGCGCAGACGCCGGAAGATTTTGCGGCCTGGGTCAAGCAGCAACAGCAGCCTGCCCGAGATGATTTATCTGGAAACGCGCTAGCCGGCGAGGGACGGACGGTCTTTCTTCACAATGCCTGCATCAACTGTCATACCGTGTCGGGCACCGCGGCTACAGGGCGATTTGGTCCAGACCTTACACATCTGGCCAGCCGCGACACGATCGCGTCGGGTCCGGTTCAAAATACTCCCGCGAATCTGAGGCAATGGATCGCCGACCCAAATGTCATGAAACCCGGCTCACTGATGCCGTCGATGCATTTGAACGACCACGAACTGGATGCAATTACCGCGTATCTCGACACGCTCCACTAGCACTCGCCGGAGAACACTATGGCAACCGCGACCTCGAGGTTGGAAGCAATCGATCAGACGCCGCCGGCTACGGAACCGCCGCGACAGAGCGTTATGCACGAGTGGATCACGACCGTCGATCATAAGAAGATCGGCATCATGTACATCGTCTACGCGCTCCTGTTTCTGGTTGTTGCAGGATTTGAAGCGGTACTGATGCGCATTCAGTTGCTGGTTCCCAATAATCATTTTGTAAGTCCGCAAGTCTTCAATCGGCTCTTCACCATGCACGGCACTACGATGGTGTTCTTTGTAGGCATCCCGATCCTGTTTGGTTTTGGAAACTACCTGATCCCGTTGATGATCGGCGCGCGAGACATGGCATTCCCTCGACTGAACGCTTTCAGCTTCTGGATATCGGCTTTCGGCGGAGTTCTTCTTTACTTGAGCTATTTCGCGGGTAGCGGTCTCTACGGCGCTGGCTCCGCGCCCGACGTTGGCTGGTTCGCTTACGCGCCGCTTACCGCTAAAGTATTTTCACCAGGCCACAGTACCGACTACTGGACGCTTGGAGTTCTATTGAGCGGTGTTGGCACTACGGGAACTGCCGTCAATATCGTCGCGACCACCATCTGCATGCGTTGCAAGGGCATGACACTGACTCGAATGCCGCTGCTGGTATGGCTCTTTCTGGTTGTCAGTTGCATGGTATTTGTGGCTGTGAGTCCGCTTACTGCCGCACAGGTCATGCTCTGTATCGATCGCTATCTCGGCGGCCATTTCTTCGACACCCAGGCAGGCGGCTCGGCTGTTCTATGGATGCACTTTTTCTGGATCTTCGGCCATCCCGAGGTCTACATTCTGGTGCTGCCGGCCTTCGCGTTCATCAACGAGATTGTGCCAGTCTTTTCCAGAAAGGCGATCTTCGGATATCCGGCCATGGTCGCGGCCTCGGTGGGCATTGGATTCGTCAGCCTCAGCGTCTGGGCGCACCACATGTTTACCGTGGGCATGGGACCGGCAGGCAATACATTTTTTGTTTTCTCCACCATGGTCGTGTCTGTTCCTACCGGCATCAAGGTGTTCAATTGGCTGGCCACTATCTGGGGTGGAAAAGTCGTCTACAAAGTGCCTATGATGTTTGCCGCTGGGTTCCTTTTTCAGTTTCTGATCGCGGGCCTGACTGGCATCATGCTCTCCGCGGCGCCATTTGACTGGCAGTTGAGCGCCTCCTACTTCGTCGTGGCGCACTTTCACTACGTGCTTGTCGGCGCCATCCTGTTCTCAATTTTCGGAGCCTTTTACTACTGGTACCCGAAGATGACAGGCCGCATGATGAGCGAGAAACTAGGCCAGTGGCATTTCTGGCTCTTCCTCATCGGCTTCCATCTCACGTTCGATTTCATGCACGTTCCCGGACTGCTCGGCATGCCTCGCCGTATCTACACCTATGAGGCCGGCCGCGGATGGGAGATGTGGAACATGATCGTCGGCATCGGCGCCCTGATTCAGGCCATAGGAATGCTGATCTTTGTCTACAACCTGATCAACTCCTACTTTCGCGGCGAAGAGGCAGGGCCTGATCCGTGGGATGCCTGGACGCTGGAGTGGGCTACATCCTCGCCTCCGCCCGCGTATAACTTCGCTGTCGAGCCAACTGTGAACAGCCGCCGGCCATTGTGGGATCTGAAACACCCAGAAGATCCAGATTCGAGCTTCGAATGATGCAAACAACCGCAATTCCCGTCCACTCCAACCCGGAAGCCGAATGGGCTCTGCCCAATCGCGGCATCGTTGGCATGTGGTGCCTGATCTCGGCAGAAGCGGCGATCTTCCTGATCTTTGTCGTGGCCTACCTCTTCTATATCGGGAAGAGCTTGAGCGGTCCCACGCCGGCGCAGGTCCTGGAGTTACCCATCTTCGGCACCATCTGCCTGCTGTCGAGCAGTCTGACCGTTCATGCTGCCGTTTCCGCGCTCAGAAAGGGCAACGGTAGACGCTGCTCGCTGGCTTTGGCTCTTACAGTTTTGCTGGGGACGATTTTTTTAGTCACCACGGCATTGGAGTGGCGGCACCTGATCTATGACGCTGGCTTGACGATCAAGGCAAATCTCTTTGGAACTACCTATTACTCGCTGGTCGGATTGCATGCTTCGCACGTCATAGTGGGCTTGATCCTCTTGCTTGCGGCGTTGTTATTTTGTCTGGGCGGCAAGGTGACAGAAGCGCACTCCGAGCGCCTGGAGGCTTTATCTCTTTACTGGCATTTCGTGGATGGAGTTTGGGTTGTTGTGTTCACGGTGGTGTACGTTCTGGGTCGATAGCGATTGGGATAAGAGCTAAAAAGGAAGGGAATCGCATGGAGGATATCGGCAACGGGGAAGGGACAGGAGCCCACGATCATCAGCAGGCGGGCGTCGTCCACTTGCCCGCGCCTACCGCGTGGCCATTCGTGTTTGCCACGGGTGTGGCGCTAGTCTTCACCGGCATGGTGACGCATTGGGTAGTTGCCGCCCTTGGCGTGTTGTGCATTCTGCCCTCCGTGGTCGGTTGGTTTCTTGAGGTGCTGCCTCAAGAGAAGCACGTCAGTGTTCCGGTTCACGCCGAGGTTATTCCTGTATTCAGCACGCGCGTCAGCCGCGCCCGCCAGCCGGTCGGTCCCGATCATCGCAAGCTGCTTCCGCTTGAGACTTTCAGCATCTGGGCAGGCATGAAAGGCGGCATCGCCGGCGGCACCGCCATGATCGTACCCGCTGTTCTCTTTGGATTGATCCGGTTTCACAGCGTCTGGTATCCGGTGAATCTATTGGCAGCAGGCGGCTTTGTGAGTTGGGCCGGAGAGAGCGATGCATTTCTCGCGCAATTCCACATGATCGGGCTTCTTGCCGCCTCGGGAATTCATGGCTTGGCATCGGTCCTCATCGGCCTGCTCTATGGCGCGATGCTTCCCATGTATCCTAAAAAGCCGATTCTTACCGCAGGCTTTATTGCGCCGTTTCTGTGGACCGGCTTGCTCTACTCGGCTCTGGGCGTTATCAGCCCGATTCTCAATCAGCGTATCGACTGGATGTGGTTTGTCCTGTCCCAGATTGCGTTCGGATTGGTTGCGGGCTTTGTCGTCAACCTTCAGGTCAAGGTCCGGACGCCTCAATTCCGGGCGCTCCCATTCGCCGTCCGCGCCGGTCTTGAGTTTGGTCCTGACGAGGAAGGGAAGAAGCTTCCATGAGACTGAACGGATTCGGTTCGGCAGGGCTATGGGTGTTGATTGCCTCGACATTGTTTATGCCGGGGTGCGCGAATATTCCTGGCCGTCCAGGTCCTGGACCGCAGGTTGTGCGGCCGGAGAAGATTCTCGACTTCGCAACACTCTATAAGAGCAATTGCGCCGGTTGCCACGGCGCGAATGGTGTCGGCGGAGCCGCAATTTCGCTTGCCAACCCGGTTTATCTTGCTGTGGCCGGAGAAGATGTTCTTCGAGACGTCACGGCCAAGGGCACTCCCGGCAAGCTGATGCCTGCTTTTGCCAAGAGCGCTGGCGGCTCTTTGACCGATGAGCAAGTCAACGTGCTGGTGCATGGCATGGTCCAACAATGGGCTGCGCCTGTGATGTTGAGTTCGCAGAGTTTGCCGCCTTATAAGGCGACGCTACCGAGCGATGCCGGGCGCGGCCAACAGGCATACGGCATTTTTTGCGCATCCTGTCATGGACCGAACGGCGAGGGACATCAACCGGGAGCCAAGGATACGCTGCAAAAAATTGGCTCAATTGTCGATCCATCCTATCTTGATCTGATCAGCGACCAGGGGCTGCGAAGCATCCTCATCGCTGGCCGCCGAGACCAGGGAATGCCCGACTGGCGAAGCGATGCAGGCGAACCTATGACCGACCAGCAAATTACCGACATCGTTGCGTGGATAACTTCAAAGCGCACCGCGAATCCTGGACAGCCATATCCTGTCCACCCTTGAGCTATCTGGAAGACGGGCACGCAACCTCAGGAGCAATGGCAATGGATCCGAACCAACCAATCGCGCAAGAGCAACCGGTCGACGAGGCGACCCGCATACGGCAAGCGGGACACTCGCGGCGCGCGTTCCTCTTCAAGCTGTCGCTTGCTCTCAATGGGATCGTAGGCGCAGTCATGGCCGTTCCGATCATCGGCTATCTGTTCGGTCCGGCAACCGGCAAGAAATCCGCGGAAGAGTCCTGGATTGATCTGGGTTCGTTCGCCGACTTTCCCGAAGGCGAGACCCGGCTGGCAACTTTCCGCAATCCCATCACCACGGCTTGGGATGGACAGACCGGAGATATTCCCTGCTGGGTCCGGCGCGTTTCAGGCACGACTTTTCAGGTTTTTGCCATCAACTGCGCGCATCTAGGCTGCCCGGTGCGCTGGTTTGCGGAGTCAAAGCTCTTTCTCTGCCCATGCCACGGAGGAGCTTACTACCAGGATGGTTCTCGTGCCTCTGGCCCTCCGGAACGCGGCCTGTTTGAGTACGAACACAAGATCGCGGCAGACAAGTTGTTGATCAGCGCGGGCAAGATGCCGACCCTTGCCGCAAAGTGCGGCTCGAAGCCGCAGTTGACGCAAATTGCAAATGCCACGCCTGTCCAACCATCCACGGAGGAAATGCCCGAGCCGAGGTGTGAATCATGCCAAAGCTGAAACAGGCAGGCATCCACCTGTATCAATGGTTCGAAGACCGCCTCGGCCTCGGCAAACCGGCGATTGAAGCGGCCGAGCATGAGGTGCCGGAAAACACCGCAAGCTGGTGGTATGTTTTCGGCAGTGCGGCGACTGTGCTGCTGATGTTGCAGGTTGTAACGGGTATCCTGCTGGGACTTGTCTATTCACCGTCGGCAGGCCAGGCTTGGGCCAGCCTCGAGTTCCTCGATCACACCGTGCGTCTTGGCTGGTTTTTGCGCGCTCTGCATGGCTGGGGCTCGGATTTCATGATCGCCATCGTGCTGATTCATCTGGCGCAGGTCTTTCTTTTCGGAGCCTACAAATATCCTCGCGAGCTGACCTGGATTGTCGGCGTGCTGATGCTCCTGCTGACCCTGGGCATGGCCTTCACCGGCCAGGTTCTGCGCTTCGATCAGGACTCCTATTGGGGACTCGGCATTGGCGCGTCGATCGTAAGCCGCGTGCCTTGGATCGGCGGCCCACTGGTTGATCTGATGCTGGGTGGACCGATCATTGCAGGGCCCACGCTGACCCGCTTCTTTGCCTTACACGTCTTTATCATCCCCGGATTGCTGCTGGCGTTCACCTGCATTCATCTTTGGATGGTCCTTCGTCTCGGCATCAATGATTGGCCCATGCCCGGCCGCTTGGTGAGCAAGCAGACGTACACGCACGACTACCATAAACTCACTAAAGAAACTGGTATCCCCTTCATCCCGGATGCGGCATGGAAAGACGCCATCTTTGCAGCGGCAATCTTGTTCGCTGTGATGGCTTGCGCGCTCTACTTTGGGCCATTCGGACCCAGCGGGCAGCCCGACCCGACTCTCATTCAGACTGCGCCCAAGCCCGACTTCGCTTTCCTCTGGATCTACGCAGTGCTCGCCTACCTTCCGCCCAGCCTTGAGACTCCGGTGATGTTTATCGCTCCGGTCGTTGGCATCGCAGCTATGCTCCTGCTTCCGCTGTTATCTCCGGAAGGCGAAAAGCATTGGTCGCGCCGCCCGATTGCTGTCTTGATGGTCGCCGTGATTGCGGTAACTCTTGGCGTCTTTACTCATCTCGGGACCTATACGCCCTGGAGCCCTATCATGGACGCCTGGACAAGCGATCCGATCCCTCCGGCCTACTTGCATGACCGCACTCCACTGGAGCGCGAAGGCGCGCTGGTGCTGCAGAATAAGCAGTGCCGTAATTGCCACTCTGTCGGAGGCGCCGGCGGTCTTCGCGGACCGGCGCTCGATGGGATCGCCACCCGCATGACCGAAGACCAGATCATTCGCCAGGTCCTGCAAGGAGGCGGCAACATGCCGGCCTACGGCAACGCGCTCAGCCCCTCGGAGACTACGGCATTGGTGCATTTTCTCGGCACGCTGCATGTAGAAAATGAGCGCGACGCCATCGATGCTTCCAGGAAACTGGCAGAGTCCGATCACGCTGCTCCAACAAGCGCTCACTAGGGCGACGAATTGACATGGAATCAGCAGCCCAGGCAATCTTCGAAGAATGGTCGCCTCCGCTCTTCCTCACAATATCGATACTTTTGGTTGCAGCGGTTTACGCGAGAGGCTGGTTCCTTATCCGCAAGACTCGCCGCCCGCAATTTCCAGGCTGGCGCCTCTGCTGCTTTCTACTGGGCATCGGGACACTCTGGATCTCTATTGCATCGCCGCTGGATGGATTTGCCGATGCGCTCCTCAGTGCCCACATGATCGAACACCTTCTCTTGATGTCTTTTGTGCCGCCGCTGATTCTGCTCGGTCAGCCTGTGGTTCCCATGTTGCGCGGGCTGCCGCGCTTCTTCACCCGCTCCGTCCTCGGCCCATTCATTCGACTCAGATCACTGCGACGCTTCACCCATTGGCTGACCACTCCTCTAGTTGCGTGGATTGCCATGAATTTGACCTTTCTTGTCTGGCACATTCCGGCGGCCTACGACTTTGCGCTCGAAAACGAACGCATCCACGATTTCGAGCATCTGTGCTTTCTGGGAACGGCGATCTTGTTCTGGTGGCCGCTGCTGCGTCCCTGGCCATGGAGATCGGGCAGCCTTGGCTGGTTTATGCTCCCTTATCTTGTATTCGCAGACATCGTGAATACCATTTTGTCCGCCTTCCTGGCCTTCTGCGAACGGCCTGTCTACTCGTATTACCTGAGAGAGCCTAACGCTTTCGGGATTGCTCCGTTGACAGACCAGAGAGCTGGGGCGGCCGCGATGTGGGTCATTGGATCTATCGTCTTCCTCGTTCCGGCGGTCATCATCACGTTCCTGCTGTTGGGGCAGCGAACCGGGCCTCAAGACTCTTATCCGGTTCGTCAACCATTCTGAGAACGCGGGCGATCTGTACTTGATCATGAAGCTGGCTGGGGCGAAGGTTTCGCTTCGCTAAGCTTGCCGCGGTGCGACCACAAACCCAATCCCGGATTGGCAATGAAAAAGATATCTTCGCCATTCACACGGTTCATGCCATGACGCAGCTTCTCGGGATCGTAGCGCGTGAGCATCGTTGCAAGGTCGGCGTAGGCAAAGCCGACGCCTTCCACTTCCTCTTGCGTGAGGTGTCCAGGGCACCATGTGATCTTGAAGCGCCCCTCGGAGGAGCCGTGAATGAGGTGGGCGGCCGCGCTCAGATCGTTGGCAAGATCCGCGTTTGTACGCACGGCTTCAAGCGTCGCGGGTGTTCCACGATAGCCGTATTTACGGATCAGGCCGTCGATGGTCTTGTCTTCGCCGAATTCTCGTACGCCGGGTGCAAGAATGATCAGTTCCGCGTCATCCGCGAGCGCCATGCGCGTACGATAGACAGCCTTGTTGCCCAGCCAGGTGCTGTGAAACTCATGCGGATCGAGATAGACCACTACTTTGCGGATCGGCGCTTCGAGGATCTCGAAATTCACCTTCAGACTGAGGTCGGCGGCGAGTTGAAAACACTCAATGTCATCGCCGATGAAGAGGCCTCGCACCGCAAGTCCGCCGTCAGGCTTGCGGCCGACCACCGTCTGCACATAGACAATGGGCAGGCCGCGCAGGAAATGATCGGATGCGTAGTTGAGCACGTTGCGCACAGGATTGATGGCGCGGCCCATGATTCGTTCCATGCCGTAAACGGCGCCCAGGTAGTGGCTGCGGTTGATGCCCTCGCGGCCTCCCGTGCCCACAAGAATGTTCTTGTTGTAGTTGGCCATGCCGATGACTTCATGGGGTACGACCTGGCCGATCGATAGAATCAGGTCGAATCCGCCGCGGGAGATGAGCCGGTTGACCTGCGCGGGAAATGGGTAATCCAGTTTGCCTTCCGACTGTTCGCGAATAAACTCTGCCGGAACTTCGCCGAGCGTTTCAACATCGGTGCGCCAGTTGTGGACGCGGAAGAGTTCCAGCGGGATGTCGCCGAACATGCGTTGCAGCTGCTCTGGCTGCATAGGAGTGTGGGTGCCAAGTGCGGGCAGAATGGCCTTGAGGCGGTCGCCATAGTATCCCCAGGCAAAGCGCGTAAGGTCGCCGGCGCGAGAATGCTCGCGGCTCCGATCGGGCGGAACGGCAAGAACGCGAGCACGCTCTCCGAGCTTGGCGAGGCTCTCGATGAGCAGTTCGTTTAGTTGTTGCAAAGGCAGATCGGTTTCGGTATCGCCGGTGGCGCAATACAGGCTCATGCGGGTAAGTCTACTTCCGATCCCGGCCTATGCAAAGGGTCTTCCTTTGGGCAGCGACAATTGGGATCCTGCGCTTAGCAAAAAACAGTAAGGGGCGTTGCAACCACGCTTGACAGCGGTAGTAGACCCGATGGCATGATAAAAGCTCGCATTGAGCGATAATAAAGTTACCCGCCTGGTTCCAACGAGCAAGATCAACGTCCCTGGCGCAGGGAGTGCTGATGAATCCGCCTAGGAATTTAACGCTGTCTTTTCAAGTCTCTTTGGCCGCTTTCTTACTTGCCGCGTCGGTCACGCTGAGTGCTCAACAGAGCCCGGGCACCCAAACGCCGAGTCAATCCGCACCGAAAGAGGAGCATACCGATTCTGGCTCTTCTCAACCGAACTCTGGCACGCAATCTTTCACTGTCCAGCCCATGGACCCTGACGCCCAGGAGCCGGCGTTTGTGCTCCAGTCAACGACCCGGCGAGTGGTGGTGGATGTTGTGGTTACAGGTCCGGATGGAAAACCTGTGGCCGGACTGAAGCAAGCGGACTTCACGGTCTCTGAGGACGGAAAGCCGCAGTCGATTCACGGATTTGAGCTGCATACGCCGGCGGAGGATCGCAGCTTGCTGCCAGCCGCTCCGTCGGGACTGCCCAACCATACATTCATAAACCTGGAACGCTCCCCGTCGAGCGGACCGCCGGTGGTGGTGCTTCTCGATTTCATGAACACGCCGCTCGATGCCCAGATGACTGCCCGCGAACAGATTCTGCATTTCCTGGAAGGGAAACCGCCTTCACTCGAGGTAGCGATCTTCTCGTTGAGCGATAGCCTTTCGATGGTGCAGGGCTTTACGACAGACCGCAGCCTCCTGCTGACGGCGATGAAGTCCAAGGCTGCCGGGCCGCACCTGACAGCAGCCAGCGATCACTTGGTAAGTGCGGAAACCACGCTGGACGCATTTCTAAGCATTGGACGCTTCTTAACCACTATCCATGGGCGCAAGAATCTGATCTGGTTCTCTGCGGCCTTTGACATGCTGGTTCTGCCCCAGGCGCAGGATGTTGCGCAAGGCTCACTCTTTGTCGAGAGTTCTTCTGGCAGTCCAAATGTTGGCTCAGGACCGGTCGTGACGTCTGCGAATCTACTTCCGTCAGCGACCGCGGGCGGAGCGGCAGAAGCCTCCGCTTCCGGGTTCAGCAACCAGATTGGAAGCATGACGGTACTGCAAGACAAGCTGCGCAAGGTGGCCATGGCGCTGGCGGTAAGCCAGACCGCGGTCTATCCTGTGGACGTTCGCGGGTTGATGGCGGACGCAAGTTTTTCAGCCGGCGCTCCAGCGGCTTCGCAACTGACGGCGAATCCGCGCGGACTTCAGGGTACGCCGGGGATGCCGACTACGGCAGGAGGCGCGCCGGCAGGCGTACAGAGCCACAACGATTTCATGCAGTCTCTCAATGCCTCTCACGCCACCATGGAAGAAATTGCCGAGGCAACCGGCGGACATGCATTCGAGAATTCAAACGGCGTTGCGGCTTCCGCTGCCATGGCTGTCGCGGACGGCGCGTCGTATTACACAGTGAGCTACGCGCCCTCGAACTTGAACTTCGATGGCGGACTGCGCACCATCCACGTATCGCTTTTAGATCCGTTCAACAGATCGGGGTACAAGCTTTCTTATCGCAGCGCGTATTACGCGATTGATCCGGCAGCCGTGGATCCCGATGCCGGAGCGAGCGACACGCTTACATCGACATTGCTGCATGGAGCGCCGGAAGCTCAAGGACTGATCTTCAAGGCGCAGGTAGACCCCGAGGGCAGTCCCGGATTGGCGTCCGCGGATTCACCCTTGGCCGTAAAGTTGCCCGCGAAGGTGAGCAAAGGGTCAAAGAAGGATCCGGATTTTCTCTCCGGAATGGTGCAGTCCTACAATATCCGATTGGCGATTCTGGCCCAACAGCTTCAATTCACTCTATCGCAAGATGGGCGGCGCCATGCAGTTCTTGAAATTGGCGTTTCCGCATACACGGCGGATGGACGCAAAATCGGGGGGACGATGCAGAAGCTTCAGGCAGCGATGCCGTCGATCGTGTATGCGCACGCCCTGGAAGATGGCATGTACCACAATCTCAAGGTTCAACTGCCCGTCGAAGCGGCGAGTCTCAGACTGGCGGTCTACGATCCGAACGATCATCGCGCGGGTTCTCTGGAAATAGCGTTACCCCTGCCGCCGTCGCAGCAGGCTACTATTTCCGCTCCGGCCGCGCCTTGAAACATGCGCTCCGCTTTTGCTCTAGTTATGACCAGGTAGCAGAATATCCGTCACTGTATAGGGCGGAACACGGATGCTGAATTCGTTTGCGCCACCCGTGAAGGGCGACGCCGCAACTGCGGCTCCGGAGTCGAACTGTACCGAACCATAGTCGAAGCGCTTGCCTGCTACGCCCACGCTTCCATTCTTGAAAGTTATTTTCACGGCTGCATCGTTTTTCGGATCCTTATTCACCACCATAACTCCGATAAAGCCATCCCGCCGGCGTGCGGCATGGACACTCACTTGCGAAGAGCTAGAAGCGGCATCCAGAAGAAAATCGCCCGGGCTATGGGCCATGATATGCAGCATCTGCAAGCCATAGTACGCGGGCCCGAATTGTTTCCTGTCCTCTGAAAGCATGGAGCTACCGTACATTTCGCTCCAGTCCATGGTGAGGGTTCCCGATTCGATCAGTAACGCATAAGTATCTGCGACCCACAACGCAGATACCACCGGATGATCGACCTTGGGCCAACTGGCAATCCCTGCGGTAGAGAACGCCAACCTCGGGACATGATCCTTGGGGCAGTACTTCTTGGATTCGTCGAGCAGAGTCGTGATGATCGTGGCAAAGCTCGAAGTCGTGCCGGTGAGCAAGTTGGCTTCATCCAGCGTCTTCCAGTCCGGAGGAAGCACTGGACCAGGTGTCCACTCCAGACTGACAAAATCAAGGCTCGGACAAGCCGTCTTGAGAACATTCCTGTTCCAATCGGGTGCGGCTTTCTCGCCGTCGGGAGGGGTAGTCAATCCCGCACCGATTTCGATCGTGGGATCTACTGCTTTCATGGCCGACACAAAAGACTTCAGATTTTCGCCGTATGCCGATGGAGAGAGCTTGGGATCGTTCTTCAGCTTGGCGAAATCCTTCGGCCCAGCCGGTGCTGCGCCATGCATATCCGGATTTCCTGTGTGATCGCTGCCGTAATAACCGTTGTTATAGAGCTCGTCGCCAACCTGCCAGAGTTTGAAGCCGAAGGGATTGGGATGATGGATGCGGAGGAAGTTCAATCCGTCCTCTGCGGAGAGCGGTTCCTGGCCGCGCAATGTTGCCCAAAAGCCGATTGAATGCCAATCTTCACCGGTTGAGTCTTTGCCCAGTGGGCGAGAATCCCCTGGGTCGCCATTGGCATACGCAACCCACGCGGCTGCTTCAGCCGGCTCGCCGCCGCCGGCGCCATCAAGATTTGCGCCGTAGTTGACTACGATGAGGGCTTGGCCCAATTTTTCGGCAAACTGCGCGAAGTTGCTGAAGTTGCCCTCTGGAGCAAAGTATCCTGCCTCTGCACCCTTGTACTTGGTCGTGGTGCGAGTAGACCAATGATAAAGATCCGCAACCCCGTGGTTGCCAGGAAAACGTGCGACCGTAATCCCTGCTGCGCGAAGATATGGAATTCCCGCGAGGTTGAAGCTCTTGGCATCGAAGGTGGGTGCGGGAACTCCAAGAGAAGTCTCTGTGAGAACGTTGACAGCTTTGCTAAGATCGATGGAAACATTAGCACGATTTTGCGCAAAAATCGGCATCCCTGCCACTAAGCCAAGGGCGCAGAGGCGTAGGAGTCGATCGAATATCTTGCTCACGCGGGGCCAGGCAATTTGTTGTTTGTGGATTCTTCGCGATTCTTCCAAGTTGTATTTCATTCACGTTCCTGTCGTGCACGGAATTTCACGAGCAACCATGACAAACGACTGTCGCCGGATGGGAATCAGCTTATCAAATTAACTCGAAGATTGGCCCTTATGGTCCGTATCAGGGCACTGTATTGAAAATGAATCCACGGAGTTGAATCGATGCCTTCTTGCCTGCAGAAATCTTTCCTTGCCGGGATCGTATGCACGATGGGTCTGGGACTTCAGATGATGCTTGTCTCGCAGCCCGCCCAACTCATGGGCCAAAAGACAGCTCACGTTGAGGTTACTGTAGAATCGGCGATCGCAATGGTGCCCGAAGCTGGTTACGGTGTCGGCATGAGTGTCTACGACAATGACTTCACCTCTTCGGGCCTGCCGGAAAAGCTGAAAATCGCAGGGGTAACCGCGCTGCGCTTTCCCGGCGGATCGTACTCGGATGCCTACCATTGGAAAACAAATACCGGCACACCCGGCAGCAATATCTATATCAACGCCAACGATACGTTCGATCACTTCATGACCCTGAACCTGATTCCGGTTGGCGCGCAGGCCATTGTGACGGTCAACTACGGCTCAAATGCGGCCGGAAGCGGAGGCGGTGACCCTGCTGAAGCGGCGGATTGGGTGAGGTACGCAAACATTGAGAAAGGATGGAAGATTCGTTATTGGGAGATTGGTAACGAGATTGGAGGCAACGGCTATTTCAGCGATCCAGGCTGGGAGTTTGATCTGCATTCTCCCTACGACCACAAGCGCAAGGGGCAGCCAGCCCTATCGCAGTCGGCTTACGGCAAAAACACTCTGGAGTTCCTTCACGCCATGAAAGCCGTCGACCCAACGATCCGGACAGGAGTCGGAGTGGACATGCCAGACTCGAATCCGGCAGATGGCAATGCGGCACTCTTCAAAGAGGTTAAGGATAAAGTCGACTTTCTCATTGTCCACTGGTATCCAAAAGCAAGCTCAACGGATTTGACTGTAACCGAGGATATCAAGCCGCAGCTTACGGCGCTGCGCGAGCAATATGCCCGCTATGCCGGCGCGGCTGGGAAGAGCATTCCGATCGCAGTTACAGAGACGAACGGCGGTGGTAGCGGCGCCGGTCGGGCGCTCTTTGCCACCGATACATTTCTTACATGGTTTGAAGCCGGAGCATTTACCGTCGAGTGGCAAGAGATGCATAACGGCTTCCTTTCGCAAGTGAAAGAAGTACAGGTGGATACTCCGGCCGAAGCGTATTACGGGATGCAAATGGCTTCACTTGCCGCTCGTCCACTGGACTCGCTTGTGGAGGCCAAGTCGACTTCTCCGCTTCTGGTTGCTCACGCAGTCAAACGCAGCGATGGCGGCGTAGCTGTGGTGCTGATCAACAAGCACCCGAACCAGCCCTTTCAGGTCGATATAGCAGTGCATGGCGCGCCATTGGCGGTGTCGGGCATACGTTACGACTTTGGCCGCGCCAATTTCAGCTTCAATAGTCCTTGGGCAACCTCGGGCCCGTTGCAAAGCAGGCTCGATGGGGCAGGGAACAGCTTTTCAGCAACCGTCCCCGCTCTTTCCGAATGCGTCTTGATACTCCCAGGGAAATAACGGATCGCCTACTGCGATTCGTCCAGCACTTCGATACCCGAGATCGTGGCATTGTTCGCAATGGGTTCAAAGGTGAGATTAAGTTTCCCCTGGGCTGTCGGTTTCAGGTGGTAAAAGGTCTTGGCGAGCGCGGTGCGGCTTCCCGCTTCCTTATAAATATCGAAATTGTCGAGGAGCGTAGCGCCATTGCACATCACGCGAAACAAGCGGCTTCCAATCCCGCCCACACCCGAGGCGCGTGGTCCAAAGTAGAACTCCGCGAAGTGCAGAATCAGCGTGTACCGGTCGCGGGTATCCACTGGAATGGCATAGGTGAAATGGCCGTAACGCTCGGCGGCAAAAAGGTCCGCGTCCGATGTTCCCGCGATCTGTTGCCGCTGGGGCGAAGTGCGGCCGTTTAGAAAATAGTTATCCGGGTGCCACACCTGGCCTGCGTGATCCGTGAAGGAGGTTGGTTGCATCACCAGGCGGATGGGCAATTGCCGATGGGGGATTCCCGGCAGGATTTCGAGCGCGTTCAGCGAGGGCACGCCACGTTCGCTTGTAAAGCCAATGTGAAGGACACCGTCTTTACCGGGGGATAGATCCCGAAAAATGCGTTCGTCGGCTGTATTTTCACCAAGGGCATCTGAATTGATATCGAATCCCCGTAAGATTGGATCTCCATTGATGAGGACACTGAAGGTCGAGTAATCTTCGCTGGCCCGTTCAGCCGTGACGAAGTAAAGATGCAGTTCATACACGCCCGGCTTGAGCGGGATATCGTAGAAAAAATCCCCGGTTCGCCACTGTTCAAAGAGCCATGGATCGCTGGTTCGGGCGATAAAGCTCGACGCATTGTTCCAGGTTCCTCCGCCATGAAAATCCCGGTCAGCTTGCCAGATATCTCCCGCGCTGTCCGTTCGTGGTCCCCCCGCATAGCCTGCAATCAACCGGATAGGCGATCCAGAAGCCACGGAGACGGATTGAGAAACACCCTGAGGCGAGGCCGTCGCAGTGTTGACACCTTTGGAAAGAATTCCGAAATAAAGAGCAAGGTAGACCCCAAAGACGGCGAGAACCAGCCCTGCAGCCAGCAGGGAATATAGCCAGCGTCGTTGTTGGAAGTGAATCAGGAGATTCTTGCCGCGGTCCGTCCGAGTTGCCTCTGTCCGAGCATCTTCGGATTCATTCACAAGGGCAACCTGCTCTTGCAGGGGATCTTGCGTAGAGACCGGCAGAGCTTCCGCAGTTCGGTGGGAGAAGATGGGGACATAAGTACCGGAGGGGATCGACAACTGAACAGCGTGATCCTTACCTTCGGTCTCGTAGTAGTCCTTCAGCCTCTTGCGCAGCCGGTGAGCCTCCACACGCGCAATGGCATCCTCACCGGCATCGAAGGTCGTCTTAGACCGGCCGAAGACCTCGGTTGCGATGTTGTACTCGTAGAGTTGATCGCCCTCGCCTTGAAAGTACTTTTCTCCCAGGTACCGCACCAAGCGCGAGAGCCGGGGCGACCTTGCCAGGGCCTCAGCTACCGCGTCGAGTTCGGCGCGCTCCGCCTCGTGTGAGGTCAAAGTGGAGTTGTCCGGCATAATGGTGCTCCTGATAGGCTGCGCTGGTTACGACAGTTGTTGATGATACGAGGCGCGTAACGCATTTGCAACGCGCTCACTGAAGCCCGGAATGATCAATCACTATCTCTTTTATAATCAATAATGTACATATTGTACATGGTCCATGAAACATGAACGTACAAGATTAACCTTTCCTATCGTTATCGCGTATCCATAGGGTTTGTCAGTCCGCAATCAGAGTGCTTTTCAATATGCGAGCCCAACCGGCAGAATATCGACTCGAAATCGGGGCAAAGTTGATGAAGATGAGAGGACGAGTCCACCGCGTCAGGCTGTAAGCGTTTTCGCGCGAAGCTGCATTTGAAGCCATTCAGACTAGTTTGAATTTAAGCAAAAAGAGGAACCGAGCCTGCCCGCGAAGTTGCACCTCTTCCGCGGGCATTTTTCAGGTCCTAAGAAAAAACCGATTTATCGCATGAGCCGGAAGAGGACGCTCAATTTTTGGAGGCAAGTTTTGTTGAAGTCATCGAAATCATCGACACCATGGATCACTACCTTCCGCGTCTGGTTCATTCAGCCCCGGACACTTGCACGGTTGTGCTGCGCCATTGCCTGGAGTGCTGTCTGTCTGCTGCTGGTTACGACTGCCTCGGCGCAGACCACCTCATCGATCTCCGGCACGGTTCGCGATACTTCCGACGCCCTTGTGCCAGGCGCTTCGGTGACCCTTATCAACGAGGCCAGCAAGGCTACGCGTACAGCCACCAGCAATGGCGAAGGGTATTTCGATTTTTCGGCGGTTCAGCCAGCCACTTACACCATTGAAGTCAAGATGAAGAACTTCAAGTCCTGGAAGGTGACCGGAATCGAGGCCCATCCCGGCGACAGCATCACGGTGCCCAAGATCGGGCTCGCCATCGGGCAGGTGGTGCAAGAGGTAACCGTCACGGCGGAAGTCGCAGGCGTCACGCTGAATTCCCCGGAACACAGCACGATGATCACCGCGGAAGACATCAATCGCCTTTCAACTGTCGGGCGCGATGCGCTGGAATTGGTGAACATCCTGCCTGGCTTCACTCTGAATGCAGGTACGAACGTCCAGAACCAGGGACCCGATTACACGACTACCGGCTTCGGATCGGCCAATGTCGGCAGCTTCGGCGCCAACGGTGCTGCGCCCCAACAGGGGTTGGTGAATATCACCAGCGACGGGGCCCAGGTGATCGATCCCGGCGACATGGGAGCCACCGTCGCCAACATCAACATGGACCAGGTGCAGGAGGTCAAGGTTCAGACCTCCAACTTTGGCGCGGACGAAGCCAAAGGCCCGATCGTGATCAATGCCGTCGGCAAGTCTGGCGGATCGGAATACCATGGCTCGCTCTCGATGTACGCCAGGGATGCGGCTCTCAATTCCAACGACTGGCTGTCAAATTACGCTGGCGCCGCCAAGACGCAATCCAAATACCTCTATCCAGGCGGCACAGTCGGCGGCCCGGTAAAGATACCCGGTACCCACTTCAACCAGAACAAGCGCCTTACCTTCTGGACTGGATTTGAATATTACGGCCAGACCAACAATGCCAATGGCGGGCCGCTCTTCGCATTCATTCCAACTCCGTCCATGCTGGGCAAAGCTTCGTCGACGCCTGGCGGCGGAGGCATAGGCACATACGATTTCTCTCCGGCTTCGCTGGGCGCGGCCTTGAATGTGGACCCAACCACGCTTGCGAATGGATGCGCTTCGTACTTTGCACCGGCTGCTGCGTTTACCAACGTCGGAGGCGACTGCGCCTCGCCCGCCGGTGGAGTTGATCAGAACGGTTTGAGCGTACCCCCTGTAGGAAGTAAGAACGCTGGATTCCTCAACAGCATCAACCCGGCGGATGCCACGTATACAAGCCTCTATCCAACCATCAACCGCGTTCCGCAGCCCAGCAACGGCTATGCGACCGACGGCTACAACTACGTCGCGAATGTCCTGGCAACCCACAACGGCTTCCAGTCGCACAGCCGCGTCGATGAAAACTTCTCCGACAGCTTGAAGTTGTATGGCGTCTTCAACTGGGAAAAGGTGAACGACGAAAGTCCTCTCAATAACATCTACTACAACCCGTCCGATACGATTCCATTCGCGACGCCACTGTTTTCGAACGGATACTCCGATTATGGCTCGCTGAACCTGACCAAGGTCATCAACAATTCCATGACCAATGAATTGATCGGCGCGGGTGTGTACTTCGACCAGCCGGAGCAGTTTGCGGATCGCTCGAAAGCGTTGGATACCGGCACGCCCTGGGCTGCGGCAGGATACGAAGGCGGGGCGCTCAAGACCGGTGTCAACCAGCTACCGCGTATCTACTCGTTTGAGACGGTTGGCGTTCCCAATTTTTCATTTGGAAACGTGCCTGCGGGCAGCCAATACCTCAGGAAATCGTCGTGGGACATCACCGACAATTTCACCAAGGTCTATCGCACGCACACCTTCAAGATAGGTGTTTACGCCGAACAAACCAGAAACAATCAGGTTACTCTTGGCAGCGACGCGAACGGCACCATTACCTTCGATCGCTACGAGAGTTGCCTTCCGAATGAGCAAACGCCGGATACGAATTCAGCGACCGGGGCCATCATGATCCCTCCAGGATCGGGTCTTAAAAACACTACTGCCAACTTTCTGGCTGGCTGCGCAGGCGGCTACAGCCAAAGCGCCGCCGATCCAAGTATCGACATGTACTTCAACACCCTTGAGTTCTATGCCACGGATGAGTGGAAGCTTACTCCGAAACTAACGCTTACCGCGGGCATCCGGTTCTCGCATCTTCCGCCGTGGACCGACTCTCATGGCATCGGAGCAGCCGTCTTCGATCCCACCCGGTATAACCCGATTCAACCCGGCGTGATCGATGAATCGATGCCCGCGGACGTCAGCCAGTGGCCCGGCATCTCGTGGCATAAGATTACCCCGAGCATTCCTGTCGCCGGAGTCGGATCACGCGCGCTCTTTTACTCTCCACGCGTGGGCATCGCCTATGACATGTACGGCAATGGAAAGACCGTCCTGCGCGGCGGCTGGGGCGCATACCGGTCGCGCGATTCCTACAATGTGGTCTCTGCCGCGCTCGGCACTTCCATCGATCTGGTCGATCACGCCATCACCGGAAACGACGGCTGCACACTGGACCAGTTGTTCAACGGAGTTCCAAATCCAACCCTCGCAACAGGCACTCAGGTCCTTGGCTGTGGATGGTACCAAGGCGGTCCCGTCAACTTTACTTCTGCGTCGTCGCTCATCTCGCAGGGCACGGTCGCAGTCAACGCCGTAGATCCAAAGGACAACGAACAGCCCGTCACTTACAACTACAATTTCACGCTGGACCAGCAGTTGCCGTTTGGCTCCACGCTCGAGGTTGCCTATATCGGAAACCAGAGCACCAACCTGGCCACTCTGGGCAACCTGCAAAACCAGGATGTAGTGCCGCTGGGCGCCTTCTTCGGTCCCGACCCGGCAGCAAATTCTCCCAATCAGGGAGAAACCATCGCCGCGTCCACCATCGTCGGTAACGGTTCACTGGAAGCTCAGTACCGGCCTTATCCCAACTACACCGCGATTAACATTCCGCACCATACCAATTGGGCGAACTACAATGCGATGCAAGTTTCCTTGAACAAGCAGCGCGGATCTCTGGTGGTAGGAATCAACTACACATGGTCCAAGGCCTTGGGCGTTCGCGGCAATTTCGACACTGGCTACATCGGCGACCCGGTCAATGCTCACCATGACTATGGAGTGGTCTCCTTCGACCGTCCTCAAGTCATCAACTTCAACTACTCCTATCAGGAGGGCAAGAAGTTTCAAGGCAACCGCGCGTTGGGCTGGGTTCTCAACAACTGGGAACTGTCCGGCGCCACCAGCCTGCAAAGCGGCCCCGACCTCGCCATCCTCAACGGGAGCACAAACTTCGGCCTGTCCGCAACCGCGGGCTACTACGCGGGAGCTACCGAGGTCGTCGTTCCGGTAACCGGAGCTACCTGGCTGGGCAGCTCGGACTACACGCTGCAGCCAACCGTAACCTGCGATCCGAGGGCAAACCTGCATTCGGCGCTTCTGTCTGGAAGCCTGATATCCAAGCAGTATGCCAATGGCAACTGCTTCGCTCTGCCCGCACAGGGTACGCAGGGATGGTGGAACCTTCCGGATGTGCATGGTCCGGCCTTCTTCAAGTCGGATCTTTCCATCTATAAAGACATCCTGATCAACGACCGGCAAAATCTTCAGTTCCGGATGGCAGGATTCAACTTCCTCAATCACCCAATCTCGTCGTTTTCCAACAACAACCTCGCGGCCCTGGGCCTGAATTTTGTGGATTCGAATCCAGCATGCAATGCGACTACGGGCGCGGGATGCTATACCTCGCAATCGCAGGCGTTCGCGGGTCTTATAGAGTCGAATGCAGGCTTCGGCTATACACCTTTCAAGTACGGTGTGCGCATCGTGGAATTCGGTGTGAAGTACAACTTCTAGCCTCGGGTGCAGAAGGGTGCGGCTGCATCCTCCTGCACGCATGGCGATGCGACAAGGGCGACGGCGCAGATCGGTCCGGAAGCCGGAACAAGGAACGAAGCAGCACGCGGCGAACAGCCGCATTTTTGGAGGCTTGAAAATGTTCAGTAACAGTTGGGTGAAAAATTGGACCGGACCTGCGGCATGGTTCATGACAATGGCGGCCATCCTCTTGATTTTGTCCCCACTACGCGCAAATGCCAGCTCGAATGTGCCCGCAGCCGTGGTTTCGACCGTAGTCACAGTCCCCGCGACCGGCCTGCCGGGGGATGAAAGCAATGTAGCTCTGGATGCTTGCGGAAATATCTATGCCGTAGAGCAAACCGGCGGCGTGGTGGTCGAGATTCCTGCCGGAGGAGGAGCGGCCAAGACCGTCCTCGGCGCGGGCAACGGATACGATATATCGCCGTTGACCATGGACCCCAGCCAGAGCAACCTGTTTGTCCTTCAAGCCGACAACGGAAACGTCAATAAAATCCCGATCGCCAATTGCGCACCGCAACCGGCATCCAAAACCACCTTCAACATAGGAGATCTCGGCCCCATCAGTTACTACTGGGCTGGCTCAGCCCTGGGTACCGATTCAGCCGACGACGTATTCATCGGGACCAACGTCGCTTGCTGCACCAACGCCAACGAACTGCTCGTCGAGTATGCGTCCGCCGGATACTCCACCGGTGCCACCTTGCTGGGCAATCTGGCGAATCCGATTACCTCGATCGCCGTCGACTCCAGCAACAATGTCTACTATGTTTCCGGCGGCGCGCTTTATGAATTGCCATACACCGCCGGCGCATACAGCGCCAACCCAGTCTCCTTCGGCAGCGGCTATTCCAACAACGTAGTTGGCGTGAGCATCGACGCAGCGGGCAACATGTATGTCTCCGACGGCGGCAGCAGCGGCAGCTCCACGGTCTTCGAGATTCCCTCTGAGGCCAGCGGCAGCGCCCGGGCCTTGAACCTCAGCGATCAATTCATCGTGGCGACCGGCACGAATGTCACGTTAGCCAACGCCGTGTGGCCCGATCCCTCGGGCAACCTCTACTACGCCAACAATGGCTCGTCGATTTATGAACTGACGCGGGACAACGCAAACCTTGGCTCGCTCGCAGTAGCCGGAACCGCATCCGCAACCCTGAACGTGGTCTTCAACGCGGCAGTGACGCCCGCCACAATCGGCTTCGTCGCCGGCAACGGAGTCTTTGCCTCCGCAACAGCCGGCTCCAACGCCTGCGCGGCCGGAACTGCATATGCGGTGGGCGGCGCATGCACCGTTAACGTGAGCTTTGCCCCGGTCACTCCAGGCCTTGCCAGCGGGGCTCTCGTGTTTTCGGACTCGACCGGAACCGCGCTGGCCACAACCCAACTCTATGGAACCGGCCTGGGAGCGGGCCTCACCGCCGATCCCGGCTCGCTGACCTCCATCGGCAGCGGATTCAAGGCTCCAACCTCGGAAGCCCTGGATGCCGCCGGCGATCTCTTCATCGCCGATTCGGGCAATAACGCAGTATGGGAGATTCCCGCAGGCGGCACAACACCGGTCGCAATTGGCACTGGCCTGAGCGGCCCAACTGGAGTTGCGGCAGACGGCGCGGGCAATGTATACATAGCCGACACCGGCAACAGCCGCATTGTGGAAGTACCCGTTGTCGGCGGAGCCTTGAGCTCATCCGCGCAAATTGAAGTGGTCTCCAGCGGCACAAGTATCGCGGGAGCGAAGCTAAGCTCTCCCGCGGGAGTGAGTACCGATGTCTTGGGCAACCTCTACATTGCGGATACCGGCAACAATCGAATTGTCTTTCTGCCGCGAAACAACAACTGGGATGTCTATGGAGCATTCACACTTGGATCGGGCTTCAGCGGTCCTCTCGCCACCACAGTAAGTTCTTCCGGTCTGATCTACGTTGCAGACTCGGGCAACGGCAAGGTCTATAGCATTCCCTATCCCGGAGCGGCAGCCCCGATCACTGTAGCCGCCACTGGATTCAGCAGCCCTTCGGCCTTGGCGGTCGATGCTGCGGGCGATCTGTTTGTCGTCGATAAAGGAAACTCGCAAGTTGTGCGTATCCCGAATATCTCCGGCAGCCTGGTAACTGCAAGCGTCTTCGGCGTGAGCTCTGGCGTTGCAGCTCCCTACGGTGTGGCTCTCGATACGGCGGGCAACCTCTACGTCAGCGACGATGTAAATGCGGCCGCGTATTGGATCTCCCGCACCAGCCCCACGCAATCCTTCGGCAAATGGAATCCGAACACCACCAGCGACCCGCTTCTTTATCAGGTGGAAAACTCCGGCAACCAGGCATTGACCTTCAACACCCCCTACTATGTCGCCTCGGGAGACACCTCGGCATTTACCGAGCTGACTTCGGAAGCCAAAGCATGCGTCGGCGGCGGAAGTGTGGCTGCAGGCGCGGCGTGCGTTGTGGAGGCGACATTCACACCCACAACATTCGCCGGATATACAGAAACACTGGCCCTGAACTCCAACGCCAAGAACACCTCCGCGCCACAGTTGACCTTCACCGGTATCGGCGCCACGACCGAGGCAACGACCACCGTGCTGACGGTAACTTCCCCCAGCGGCTCTCCGGCCTATGGCGAAGCCATCGCATTGTCTGTCACGGTCACCGCCAGCTCAGGAACACCATCCGGTACGGTGGCCCTGCTTGTGGATGGACTTCAATCCGCAACCGCGACGCTTAGCAATGGCGCGGCCACGTTCAATCTATCCTCCGGACTTTCCGGTGGGAACCATACACTGCAAGCTGAGTACGAGGGCGCGGATACGCAGTTTGTCGTCTTCTCGCACAGCGACTCAGCGATCTTGACCATAAGCGTCACCAAAGACGCCACGGCGACCGCGCTTTCCTTCACCACAATTTATACGAACCCAGCCAGCCAGCCGGCAGGCACGGCGCTTACGCTCACTGCAACCGTGAGTTCCGCGTTCTCCGGCATACCCACAGGCAACGTCAACTTCATCATCGGCGACACCGGCGGCGCGACCGTCGCACTCCCGGCAGCCTTGACGCCGGCAGGCGGGGGCATCTTCCAGGCAACCACCTCCTACACGCCAAACGCTCCCGCTTCGGGCGTAGCCTTCGATGTTGTAACGGTGGAGGCTTCGTATGTCGGAGACGCCAATTTCAATGGTTCCACATCAGCTGGCCAATCCTTCCATGTATCTCCAGCAACAGGTTCGGTAGATCTATCCTCTGGCGCTCTGACTCTTACCAGCGGCAAGTCCGGCGATAGTTCTGTAACCTTTACCGCGACAAGCTATGGCGGATGGCAGGGAGTTATTGGCTATCAATGCGTGTCCTCTACGTTGCCGGCCAATGCAATCTGCGTCTTTTCACCGGGGCAAATCCTGTTGACGGCGAGCACACCGGCGACCCCATACCCTCCTGCCACAACGCAGTTGAAAATCGTGGTGAATAATCCGCCCAACTCCCCAGCGCAGAGCTCGTTGCCGTGGTGGATCGCTGGAATTCTGGGCATGGGACTCCTCATCATGCGCCGCCGGCTCATTCGTTCTGGAGCCTGGGGAGCGTTGGTATTGCTGATTGCCGCGGCGGCTTCCCTTGCTACTCTGAGCGCCGTTTCCGGCTGCAGCAGTGGCGCCTCATTTCTTACGCCCGCGGGGAGCAGCACGGTGACCGTGGTCGCATCTTCCGATCCATACGTGAGCGGTTCAACAACAACCACCCAGGCGTGCGGAAGCAACTCCTCGGGCAGTCCGGATCCCAGCGCCGCTCCATGCTCGCAGCAGACCTTTCAGGTCTCGCTCACTGTGCAGTAGCAGCGCCAAATTCGAACTCAGGCTTTTTTTGTGAGAGCTGCATGGATGCGGTCGGCAACGATCGCATCTTCATCCGGTTGGAGCATCCAGACTCCGACCACCAGGGTGTTCCCGTCGGAAGGGATGCCTTGGTTCGGCCCGTGTCCGGTATTGGGGTTGAGCTCGATCGAAGGATCTCCATTGCGACACGGACGGAGTTGTCTTGAGAGTGGGGAGCAATTGCTGGTCGATGTTGTCGAAAATGCATGGTTCCTTGGATTGGTGTGTAATGGTCGGAGTCTTCCTGCAAAGACAGGGCAGGGAAGTCACGATGTTATAGGATCGCGAGGCATCGGGCGCCGTTTACGGCAGCCATTAGCGCAGAGCTTTTCTGCTTTTCGCTCCAGACATCGAACTTGATTCTCAGGACGCCTTTGGAAGTGACCGCAAAAATTCTCGATCCGTTTGGATGGGGCACGATTGCGGTTACCTCTTTTTCCATCGGCTGAGACTGAAGTCGCGTGAGTGCGCCTATGGAGGGTTTAATCCGCCAGACGTTGAGCTCGGCAGGGCCGGCGGCATAGAGAAAATCTCCGGAGGGGTCGATCGCCAAGGCCGAGCCGAATGGCCCATGGAAGCGTGGGCCTCGTTTGGTGATGGTCCCTGTCGCCGAATCATATCGAAGAAGGGAGAGAGACCCATCCAGCGCGTGGTCCACAACCAGCAGTTGGCCATTTGGATGGAGAGCCAGATTGCGGGGACCGCTTCCGGGAGGCATTGTGTGGCGAACCAGCGCGCCCAGTCCGTCTTCGACCGAGAGCACGCTTACCCGGTCGCTGCCCAGGTCAGCGGCGATGAAACGACTGCCGGTTGGGTCAAAGACGATCGATTGCGGATGCGCTGTCTCCTGATGGCCATTGGCCGGTCCGCTTCCGGTCTCTTTCAAAATGCTGCGTACTCGCCCCAGTTGCCCGTCCTCAAGGATCGGCAGCAGGTTGTAGGCTCCTCCGCCATGCACGGCTACAGCCAGGCTTTTTCCGTCGGGAGAGACGGCCAGATGACGCGGCATCGTGGCCGATAGCGAAAGTGCTTGCCTGCCGAGCAAATCTAGCTGCCTTGTGCTTTTATCGATTCGGTATGCTTCCACTGAGCCGGTGGGCAGACCCTGAAATTCGCTGATCTCGTTGAGCACGTAGAGGGTTCGACTGGAGGGGTGCAGAGCAAGCGAGACCGGCGCGGCGCTTCGGACGATTTGGCGCAGGCTCCATCGCTCGTTCTCGATGGCGAAAAGATGCACTCCTTCGTTCGGCCCTGTGGCTCCGACGAAGGCGAATCTTGGCCGCCTGGACGAAGCCAGATCGGTCCACCGGTCCGATCCAACCGCGGCATGCAGCCATTTTGACTGCGCTGCTACAGATGCCAGTCCAGTCATGCGCACAAACGAGCGCCGGGTTAAAGGGTCACGCCGCATCTTTCGCTCCTCTTTCAGACCCGTATCGACATTGCGTGATGGAAGATGTTGTTCGGATCATACTTCCGCTTCACCTTTTGCAGAAATGGATAGAGGTCTCCGGAGCCGTAGTAGAGCTGCGGCCAGTAAGGGTAGGCGAGCATATCTCTGTCGGGATAGTTGATATAGCATCCCTCATACTTATCGCTGGGATAGGGAACTCCGGGATGTTGAGGGTCGGCGTCAGGACCGGAATACAACTCCGTATAGAATTCGCGAATCCACTGGGAGCGCGGCGCTTCTTCTTCGGGATCGCTCCAGAAGGTCATCGGTTGCATCTTGATAATCGAAGAGCGCTGCGACGCCGATGTCGCCGTCAGCATCTCTTTCTTATTGATCGCTCCGCCGTACGAGTCGATCTCGAAGACCGATCCGCGCAGGTTGACTCCGGGAATCGTACGTTGCATGTGCTTGTACATGCAGCGCGCTTCCGCTTCGGAGAACCCACGCTTCATATAGACGGACTTGTACTTGCCATGCGAACTTCCAGGCCCGCCGGCATCGTCGCCCGTGGCGCTGAACCAGGTTCGCCGCCGCATGGTGTGTTGTCCCACGCACACTGTCTCAGCGGGGGTGCGGCCATTGTGCTGTGGGGCCTGTGGCTTTTGTGCGCTTGAAATTCCAACCGCGCCTGATTGAGTCGACACTCCGCCGCAAGGCACAAATAGATCGAGGTATTCATTCAAGACTGACAAATCACGGCAGGTTCCGTCGGGATTGCAAAACTGGACTGAGATTCCAAAGCCCTCGTGCGACTGATGCGAGAGATTCATCACCGAAAACAGTCCCCAGGTATCGGGAACGGGGCCACGCCGCTCCCAGAACTCTCCGTAAGTCTTCATGATCTGCACAAAGCGATCGACGGATGTGTCCTTCCAAAGAAACTCCACGTATGCCTGCATTACCTCTGTCGGAGCAGGGGGTAGCTTGTCGAAGTTATAGCTGGTGATTACGCCAAAGTTCCCTCCGCCCGCGCCACGGCAGGCGCGAAACAAGTCGGCATCGTGGGTGGCATCGGCGGTCCGCGCAATCACCTTGCCTTGAGCATCGACGGTCAGAATATCTACTGAAGTCAGCCAATCGCAGGTCAGCCCGTGCAATCGCGAGAGCAATCCGTAGCCGCCGCCGCAAATGTGGCCCCCTGCGCCTACCGTCCCGCAACTGCCACCCGGCAGCGTCACGCCGTATCGCTTGTACAGTTCAACGTAAACGTCCCACAGCATTGTGCCAGCCTGAATTCGATAGCCGGAACCATTTGCGCCTGGGCCAACCTCTTTGAGCAGGCTCATATCCAGGATGGCGCCATTCGGATTGTTGGCCACGAAGTCTTCGTAGCAATGCGCTCCGCTGCGCACCGTAGGCCGCATCCCCGCGCTCACGATCTGCTGCAGCGCCTCGGCTGCGTCGTTCATACTCTGGCAAAGCACAATGCGGCTCGCCGCATCCGCATCCACAGCCGGCCAGCGGAGATTGTGGCCCCTGTTCAGCGCTTCATAACGCGGGTCCTGCCGCGAAACAACGATGGCCATCGAATCTCCCCGGAACGGTCTTGATATTGACTCGGGTTCAGTTCAAAACAGTATGAGCGGAAAACACAAAGATATTCTGCGAGAGAGCCGAGTGCAGTCAAACGCTCAATCGGCCCGTGAATCCCAGTTGAAGCTTAATTGAATTGGATAGTGCGAGCGCTTTCATGTCATGGGCTGCTGGCCTCATCTGTTTCCAGGGCAATTGGCCTAGAGCCTTGGCTATCTACCGTTTACCACACGCGCTCCCATCGGGCCAAGCAAAGAATGGAGGCGCCCGGTCGGGGTGGTCGACGAAGATGTGTTGACTTCAACCTCCGTCCCGATGTGGTCGTGCTCATCTCCGCTTGCCGCGTGTCAGCGGCTTCGAAGTCATCGTTCACATCCGCCGCGAATTCCCCAATGCGCGCATCATTATTCTCTCCAACGTTCACGGCAGTGAAGACATCTACGGCGCCGTGCGAGGCGGAGCCATGGGTTACCTTACCAAGGACGCCAGCGGCGAAGAGCTTCTCAATGCCATCCAGGCATCGCCGAAAAGACTGTTCGCATTCACGTCAGCGCTGTACTCGACAAGATGGGCGCTCGCGATCGCACTCAGGCGACCATCTATGCGCTGCGGCGTGGGTTGGCGCATCTTGACTAACGGAATTTATAGGTCATTTGGCCTAGAAACCCTACCGTCAACAGACCGATGACGGGCTTTCAGGGCTGGTATTCAATCGGTGCATTCAAGAAACGCGAAATGGATCGTCATGGCACGCCGCGACGACATGCCACTTGCCGGTAAGCCAACCTCTTCGATAACATCAAGTCTCTTCGCGGGAGGGGTCGCTGGATTGAATTTCGTGTCTCTTGAGTCTCGAATCCGTGCGAAGCGTCGCGCAGGGGCAATCGTTGTGATCGTTCTAATCGCGGCATCTGCTCTGCTGATAGGTCATCTGGTGCTGGCCGACGCGCCTCGCACCGCCGCCGAATACAACGCCGATCCGGCCATGATGCTTGAGGCCTACCGCCATGTGGAGGCAGCGTCTGTTTCGGATGCCATCGAGCAGTTGCTCCACGAAAAGCAATACATGTCGCACCGCATGCAACCTGTCTTCCCAACTAAATTCGCCGGAACGGCGCTCACCGTCAAGCTTGTCAAACAAGAGAATCACGATCCCAATGCGCTCTCGGGAATGCTGCGGGCTATCGATTCCGGCGGGCCAGGTTCGGTCTACGTGATGCAGGTCGAAGACGGCGCCGATATCGCGGGGATGGGCGGACTGATGGGCACCGCGATGTTCTCGCGCGGCTTCGCAGGCGCGGTCGTCGACGGCGGCGTGCGCGATCTTCCTCAACTCAAACGCATCGGCTTTCCGGTCTATTCCACCGGCTCCGTTCCTTCGACCTCGGTGGGGCACTATCGCTTTGGCGGTGTCAATGTTCCTATCGATTGCGATGGCGTCAAGGTCAACGCCAACGACATCATCGTTGCCGACCAGGATGGCGTGGTCGTAGTGCCTCGCGAGCACGCGGCTGAGGTTCTGATTCTTGCCCAGCAGCTCGACAACAGCGAGCACTCCATGTACCCGTTTATCGAGAAGTTTCACTCCGTTGTCGAAGCAGTCAAGAACTTCGGCAGGATCTAACCGCGCACCGTTGCCGTTGAGCGAATTCTGTCGTAAAACGTTCGCGCACTATGTTCACCGATCACGACCAACCGGAAAGGAAGCTCATCCATGGAAAAGCAGTCCAGAAGGAATCTTCTTAAGAACGCCGCAACGGCAGGCGCCGCGGTTGCGGGTAGCATGATTGCCGTCAGCCCCATGCAGGCACAAGCTTCTGGCAGTCTCGAGAAAAAGTCGTATCCACCCAAGGCGAACAAAGACGGAACTGAGACGCCGCTCTTTTCCAGCGCAGTGTCCTACGGCAATCTTCTTTTCCTGGCCGGTGTGGGAGCGCACTTTCAGGGCACGATTGAAGAGCACACCAAGCATGTTCTCGATGAACTGGAGAAGAACCTTATCGGCGCGGGATCTTCGATGGAGAAAGTTCTCAAGGTCAACGTCTATCTGAACGACATTAAAGACTGGGCGCGCATGAACACCGTCTATGCAGGCCGCTGGGGCAAGATTCCTCCGGTACGCACGACGATTGCGCCTTCCGGCGGCATCCCCGGCGATTCCCTGGTCGAGATCGACCTGATCGCCTATATCTGATGGGCCGAATCAAGCGCCGTCAGGATGGCCAAGGCCGCAGGATACACCAGCAAAGGAATCGATAACTCTATGCCTCTTTTTCGCACCAAGCTTTGGTCACGACGACAGCTCATCAAGCGATCGGGGATGATTTCCGCGATGGGTGCGGCTGCCGCGATCTCGCCCTTTGCCGCAATTGCCGATCCAAAGCCCGAAGCGCAAACCGGGCAACGGCCTGAGGCTGGAGTCGTCAATAACCTTGCCCCACGCCAGGGTACCGACGCCGATAATCTCTTCACGCAGATCGGCGTCCGACCTATTCTGAATGCGCGCGGAACCTACACCATCATTAGCGGCTCGCGTTCTTTGCCTGAAGTTAAGCAGGCCATGTTCGAGGCTTCCAACTACTTTGTCCATCTTGACGAGCTGATGGATGCTGTGGGTAAGGAACTCGGACAGCTCACCGGAGCTGAATGGGGTATCGCGACCACAGGCTGCGAAGCTGCTATCGCCCTCGCTACCGTTGCTTGTATTGCCGGCACCGATCCGGAAAAATCTCAAGCCCTCCCCTACATCAAAGCCCGCGACCAGGTCATTATCCCCAAGCATTCCCGCAACCCTTACGACTTCGGCGTTCGCATGACTGGCGCTGAGCTCGTTGAAGTGAGTTCGGCGGAAGAGCTGCGCGCTAAACTCTCCAACCGCACAGCCATGATCTACATTCTCTCCAGTCCTGCCGCGGAAAAAGGCCCGCTCAGCATTCCCAGCATCTGCGCAATTGCCAAGGAAAAGAACGTCCCCGTCTTTGTGGACGCCGCGGCCGAAGAGCCCCTTGTGCCGAACATACACATTCAGCATGGAGCTACGCTGGTGGGCTATTCGGGCGGGAAATGTCTGCGCGGACCGCAATCCTCAGGTATGTTGATTGGTCAGAAAGATCTTTGCCGCGCCGCATACTTTCAGGCCGCGCCGCATCACAACTACGGACGCGCCTACAAGTGCAGCAAGGAAGAGATCATGGGCCTGCTCGCTGCCGTGCGCCAGTGGTATAAACGCGATCACGACGCTGAGCAGCGCGACTGGCTTGCATGGCTCCAGCATATTGAAGCTCGCGTCAAGGATCTGCCGTCGGTCAAGACGGAATATCTTCAGCCCGAAGACCTTTCCAACCGCGCGCCCAACCTGCGCATTACTTGGGATGCCAATCAGCTCAAAATCACAGGCAGCGAACTGGTGGCCGTTCTCGATGCAGGGACACCGCGCATCCTCGTGGAAGGCGGCAGCGGCGTTCGCCCCAATCGCATGGCCAGCTCCATCGCCATCATGCCTTATATGATGGACCCAGGCGAAGACCGCATCGTTGCCGACGCCATCTACGAAGCCCTCACCAAGCCCGCCCACTACGGCGATCCCATCATTCCGGCCGGAGAACCGGTCAAGGTGCAGGGCAAATGGGTCTTCTCTATTCAGTACACGCGCGGCGTCGGCGAGCAGCACATTACGCTGCAGCAGAGCGGCAACGAGCTCACCGGCAGCCAGCAAGGCGAGCTGTACAAGGCCGATATGAAGGGCAGCGTTCACGCCAATCAGATTGAGCTGCGCAGCAACATGGCCGTCAGCGGCAACGAGATTCCCTGGGCCTTCAAAGGCGAGGTCCATGAGAGCACCATGCAAGGCACAGTCCATCTGGGCGAATACGGGGACGCAACATGGCATGCAACGCGCGTCTAGCGACAGGTCGGTATACCAGCCTGATGTGCTGCGTGAAGTGAAGCTGTGATCCGTGTACAGCATCCGTCAACATTTAGGAACAGGCGCGTTGTCGCACACAAATCTGAGGTCTTATGAATCATCCAAAACCAAGCCGTGACCGTAAGATTTCCGGGCTAGGCATTGCTGTTCTGATCGGAGCAATCGTTGCAGGAGCAAGCCTGAACAGCGGCGCTCAGGCGCAACCTCCAACCTCTCCTATCTATGATTTGCTACTGCAGGGCGGCCATGTACTCGATGATAAGAACCGCATTGACACGGTCATGGATGTCGCCGTTAAGGACGGCAAGATTGCCAAAGTGGCCGAGCACATTCCTTCGTCGGACGCGCTCAAGACTATCGACGTCAGCGGCATGTATGTTTCGCCGGGACTGATCGATATCCACGTTCATGTCTATGCTGGAACTGGCGAGCGTGGCTCCTATGCTGGCGACAACAGCGTGCCTCCCGATGGTTTTACTTTCCGCGTTGGTGTCACTACGGTAGTCGATGCGGGCTGTTCCGGCTGGCGTAACTTCGAGGACTTCAAGCAGCGCGTCATCGACCGATCAAAGACGCGCGTCTTCGCTGAGCTCAACATCGTTGGCTCTGGAATGCGTGGACCCAAGTACGAACAGAACACCGCGGACATGGATGGAGAGGCCACAGCTGCCATGGCTCTCAAGTATCCTCAAACCGTGGTGGGCATCAAGACCGCGCACTTCGAAGGCCCTGAATGGACTCCCGTCGAGCAGGCAGTTATCGCCGGTACCAAAGCTAATATTCCCGTGATGGTAGACTTCGGAGCTGACCGTCCCACGCGGCCCATCTACGATCTAATGACCAAGAAGCTGCGCCCCGGCGACATTTATACCCATATGTACTCCGGCCTGCGGCAAGAGCAGGACCCAACCACGCTTGGTCCAAGCCAGGGGCTCATCGAAGGCCGTAAGCGCGGCATCTACTTTGACGTGGGGCAGGGAGGCGGAAGCTTCAAATGGTCCCTCGCTGTACCCATGATCAAGGACGGCTTTATCCCCGATTCCATCTCGACCGACCTGCACATCGACAGCATGAATTCAGCTATGAAAGACGAACTCAACGTGGCCGACAAAATCCTCGCCATGGGTGTGCCGCTCAAGGAGGTCGTTGCGGAGATGACCTCGCATCCCGCGCATGAGATCAGGCACGATGAGCTGGGTAATCTCTCCCAAGGCTCAATCGCCGACATTGCCGTGCTGCGCATTGAGAAGGGCAATTTCGGCTTCACCGACATGGTGAACACGCGCCTCGACGGAACGGAAAAGCTGCTCTGCGAACTCACCATTAAGGATGGCAAAATCGTCTATAACCTCAACGGCCTCGGCACCGATCTATGGAATGCGCCGCCCAGTCCTCACGCGGACGAAGCCTACCGGTGGACGACCTTCGCACCCCATGGTCCATCTTCAAAAAAACGCACCGAGATGCCGCATTGAGTGCAGGCCTATCGAGGCACAACAGGAAGAATCAGCGTGGATGGATGCTCCTGGTCGTGATAGATCGTATTCGTAGCTTTCACTACAGTTGGGTCCGTACTCTGGTCCTTACCTGAATTTAGGTTTCGGTCGAATCGAGGAAAGTTGCTGCTGCTCACTTCGAGTCGAATCCTGTGACCTTTGAGGAATACATTGCTGGTTGACCACACATCGATCTTGAACTCGTAGACTTTACCGGGTTCGATTGGGTGGGCTTCCTTGATTGAATCCCGGTAACGCGCGCGCAGAATACCCTCTGTGAGATTCTGCGCGAAGCCGTTCGGCCAAACGTCCACCAATTTGGCTGTGAAATCCGTATCCACCGCCGAGGATTTCGCATACAGATCGAGAAGCACCGGGCCTGTCACTTCGAGATCCTGTTCGAGCTGCGGCGTCGAATAGACCAGCACATCCGGGCGGCTCTCGACTGTGCTTTGATCCCTGGGGCCGGCAGGAAGATGCTCCGGGTCGCAGCACAACGGTCCTCCCGTCGAGGGAACAGGATTTAATGGGGCGTAAAGATACTGATCTGGCAGTTCCGTCCGGCTATCCGCGGTTGACAATGCGCCATCGCCGGAGACGCTATTTGCCTTTCCTGACGAATGCAGATGGTATCGTGTCTCTTTGGCGCGTTCCAGCGGCCAGGTATCTTCATAGCGCCATTTGTTTTCGCCCATCACGAAGATTTTGACTGGCTTCTCTGTGGCAAACTCATTCTGTTTTCCCTGAAGCAAGTAGTCGTACCATTCCAACGCCGCGTTTCCTTCTTCAAACTCCCCCGCGGCAGGTCCAAAATCAACGCTGCCGATATGTTCTCCACCGCCCGCATGACCGCCAATGATCACCAGCAACCGTTGCTCTTTGCGAGCGGTCTCATTTCCGGCATGCGCCTTCAGGCCTTCGAAATTGCGCAACGACCCTCCCTGAAAAATGTCGTACCATGCGGCAATTGTCAACGCAGGAACTTGAATAGAACCGTATTGCTCCTGGATCGACCACTGTTTCCAATAGTCGTCATAGAGAGGATGGCTTATCCAGTCGAGGTAGTACGGAGCCAGCTGCTGAGTCAGCTTCGCCGCATCCGGAGAAACTTGCATGTTAAAGAGAGGATACTTCTGCAGCGGCAGCACTGTATCTCCCAGCAGTGCATTGGTATTGTGCCGGATAGTACGGTTGAGTGTGTCCTGGGCGAGGCCCGAGGTCCAGGATTGATTGAACCATTGCTCAAAGGCGCCTCCCTGGTAGGTCCCGTTCTCGTGATAGTTGCTGGCCGTTACTACTGGGCAAATCCCAGCCAGATGAGGAGGATGGCTCACCGCGGCCAGCATCTGTGTCGCTCCCACATAGGAGCCACCCCACATGCCGACCTTCCCGTTCGAGTTTGGCAGGCTGGCCGCCCACTCCACGGTGTCATAGCCGTCGTTACCCTCATGCTTGAAGGGGTACCATTCGCCCTCGGAGGCATATCGGCCTCGCACATCCTGGATTACTACCATGAATCCGCGCGTCACCGCTCTGCGTGCGAAGTCGTCGCCACCGTCTTTGTTGTATGGTGTCCGCTGCAGCAACACGGGAACCTTGCTGTCGGCAGCCGGGCGATAGATGTCCGCCCGCAAGATCACGCCGTCGCGGGTTTTCATCGCCACATTGCGCTCGACCACAGCTTCAGTAGACTGCTGGCTACAGCCGTAGCTGCCTGGCAGGGCAAGCAAGATCAGCAGGGACAAACGTGAGAAGGTTCGAATCATCGCGAGCACTCTCCAGAAATTCAGAACTGCGGATGCAAAACAGGAAGGGCCAGTCTCGCAGAACCAGTTTCTGGATGGCAAATGCACTCTATCGGCTCCTGGCTTTTCCTGATATATAGGATGGGTTCGTGGAAAATATGACGATCAGCCATGAAAAGGGAATCTCCTATTCCGTGTGATCCAGGCTGGTAGCAAATAGAGAAGGGAATTGGGGTCATGCGCCATCCTGTTTACCGTGCAATGCTCGTTGGAGCCTTCGTGGTTCTCGCGGGAATCGCGATCAGTCAGGAAGCGCCGACCGGCGATCAAAATGGCGCGCAGAAGCATGTGCCCTATCAGAACATGACTCCAGAGCAGCGGGCCGCCGCCACGCGCACGTTTCTGGGCCTAGGCGCGGAGCCGGACAAAGAGGCCGCCGCGCGCGGGACTTCGCTCTACCAGCAGAGCTGCGCGTTTTGCCACGGGCCGCAGGCACATGGAGCGACCGGCGCAAGCCTGATCACGTCGGACGAGGTGCTCAAGGACGATCACGGAGAACATCTCGTGCCCTTTCTGAAAAGAGGACGGCCGGAGAAGGGGATGCCGGCGTTTGCGACAATGTCCGACGATCAACTGAAGGATATTTCAGAGTTTGTGCATTTGCAGGTCGAGGAAGTGGCCAATCGCGGAACCTATCAGGTGCTGAATGTTCTGGTGGGGGTTGAGGAGAAGGGACGGCAGTACGTGGCGGGCCGCTGTGTCCCTTGCCATGCTCCTGGAGCCTTCGTGCACATTGGCAGTAAGTTCCGTTCGCCCGAGCAATTGCAGCGGGGCTGGGTCTGGCCTGCACGCGATGGGGACGCTTCATCAACCGCAATTGCGAGCGTGAAGATGCCGGACGGAGGCGCGATTAGCGGGCGTGTCACGCAGGTAAGCGATTTTCGCATTACGCTGGTGGACCGCGCGGGCAAGACCCATACGATCGACCGGAAGCCGGGAGTGAAGGTCGATATAAAAGACCCGCTGGCGGCGCACCAGGAAATGATCATGACGCTGACCAACAAGGATATGCACAATGTGACGGCTTACCTGGAGACGCTGAAGTGAGATTGCCCAACAGAGCATGCACGGCTGTCGCTATCGCGGCCCTAGCGGCTGCGGCGCTTGCTTTCGGGCAGGTGTCGCCTCATCTTTCGACCAAAGTTTTAATTGACCCTGATGGGATCGGAAAGGCTCCCATCACGAGTTGGCCCACGTTCAACGGCGATTACAGCGGCGAGCGCTACAGCACGCTTACCCAGATCGGGTCTGCCAATGTGAACCGGCTTGCGCGGCAATGGGTTTACAAGATTACCGAAGTTGGTGCGCAACGGGGTGCGCCCGTGCCGGTGATCAAGAGCACGCCGCTGCTGGCCAACGGTGTGCTTTATTTCACGATTCCCGATCATGTTTGGGCGCTCGATGCGCGAACGGGAACTGAGCTGTGGCGCTACGACTGGATGGATCGCGGCGGGCATCTGGTGGGCCAGCGTGGGGTCGCAATCTGGAAGACGACGGTGTATTTCCTCACGCCGGATAACTGGCTCATTGCGCTGAATGCGAATACGGGGCAGGAATTGTGGAGGAAGAATTATGCCGACGCTCGCAAGCAGTATTTCTCGACGTCGGCGCCTCTCGTTGTCAAGAACCACGTCATCGTTGGGGTGGGCGGGGACGCGATGGACATGCCGGGCTTCCTCGCTTCCTTCGATCCGGTGACTGGCGATCTGCAATGGACCTGGTGGTCGACGCCGCGCAAAGGCGATCCGGCGCTGAATACGTGGCCCAACGAGGCAACCTCGGAGCATGGCGGCGGCATGACGTGGATGCCCGGCACCTACGATCCGGAACTGAATTTGCTCTATTGGCCGACGGGCAATACCAATCCGGTGTTTGCCGGCCAAGGGCGCGCCGGAGCCAATCTATGGACCGAGGCGATTGTCGCGCTCGATGCGGACACGGGCAAATTGCAATGGTATTACCAGGTTTCGCCGCACGATACGCATGACTTCGACAATACGACGGCTCCCATTCTCTTCGACCGCTTGGTGGACGGCAAGCCGCGCAAGCTGGTGGCGCAGGCGGCACGGAATGGCTTCTTTGTGACGCTTGACCGGGTTACGGGCAAAAATCTGATAGTGAAGCCCTATGTGCCGCTGGATTGGTCCTCCGGGCTTTCGCCGGAGGGTGAGCCTATTCCGATTCCGGATAAGGACCCTACGGTCGGCGGTTCCATCAATATCGTGAATGCATCGAACTGGCCGGCTCCGGCGTATAGCCCGAAGACCGGACTGGTCTATGTGAATTCGGTCGAAGGCAAGGCTATCTACTATCTGACCGATGACAGCAAGGAGCCCTCCGGCTATGGAGGCACAGGCGAACCCATCGGTCATTCGCAACGCGTATTGCAGGCGATCGATCCGCTCACTGGCAACGCAGTCTGGACGCATTCATATCCGAACCTGAACAATGCGCCGACCACAGTTGGTCCGAGCATCCTGGCGACGGCGAGCAATCTGCTCATCAGCGGAGACGACCAGAAGAATGCGATCGTCTTCAGCGCGGATAAAGGCCAGGTGCTTTGGCACCACGAACTGGATGCCAACGAATCGGGTGGCGTGATTACCTATCTGCTGGATGGAAAACAATACATCGTGTTTGGAGCGGGTGACAGTCTCTATGCGTGGAGTCTGCCTCAATGAGGGCAAGCCGCGCGCGTTACAGCGTGGTCGCCCTGGCCATTGGCCTTGCCGTGCTCTCCTATGTGCAAAGAGTGGCTATTTCACAGGCGGCCGGCCCTATTTCGAGAGATCTGCATATTCCGAAGACGCAGATGGGGCTCATCTTCGGGGCCTTTGGATTGTCCTATGCCTTGTTCGAAATTCCTATGGGCCTGCTCGGCGATCGTCTGGGCGTCAAGCGAGTGCTGGCGCGGATCGTTCTTGCCTGGTCTGCCTGCACGGCGCTCACCGGAGCGGCCTGGAATGTCTCGTCGCTCTATCTCATCCGCTTCCTCTTTGGAGCCGGTGAGGCAGGGTGCTTCCCCAACCTGACGCGGATGCTGAGCGCGTGGCTGCCGGCGCGCGAACGCGTCACGGCGCAATCGCTGATGTGGGCTTGTACGCGATGGGGCGGCGCGGCGACACCGCCGCTTGCTTTGCTCTTCATTACCTGGCTTGGATGGAGATGGGCCTTCGTGGCCTTTGCCGTGCTGGGGCTCTTCTGGTGCTGCGTGTTCTTGGTCTGGTTCAAGGACGATCCGGCGCAACACCGGGGCGTGAACGCTGCTGAAAGAGAGATGCTGGAGGGATCGCGCACGCTGACTACTCACGCGGCTGGACAACGGCATTGGCTCTCGCTGCTGTTAACACGGCAGGTATCGGTGCTGGTTCTGCAATATTTTTGCTTCTCTTATGTGTGGTACTTCTACATCACATGGCTGCCGACGTATTTGCGCGAGGGACGCGGGCAGTCGCCGGCGCGCGCTGCCGCTCTCGCAGTGCTGCCTCTTTTGTTCGGCGGCTTCGGGTCGCTGGCCACGGGACTCGCGCCAATGCGTGTGCCGCGGCGGGCGATCGCCTTTTGCGGCTTTCTCTCGACGGCTCTGTTGCTATTGCTATTCACGCACATCCATTCGGTCGTTCCCGCCATGCTGGCTATGGGAGTGGCCAGCTTTGCGAGCGATCTGACCATGCCGATTTCGTGGGACGCCTGCGTTGAAATCGGCGGCTCGTATACTGCGACTGTGGCGGCGGCGATGAATATGCTGGGCAATCTTGCAGGCTTTGTAGCGCCGGTGGTAGGCGGAGTGATTTTGCAGCGGACCGGCGGCGACTGGAATCCTCTTATCTACACGATGGCGGCGGCGGCAACAGTGTCGGCGGTCTGCTGGCTTTACCTCGATCCCGAGGCATCGCGGCGGCAACGCGAACTGGCAGCTCAGATGGGCACAGATGGCCTCACGCCCTGAGACGGGCAAAATTTAGAACAGGAGTTGAAGATGAAGATAGATCTGACAGGTCGGACGGCAGTAATTACGGGTGGGAGCCGCGGTTTGGGCGAGGCGATGGCCAAGGCCCTCGCCGAATCAGGCGCAATGATTGCGCTGGTGGCGCGCGACGCCAAGCGCCTCGAGCAGGTGCGCGATGCCATTGTCAACTCGGGTGGAACAGCCGAGCTCTTCATAGCCGATGTAACTCAAGAAGACCAGGTGGCGAAGCTGGCTGAGGCGGTGACTCAACGCTTCGGAGCGGTTCAAATTCTGATCAACAATGCGGGAACGAATATTCGGAAGAATCTGGTGGACTATTCGCTGGAAGAGTTTCGCAGCGTTCTGGATTCGAGCCTGATTTCGACGTTTCTGATGTGCCGCGCATTCGTGCCCGGCATGAAAGGCTCCGGCTACGGTCGTGTCCTGAACATGACCTCGATCATGAGCCATGTTTCGCTGCCTGGACGCACCGCTTATTCCTCGGCCAAGGCTGCGCTTCTCGGGTTGACGCGGGCGTTGGCGCTGGAACTTGCAGGCGACGGAATCACGGTCAACGGCATCAGTCCGGGACCGTTTGGAACGGATATGAATGCTGCGGTGATGAACAATCCGGAGGCCAACGCGCAGTTCCTGGCCAGCCTGCCGGTTGGGCGATGGGGCAAGATCGAGGAGATAGGCGCGCTGGCCTGCTATCTTTGCTCAGAAGCGGCAGGGTTCATCACCGGAACCGACATCCTCATCGACGGCGGCTGGACGGCCAAATAACACAGACCAGGCAAAGCCGCCCTTGAGTTGTTCTATTTGCTCGTCCCGGGCGGAAGTACATGCGTGGGCGGTGGCGGAACATAATCGACGAGCGAATCGACGGGCTTTTTTCCGGCCCATGCGATGCCGCGCAGCAGCATTTGTTGAATCTGATAGTTGTCGAAGTTCGCGTACTCGTGGCCCTGCATCCAGACAAAGGCCCTGGCCGGCTCACCGCCCGGCAGCGTGTGTTCATAGGTCCAGATCTGCGGCACCACTTCCCCCTTGTGCGCGCCCGCGCTTGGCGTTGCCGGCATGACAGCTGTGGCCAGCACATGGATACCGGGATTCTGCGCCCAGGTCATGTTGTAGAAGGCTTCGTCGAAGAGAGTGATGTTGGTCATGCTCTTCATGATAGGATTGGCAGCGTCAACGACTGTGTAAGGGATGGGCGCTCCCAGAGTGTAGTTGACCTCGCCATGCTTCTTTGCGCCTCCGACCAGCGTGGCGAAATACGCGGGGTCAGGACCGCATAACGAGTCGTGAATGCTGACCAATCCGCCTCCGCGTTTGACGTAGGCTTCCAGCGTAGCTTTTTCCTCATCGCTCAAGTAAGCTGCGTCGCCTTTGTAGAGGATCACTACGTTGGTGTGCTCCAGGTCGGCGGCGCGAGGGCCGTGCAAGGCTCCGTCGACGACCGCGCCATGCTCGGTCAGAATTTTGCTCCAGTCGGCGAGGAACTGGGGATAGTCGTGCTGTCCAGCGAAGTGGGATTTGAGCCCTGCCCAGATATAGATGCGCATCCCGTCGGCGTTCTGATTCCATGGAAGCGGCGCAGACGCACTGGCGGCCACGTTCTTATTCGCGTTCATCTGACCGTTTACCTCTCCGACGGCCTGCAGCGTGAGCGACGGGCTGAGCGCAAGCAGAGCTCCAAGGACTGGAAGCGTGTAGTTGAGCCGGGTTCCTGCGCGAGATATTTTCGCGCGACTCATCTCAGAGCGCGGTGAGGCCACAGCAATGGGCAAAGCAGGTGCAGATCGAAGAGGGTTGAGTCCGATGGTCACCTTTAAGCTCTCCTTGAACTGGACAGACGAACTGGACGGAAAGAGATCATTCGCAAAACGGTCTTGAAACGCGACCCCATGGATACTAGAACCGGATCTGGGCTGTCAATTCGATCGATTCTGTGTCTGCGCTCAAACGATTGAGTGGCGATAGACAGGCCTGATTGCTTCAACGTATGATACGTCCGTTGCTCCCTCGTCAAGTAGGTCTGTAGTCTCGCGGATGGCGGAGCAGGCATTTCCACATAAGGCTTGCGCGTCAGGCCTGTGCAGGCGTAGCCTTCTCGGGTTTGAAAAGTTGCTTCGGAGAAAAAGCACGAAGAATTCAAGTAATGGACAAAGGTTAGGAGACAAATGCCGGTTAGAACGTTAAGACGCTTTCAGCAATGGACACTCGTTGTATTGGCAGGAACAATCGGACTGATGGCGGGCGCAGGACCCCTCAGGGCTCAGAACCCGAACCAACCCTGGATGAACTCCAGCCTTTCTCCCGAAGAACGGGCCGATCTGGTTCTGAAGCAGATGACTTTGGATGAGAAGATTGCGCTGCTGCACGGTAACGGCATGGCGCATGCCCCCCAGTGGCAGATGCCCCTGACCTCAATCTCGAATGGCGGCGCGGGCTACGTCGAAGGAGTAAAGCGGTTGGGCATTCCTCCGATCTTCATCTCTGACGCCGCGTATGGCATTCGCGACAGCGGAGCCAATGGCAAGTACTCAACGGCGCTCCCATCGCCAGCCGGGGCTGCTTCGAGCTGGGATCCACAAGGCGCCTGCGAGTACGGCGCGCTTATCGGCAGGGAATTGCGGGCGCAGGGCTTCAACATGACACTGGGCGGTGGCGTAAATGTCACCCGCGAACCCCGGAACGGGCGCACCTTCGAATACGCCGGGGAAGATCCGTTGCTCGCCGGAACCATGGTCGGCAATCTCATGAAGTGCGAGCAGGCGGAGCACGTCGTCGGCGACATCAAGCACTACGCCATCAACGATCAGGAGACCGGCCGAAATATCGTCAACGCGATCATCTCCAAGCGCGCCATGCAGGAGAGCGATCTTCTCGCCTTCCATATCGGCATCGAGATAGCGAACCCAGGCGCGGTGATGTGCTCCTATAACCGCATCAACGGCGACTATGGTTGCGAGAATACCTATACCCTGCACGACGTTCTCAAGAAAGACTGGGCATTCAAGGGCTTCGTCATCTCCGATTGGGGTGGAGCGCACAGCACCGAGAAAGCCTCCGCAGCCGGCATGGACCAGGAACAGCCGATGGCGGATTACTTTGGTCCAAAGCTGAAAGAGGCAGTCGAGGCGGGTAAGGTGCCGATGGCTGAGATCGATGACCACGCGCGCCGGGTTCTCTATGGCGAATTCCTCTCCGGCATAGTGGACAATCCCATCGAGAAAGGCGTGGTCGATGTGCTGGGAGGGATGAATATCGCCCAGCATATCGAAGAGAAGAGCATCGTTCTTCTCAAGAATGAGAAAGCGATCCTGCCCCTGAACGCGGCCAAGATACACAGTATTGCGATCATCGGCGGCCACGCAGATGTGGGCATGATTTCGGGCGGCGGTTCGGCGCAGGTGGACCCTCCCGGCGGCAATGCGATTGCGCCTCCTGGCAAGGGCGCCACTCACTGGCAGGACCACATATGGTTCCCGACATCGCCGCTCAAAGCGCTCCAGGTCAAGCTCCCGAGCGCCAAGGTCGAGTTCAACTCCGGCCAAGACGCAACCTCTGCCGCGGCCCTGGCCAAGAGCGCCGACGTGGCCATCGTCTTTGCCTACCAGTGGGAGTCGGAAGGCGTGGACCTGACAACGCTCTCACTGCCCGACAACCAGGACGCGTTGATCGAACAGGTAGCTGCCGCGAATCCAAACACGATCGTTGTTCTTGAGACAGGGACAGCGGTGACCATGCCCTGGATCGGAAAGGTCAGCGGCGTAGTGGAAGCATGGTATGCGGGCAGCAGCGGAGACAAAGCTCTGGCCAACGTGCTTACCGGAGAAGTCAACCCAAGCGGCAAACTCGTCATGACGTTTCCGAAGAGCGACGCAGATCTGCCGCATCCAGTCATCCCGCCGCTCTCGGCTGGAGATGAAGGCGCGGGAAGCGGCGCCGTGGACGATTGTGCGCATGTCGAATCCAAATACACGGTGCATTATGACGAGGGCCTGAAAGTCGGCTACAAGTGGTATGAGTCCGAACACAAAGAGCCACTCTTTCCATTCGGATTTGGCCTGTCCTATACCACCT
>Ga0302325_10002045_pt1 | contig 49798 bp, 49 predicted proteins | sample Palsa_T0_2_FD_201948 | JGI IMG/M metagenome (GOLD analysis project Ga0302325, IMG submission 201948) | Peat permafrost microbial communities from Stordalen Mire near Abisko, Sweden - Palsa_T0_2 | ecosystem: Environmental > Terrestrial > Soil > Palsa > Peat permafrost | place: Sweden: Abisko...
CCGGCAAATCTCTGGACGTAGCCGGTCGCGACATCGGCGACTTCTGACTTGATCATTGTGGTTGGATGTGTGGCCGTGCTCCATCTTTACTTTGGTTTCGGTATTTCAACACCATGGAAATTTACGACCACGAGACGCGAGCGATAATAGAACGCTTCCTGAGGCACGAGATCAGCTTCCCGGAGTGTATTGCGGCGTTAGATGCCGCGCTGGCCGAACTCATCCCCAGGCTGACGAGCGAACAGCTGGCTCCTCTTCGCGCGCTGATGTTGGCCAACAACGATATTGTGATGAAAGAAATGGAAAGGCGCGGGCCACCGAAGGATTGATGGCGGAGAGGGGGGGATTCGAACCCCCGGTAGACTTTAAAGGCCTACGACGGTTTAGCAAACCGCTGCTTTCGACCACTCAGCCACCTCTCCGGCGTGCACGGCGGGTCTCAAACGGATAGTAGCACAGGCCGTTATTTCTTCGCGAAGATCGCGATGTACTGGCTCTTCGGCACCAAATCGTGCTTGGAGACAAGCCGGAATCCGTTGGCTTCCACCTCTTTGACGAGGTCGTTCTGATCGAGCCGGATGTGCTGCACGGCGAAATTTGGATCGCCGTTCTGCATGGCGCCGGGGCGCTTGAAATATTCCACGATAACCAGCTTGCCGTCCGACAGCAGGCTGTCGCGAATGTGTTGCAGCATGGCTTCCGGATAATCGAAGTGGTGGTACACATCCAGCACCAGGGCGCTCTCCAGCGTATCGGCTGGCAGCTTCGGATCGCGATCGATGCCCAGCACGAACTGCACGTTGCTCAGATGGCTGAGCTGCACCTTGAGCTTGGCTTTGTCCAGAAAATCGTTCTGGATGTCTTCGGCGTACACGTGGCCTGAGTCGCCAACCGCGTGGCTTAGGTAAGGCAGCATGAAGCCGACACCGGTACCGACGTCGGCCACCGATCCGCCGGGCTTCAGATCCATGGCGTCGACGATGTCGCGCGGCCTCTGACGGTCTTCACGCGTGGGATCGCCGAGCGCGCGGGCGATGCTCTCGCGTCCGGCGGGAGTCTTGTAGTTTTCGTTGGCTTGGACGGCCACCTGCGCAAACGCGGCGGCGGACATCAGAAACAAGGAGGCGAGCTTTCTCATAGCGATTTCTCCCTCTTACAGAGACCTTTCCATGGGCATTGCAAACGGCGGTTCGACCAGGAAATCGTGCGCGGACATCTTCGCCAGCGCTTCTCGAATGGACTGCTCCGAGGTGGGCTCAACCGTGATCACGAAGGGCAGGTCGCGCCGGTTCTCGCTCGGCAACTGGAGAACGGCTCGCAGGCTGATCTGCTTCTCGGCCAGAACGCCCGCCAGACTCGCGATGATGCCGGGGCGATCCACTACTCGAAATCTCAGATAGTAAGCCGCGTGCTGGAGCGTGATCGGGATTGGCTTGTACTCTCCCAAGCGCTGATGGGCGAAGGGCGACACGCGCTCCGGGCTGCCGCGGCGGATCTCGCGTGCCACTCGCATCAAGTCGCTCACCACGGCGACACCGGTTGGAGACGCGCCCGCGCCGCGCCCATAGTAAAACGTGTCCGCGCCGTACTTGCCGCGCACCCAGACGGCATTGTACGCGCCTTGCACGCCGGCCAGAATGGTGGACTGCGGGATCAGCGCCGGGCGCACTGACAGGATCAGGCCATCGGAGGTTTGATGCGCGCCGCAAATCAAGCGGATGGTGTGGCCCAGCGTGTGCGCGTACTCGAAATCGAGCGGCAGGATGCGGCGGATGCCTTCGGTGTAAATGTCGGAGGGCGTAATTTTCTCGCCGAACGCCAGCGCGGCCAGGATAGCGAGTTTGGACCGCGCGTCGTAGCCATCCACGTCGGCGCTTGGATCGGCCTCGGCGTAGCCCAGCCGCTGCGCGTCTTTCAACACATCGTCGAAGGACGAACCGTGCTTTTCGATCTCGGTGAGGATGTAATTGCTGGTGCCGTTCAAGATGCCATACAGCGTGGTCACCCGGTCGCCCGAAATGCCCTCACGCAGAACGGTGTGGATCGGGATTCCACCCGCGACGCTCGCTTCCATCGCGAGGTTGATGCCGGCTGCGATGGCGCGGTCCCAAATCTCGGCGCCGTACAGGGCCATTAATTCTTTATTCGCTGTGACTACCGATTTCTTGTGCGCAATGGCGGCATCGATGATCTCACGCGCAACCGTGGCGCCGCCCACCAGCTCGGCGACAATGTCTACCTCGGGGTGTGCCACCACTTCGCGCCAATTCGCGGTTCGAACGATGGAATCCGCCGGGGCGGCTTTGTTTGCGCTAATCGATCGGCTGCATAGGGCCTTCACGCGCAGGGGGAACCCAAGCTTGAGCGCGATCTGTTCGGCGTTTTCGGTAAGAATGGCGAGCGTGCCGGCGCCCACGTTTCCCAACCCGATGATCCCTACGTTGACCTCCTGCATATAGCCGATGCAGCCCGAGGTTTACTGGTGCGGAGCGGCCAAATGCTCTTCGAAACTGACGGGCGGATTATAGAAGAGGATGCGGCCACAGCTCTCGCAGAACATCATCGCTTCGGCGTGGCGGAGCTCCTGAAAGAATTGCGGGCGCAACAGGATCTGGCAAGCTGAGCAGCGTCCGGCGATAGCTTCGGCGACAGCCGAACCACCACGCCACTTCTTTCGGATGCGCTCATAGGCGGAATAAGCGGGCTTGGCCAGAGAAGCCACTAACTCCTGGCGCTCCCCCTTGAGTTCGTCGAGTTGTTTCTGATCGGTGGCCGTACGCTCACGGGCGCGGGCCTTCTCGGCTTCGACCTGCTGTTTCTCTTCCTTCAGCGCCGCTTCGGCCTTTTTGACGTTGGTGTCTAACGGCTCGGATTCGGACATGAGATCCAAGGTGCGGTCCTCGGCTTTGCGAATGGCGGTCTCGCAGAATGTAATCTCGTTCTGGAATGCGCGGTACTGTTCGTTGGTTTTGGCGCTTAGCATCTGGTCGCGAAGCTTGGAGATCTTCTGCGTCTCCACTTTCACGTCGTCTTCCAGTTGCTTGCGCTCCTTTTGATTGGCGGCGAGTGCGGCGCGATCGGCCTCCAAGCGGCGGAGGTGCGAATCCAGGGCCTTTTCCACGAGCGCGATGTGTTTGGGTAAGGTAGCGACTTCCCGCTCCAGGTCTGCAATCTTCTTGTCGAGCGATTGCAAGCGGGTGACCTGCTCGATCTCAACGGTCATCTGTGTTTCATCTTAACATTTCTTCTTCGCGGCCAGCGGCGTGTTTTCGGGTTGCTTCGCGCCCATCTCCCGGCTGAGCCAAACTTTCGCGAGCTTCCAATCCCGCATCACGCTCTGAGGAGACAGCTTCAGGACCTCGGCAGTCTCCTCGACGCTCAACCCGCCGAAGAAGCGCAGCTCAATCACCTTCGCTTTTCGAGCGTCGAATTGGGACAAGGCATTTAAGGCGTCGTCGAGCAGCGCCAATTCGCCGGCGCGCCTAAAGCCGAGGTCCGGGATCTGGTCCCAGTCGATAGGGCTGGAATGGCCGGCGCGCTGGAATTGGCCTCCCCGTTTCCCGGAAGCCCGCGCGCGGGCGGAATCGACCAGGATGCGTCGCATTACCTGGGCCGACACAGCGAAGAAATGCACCCGGTTTTTCCAGTCGGAATTCTTGGCATCCACCAGGCGCAGGTAGGCCTGATTCACGAGCGCGGTGGTTTGGAGAGTGTTGCCGGCCCGCTCACTCCGCATGCGGCGGCTGGCAATGCGGTGAAGTTCGGCATAGACCAGGGGCACCAGCCGATGGAGCGCTGCCTGATCGCCATCACCCCAAGCCTTTAATAACACGGTGATTTCCGCGGATTCCGGGAGCGTCATTTGAAGCCGACAAAATACCTTCCGGCCATTGTAGTTCTTTCCTCCGGTTTCCGCTTACCCAGCCGAGAACGGGAGGAAATCATGAAAATGATGGCGATGATGGCGATGGCGGTGATGATGGAAACAGGCGCTCGAGCCGATGAAGTGACGGTCTACGTGCAGGGCATGTCAGCGGTCTCAGCGACGATATTGTGGCGGGCGCAATCGTTGGCGAACGAAATATTCGCTGGGGTGGGCGTGAGAATCGACTGGCGTCAAGGCGAGCCATCCCGCTCGGGATCGCGGCGCGAGAGAGCAATCGTAGTCGAAATGATTCCCAAGACACCCGCACAGCTCAAGCCCGGCGCCCTGGCTTATGCGCTTCCTTACGAAGGTGTTCACATCAATGTATTCTACGATCGGGTCCAAGCGGCGACAGAGCCCGAGCTGACGCCCAACGTCCTTGCGCACGTGCTGGTTCATGAGATCACGCACATCCTACAAGGGACCTGCCGGCATTCCGATACCGGGATCATGAAGGCGCGCTGGAGCCACACGGACTATATGGAGATGGGACAGAGGCCACTTTCGTTCAGCGACACGGACGTTCAATTAATCAGGACCGGCGTGGCCGAGCGCGCCAACGCCGCCACACTGATCGCCGCAGCGGCTAATCGTTAGAGCGAACTCATACGCCTTCGCTTTTGGGCTAATATTGTCGTGATATTCGGCACAATGACCTCCCAACGCTGGCGGCAAGTTGAAGCCGTCTACCATTCCGCCGCTGACCGGGGACTCGGTGAGCGTAGCGCGTTTCTGGATGAGGCCTGCCGCGGCGATGAAGAACTGCGGCGCGAAGTAGAATCCTTGCTGGCGCAGGAGAACTCGCCGGGAGTTTTACTGGAGCGGCCGGTTTGGGAAGGGGCGGCCAACTCTTCGGCTTCCTTCGCTGCTGGCGCTCGACTTGGCATATACAGCATTGAGGGCATTTTGGGCGAGGGCGGCATGGGGGTGGTCTACCGCGCCTTCGATACCAAACTCAACCGGTCCGTCGCCGTGAAGGTGCTTTCCGGGGAGTGGGCGGACGCCGCGGCGCGCCGCCGGTTCCAGCGCGAAGCGCAGACCGCTTCATCGCTCAGTCATCCGCACATTCTCACCGTCCACGACGCCGGGGAGTTGGACGGCCGCCAGTATCTGGTCACTGAGCTTGTAGACGGCGGCACGCTGCGGGATTGGGCGCGAACGGAGCCGCGGGGCTGGCGGCAGGTCGTCGAGCTGCTAGTCGGCGTAGCGGATGGTCTGGCTGCCGCTCACGAAGCCGGCATTTTGCATCGCGACATCAAGCCGGAGAACATTTTGGTCGCCAAAAATGGCTACGCTAAGCTTGCCGACTTCGGGCTGGCGAAGCTGGCCGATGGAAGCGAGCGCGACGTCACGCGCACGCTTACCGAATACGGAACGCGGCCAGGACTCGCGATTGGGACCATCGCTTACATGTCGCCGGAACAAGCGGAAGGGAAACCGCTCGACGGACGCAGCGATATTTTCTCGTTCGGGGTGGTGCTTTATGAAATGCTGGCGGCGGGAAGGCCGCCCCAGCCGCTTCCACAGGATATCCCGGCCGCCCTGCGCAGGCTGGTTGAGAAGGCGCTTGAAAAAGATCCCGCCGATCGGTACCAATCCATGCGCGACATGGTGGTGGATCTGCGCCGGATCATCCGCCAAAGCGCCGAGACCACAGCGCAGGTAGCGCCGCGCCGGGCGATGCCCTGGGGATTGTTGGCGGCGACGGTTGTTGTGGTGCTGCTCGCGGGTATCGCCGCGTGGAAATTCCGGCCGCGCACGGGCTCGCATCAGGTTCGCTCCATCGCCGTTCTGCCGCTACGGAACGTCTCGCGCGATCCGGACCAGCAATACTTCGCCGACGGCATGACAGACGCGCTGACTACCGGGTTGTCGCAAGTGAGCGCTCTGAGTGTGATCGCACGAACATCGGCTATTCGTTACCAGGGGACCCAAAAGACCACCCTTGAGATCGCCCGCGAGCTGCATGTGGACGCTGTAGTAGAGGGGTCCGTGCAGCGCTCGGGCAATCGTGTGCGCATCACCGCTGAATTAGTCGAAGGATCAACCGATCACAACCTCTGGGCCAAGAGCTACGAGCGCGATGCAGGCGATGCTCTGGGTTTGCAGAACGAAGTGGCGCAAGCCATCGCCAGCGAAATCCAGGTGAAACTCACGCCGCAGGAACAGGCTCGTCTGGCGCCTGCGCGGCCCATCAATCCTGAGGCGCAGGAGGCCTATCTTCGAGGAGTTTACTGGGACGACAAGCTTGATGAGGTAAAAGCCCTCAATTATTTCGTAGAAGCCACGAAGAAGGATCCCAACTATGCGGGAGCCTACGCGGCACTCTCCGGGGCCTACGCGCTCCTGATTAACGTAGGTCTGATGCCCGATAAAGAAGGCTACCCAAAATGGCGGGCGGCGGTCACCAAGGCGATGGAGCTGGACGATACGCTGGCGGAGGCGCACGTTTCCCTCGGTGTCCTCCTGCAATATCACGATTTGAACTGGCGCGATGCCGAGAGAGAGTTCCAGCGAGCCATTCAACTGAATCCCAACCTGGCGGCAGCTCACCAGGACTATGGAGACGGTCTGGCCATGACCGGGCGGCTAGACGAAGCGATTGCGGAAGAGACTCGGGCGCAGCAACTCGATCCTTACTCGGTGATCACCAACTTCATGCGTGGATCCATGCTGATTTTCGCAGGGCGGAGTGACGAGGCCATTCAACAAGGCCGGAAGATGCTCGATCTGGACGCTGGCTTTGCCCACTCGCTTTTGGGAAGCGCTTATGAGCAGAAGGGAAACTCGGAGCAGGCTATCTTCGAGCTGCAGGAGGCGGTGAAGCTGCGAAAGGACCACCCGCTGCTTCCTACGGCCATGGCGGATCTGGCACATGCCTATGCGACCTTTGGCAAGAAACCGGAAGCACTGCACTTGCTTTCTGAGTTGAAGGAGATGTCCAAGCGGCAGTTGGTTCCCTCAACAGTATTCGCAACAGTCTATGCAGCGTTGGGAGATAAAGAGGGCGCCTTTGAATGGTTGGACAAAGCCTATAACGAGCGGCCCGGCGATCTTACAAATATTAAAGTGGACCCGAGGCTGGCGCCATTGCGCTCCGATCCGCGTTATCAAGAGCTTCTGCTGCGGGTGGGTCTGCCGAAATGAGTACTAGATCGGGCGCCGCTCGCGGAGATTTAGAAGGCGGTTACGGCGCCCTTGGGTGCGGTACACTCCGCACGCGTCTTAGCGACGGACGCTGTGTTCGTGTGCCACGCGCGCGGGTTCCTCGGACTGCGCCTTGGCCCAGGCATCGGCCTGTTTCTGCGCTTCGTCTTTCGAGATGCCGTAGCGCTCTTGAATGCGACCCACCAACTGGTCCTTTTGTCCGGCAATCTGATCCCAGTCGCTATCAGTGAGCTTGCCCCACTGCTCGCGAGCCTTACCCTTCACCTGTTTCCAGTTGCCTTCGATTCTGTCCCAATTCATAGGGTTTGTTTCTCCTTCGCCCCTTGAACAGCACGGAAGACGCCATTCCCAGAAGTCCTGCGGCATCAATTCGACACTTTCGGGTAACGTGGAAAAACTTACGGCATGACTAATCGGCCGCATCGTGATACCAGTAGAGATTGACATCCATTTTTGAAACCCACCTGCCTCAGGCTGAGCTGGTTGCCCGCGGCAAGGTTCGCGATATCTACGCGGCCGGCGATTACCTGGTGATTGTCGCGACGGATCGTCTGTCCGCGTTTGATTACGTGCTGCCGACGCCGATCCGCGATAAGGGCCGCGTGCTAACCGCGCTGACGATCTTCTGGCTGGAGCAACTGCAGGACGTGGTTTCAAATCACTTCGTATCGGCGAACGTGAGCGATTATCCGGCGGAGTTTCACGCCTATCGCGATCAGCTGGAGGGCCGTTCGATGCTGGTGCATCGGGCCAAGATGATCGACGTGGAGTGCGTGGCGCGCGGTTATGTATCCGGATCGGGCTGGAAGGACTACCGGCGGGACGGCCGGATCTGCGGCATTCCATTGCCGGCGGGATTGCGCGAGAGCGAGCAGCTTCCCGAGCCGATTTTCACTCCCGCGTCGAAAGCCCAATCCGGACACGATGAGAACATCACGTTCGAGACCGTGGCTGAACGGATCGGCGAATCGCTGGCTGGGGAGTTGAGGGGGCTAACTCTCGCGATTTATGGACGGGCCGCGGAGTACGCCGCCACGCGCGGGATCGTCATCGCCGACACCAAGTTTGAATTTGGTTTTGTGGGGGATCGCTTGGTGCTAGCCGACGAAGTGCTCACCCCGGATTCGTCGCGCTTTTGGCCGCGCGAGAGCTATCGGCCGGGGGGTGCGCAGCCATCCTTCGACAAGCAATACGTGCGGGATTATTTAGAGTCCATTCACTGGAACAAGCAACCGCCGGCGCCGGCCTTACCCGCGGAGGTGATGGAGCGGACCAGCGAAAAGTATCGCGAGGCCTACCGAGTGCTGACGGGGAAGCCGCTTTGAACTGGATCGATCTGTTACTTCTCATCGTGATCGGGGCCTCTGTGCTGACCGGTTTTGCCGCAGGATTTGCGCGTGTAGGCGTAGGTTTCATCGCCATGATCGTGGGGCTGTTTTGCGGCTTCTGGTTCTACGGCATCGTCGCGGCGTACGTGCTGGACTACGTGAGCGCGCGGGCGATCGCGAACCTGATTGGCTTTTTCGTGATATTTGCCGCTGTACTGGTGATTGGCGCAATCGTGGGTCGGATACTGGCAAAGTTTTTCAAATGGGTGGGGCTATCGTGGCTCGACCGCTTGCTGGGCGGCACGTTTGGGCTAGCGCGGGGTTTGGTGATCGCTGCCGGGATGGTTACAGTGCTGCTGGCGTTTTCACCTTCGCCGCCGCCGGCCTCGGTGCTGAATTCCAAGTTGCTGCCATACACGATTAGCGTGTCCGGGATCTTTGCCGTGCTGACGCCCCGCGAAATCAAGGACTCCTTCGCCGCTACCAAGGACCAAGTGAAGGCCGACTGGTCAGTGCAAACGCCGGGAAAGCCTGCGGGGGTCCGTCGGGAATAGGCCGGGCACGATGAGTCCATTGAGTTGCGATCTGCTGATTTTCGATCTGGATGGAACGCTGGTGGATTCCAAGCTCGACCTGGTGCATGCGGTGAATGCGGCGCGCGGGTTGATGAATCTTCCTCCGATCTCCGAGGAGTTGGTGTCGTCGTATGTCGGCAATGGCGCGCCCATGTTAATGCGGCGAGCGCTGGGGCCGGAAGCCAGCGAAGCTGATGTGGCACGCGGGCTGGAATTCTTTATGACCTACTATCGCGCGCACATGCTCGACAACACGCGGCTGTATCGGGGAGTGAAAGATGCGCTGGATCGCTTGCGGGATTCGGGCGCGAAAATGGCCGTGCTGACTAATAAGCCGGTGCGGATCAGCCGTTCGATTGTGGAGGGGCTTGGCCTCGCGCAACATTTCTTTCAGGTCTATGGCGGCAACAGCTTCGAGCAGAAGAAGCCGGACCCGATTGGGATCGAGACGCTGCTGGGTGAAAGCGGGCTCAAGCGCGAACGCACCATCATGGTGGGAGACAGCGGCGTGGATGTCCAGACGGCGCGCAATGCGAAGGTACGGGCGTGCGGCGTCTCATACGGATTTCAGCCGGAGACGTTCGTGGAACATCCGCCCGATTTCATTGTGGACGACATGGCGGAGCTGGTGGAATATGTTTTCACTCGTGACTGAATTCAGCGAGCCGCTGCAGCTTTTTCCACGCCGCGCCGGAATCGATGGATTTTGCGGCGCTTTCCATGGCTTTGCCGAGATCTTCGGTCGCGCCCGCCGCCACCAGAGCGGCCGCGCTGTTGACGAGCACGATATCGCGGTGAGGGCCGGCTTGTCCCTGCAGAATAGCCGTTGCGATGGCCGCGTTACAGGCACGGTCGCCGCCGCGCAGAGCTTCGGAGGTCGCGAGCGGGATACCGAAATCGGCGGGTGTCCAGGCGAAGGAGTGAACGCCCGAGCCGGTCACTTCAAAGACCAGCGTGGATGCGGTGGTGGTGACTTCGTCGAGCCCGTCGGAGCCATGGACGATGAAGGCACGCTCGGGAGCGAGGCCGGCCAGCGCGTTGGCCATCAGTTGGGCCGCGTTCGCGGAGGGGGCGCCGATCAATTGTCGCGTGGCCCCGGCGGGATTGGTGAGCGGTCCGAGCAAATTGAACACAGTGCGAATCTTCAATTCCACGCGAGCCGGCTGAGCGTGTTTCATGGCGGGGTGCAACAGAGGCGCGAAAAGAAATCCGATGCCGATCTCGCGAATGGCCTGGGCGGCGCGGTCAGGGGCCAGCGACAAGCGGACGCCTAATTGTTCCAGGATGTCGGCGCTGCCGCATTGACTGGAAAACGAGCGGTTGCCGTGCTTGGCCACGCGCACGCCCGCTCCCGCCACGACAAAGGCCGCGACGGTGGAGATGTTGAACGTGGCGCCGCCGTCGCCGCCGGTGCCGCAGGTGTCAAGCAAAGGTTCCGAATGCGGGCCGACATCCGGCCCAACAGAGAGGGGGGCGGCTTTTTCGCGCATGGCTCGCGCGAAGCCCAGCAGTTCTTGGGCAGTTTCGCCCTTGTTGCGCAGGGCCACCAGGAATGCGGAAATTTGTGGCGTCGTCGCGTCGCCATTCAAGATGACCAGCATGGCGTCGTACGCTTCGACGGCTGAGAGGTTTTCCTTGGCGGCGATTTTGTGGAGGAAAGCCGGAAGCATTCAGGGGCTTTGCCTCACGTTACCATGAATTCGAGGGCTTACCGACGATGAGGATCACAGTGGTTATGGTGGGGTTGTCAACGATCGCATTTTTGCGCGCGCAGGAACATCCGGCGCCGGAAGCACCACCACGCCAGGCTTCCGCCGAAGCGAAACCCGCGGTGCCGCCGCCGGTGGACACATCTTCCGTTACGAAACATTCCATTCAGGTGAACGGCAAATCGCTCGCGTACACGGCGACCGCGGGCACGCTGGTGATCCAAAAAGACGCCAAGCCGTGGGCCAGCATCTTTTACGTCGCTTACACCCTGGAGGGCGTGCAGGATCTCTCGAAGCGGCCCATCACGTTCGCGTTTAACGGCGGACCGGGATCTTCGTCCGTGTGGCTGCACCTGGGCGCGCTGGGGCCCAAGCGCATCGCCATGGGGCCGGATGGAGAACAACCCAGGCCTCCGTATCAGTTGGTGGACAACGACGATACGGCGTTGCAGTTTACGGACCTGGTGTTTATCGATCCGGTGACTACGGGTTTCAGCCGCGCAGCTCCAGGCGAGAAGGAGGCGCAGTTCCACGGCTTCGACGGCGATTTGGAATCGGTAGCGGAGTTCATCCGTCTGTATTCGGTTCGCGCGGAGCGTTGGGGATCGCCGAAATTTCTAGCCGGCGAGAGCTATGGGACTACCCGCGCGTCCGCGTTATCGCAATACTTACTGGACAAACATGGAATCTATTTGAACGGCATTACCCTAATTTCGTCGGTGCTGAATTTCGAGACAATCTCGTTCGCGCAGGGCAACGATCTTCCGTTCGCGCTGTTCCTGCCTAGCTATACGGCCACGGCTTGGTATCACAAGAAACTACCGAAGGATTTACAAGGCGAACTGGAAAAGGCAGTGGGCGAATCGCGGCGCTTCGCGGGAAACGAGTACGCGTCAGCCTTGATGAAGGGCGATAAGTTGACCGCGACTGAGCGGACCAGCGTGGTGCATGAACTGGCGCGCCTGACGGGGCTGTCGGAGGCATTCATCGAAGCCAGCAATCTGCGAGTTTCGGAACCACGGTTCACCAAAGAGTTGCTCCGCGATCAGCGCAAAACGGTGGGGCGCTATGACAGCCGGCTGGAAGGCTACGACATCGACGCGGCCGGCGAGAGGCCGGGGTACGATCCCAGCTACGCATCGGTCCAAGGCGCTTATACGGCGATGTTCAACGAGTACGTCCGTACCGAGCTTGGGTACAAGAGCGACCAGCCTTACGAGATACTGACCGACAAGGTGGATCCGTGGAGTTACGAGAAATTTCAGAACCGGTATGTGAACGTGGCCGGGATGCTGCGCGATGCGATGACGCAAAACCCGAATCTGCGGGTGATGATCGCCACCGGCTATTACGATCTGGCGACGCCGTTCTTCGCGGCCGAGTACACGGTGAGCCACCTGGGCCTGGAACCGTCGTTGAGCAGTCATGTGGGTTTGACGTATTGCGAAGCGGGCCACATGCTGTACACCAAGAAGAGCTGCCTGGACGGTCTGCACGGGTCCATGGCGGATTTCTATCAAAAGGCGATACCGGCGCCGTAAAGGCAGTCCTATCTCAGCAGCCTGCGGTCGAAGGCGTGCCGATGCGCTCGAACGATCCGGATACCGGAACTTTCCGCATGCGCCGGGTTGATGAGGACATTCCAAGTCGCGGGCACGATGACAGAGGGGACACGCAACATGGCGGTACGCTTTGAACTCAGCCATTCGTCCCCAACTTCGCGCGATTTCTCCGGCCGCCAGCCGGCTCCTACCGCGCTGATTTCGAGCGATTCGATGGCGATTGAATCCGGGGCTTCAATTTCCAGGTAACGAATCGTGACTGGAATGTCTTGAATGTCGATCTCGGCATGGACCAGTATTTCCAACAATGCGGTAGCCGGATTCGGAGCGCAATACGCGACGCGCTTACCGCGGTTGTGCCATCGGCCCGAGACCTGGAGACCGCCGGCGCCATCCAGCGAGGAGTGATTGCTGGCCCGCCACAATATCATGCCGGCAAGGTCACGCGACTAACATCAGGCAGCCTGGCCATGATCGATTTGGATGATGAGTTCGTCCACTAGCCGCGCGCCAGCTTCAGTAGCCAGCATCTCGATCGGGCTTTTGGAATCGAACTGGCGTTTCGGCTTGCGCAGCCATCTCCAGGCGCGTTCCGGCTCCCCAAAGACCTGCTCCGCCAGGGCGGTCGTCCGAGCTACGCGTACGGCTTTGTCGGATTCTTCCCTGGAAAGAGGCTGATGTTTCGCGATGCGATGCGCAAGTGTCCTGCGAGGAACAATCAAATGGTAAACTTCGGCGTCGGAGAGGCCGCTGCGACGCAACGATTCAATGGCTGTTGGCGAGAGGCGTTTCTGGACCAGCGAGGCGAGATCCCGATCAGAGCGAAGATGCGAAACGCCGAGTTTCCTGCCCAATCCGGCGTAGATGGTCCGGTGGGAGCGTAAGGTTGGGTGGATTGGCAATCTGCCCCTATTATATGGGCAAATTGCACAGAGCGCCAGCGGCGCTGAAGGGGACAGCAGCGAAGGGCGGCCCGGAGACTCCTGACGGAGAACGCACTAAGTGTGGCATCTTAGACCTTGGAAAAGACCAGTCCGCGGAAGAATAGCGCCCGGGACCTATGGCGCCGATACGCGATAGCGGTGTGTTCGGTAGTTGGCGGATTGGCGCTCCGGTTCGCACTCGCTGGGGTCCTGGGCGCCACGGTTCCTTACATCACATTCTTCCCGGCTGTAATGTTCGCCGCTTGGTTTGTGGGCCTTGGCCCGGGGATTTTGGCTACCATCCTTAGCCTGATTTCGGCCATCTATTTTGTTATTCCTCCGGTATTTCAACTGAGAGTAGCTACGCGGGAGGAGGCGGCGGGCGGCATCGTGTTTTTGGGAGTCTCGACTTTCATCAGTATTCTCAACGAGGCTCTGCGGCGTTCTCGTGCCCGAAGCGAACAACGCCTTCAGGAGCTGACGATCGAAACATCGCGCCGAAGCCGCGCGGAACAGGAAGTGGCGGAGTCCAAGCGCCAAGCCGAGCGCGCTCGAGATCTCTTCCAAACAACTCTCGCGAGCATCGGCGATGCGGTAATTGCGACGGATGCAGAAGGAAGAGTTACGTTCCTAAATACTGTGGCGCAGCAGTTGACCGGCTGGAGCAGAGCGGACGCTCTTGGAGAACCGATTTCGGAAGTGTTCGTGATCCGGAATGAGAGGACCGGGGCGGCGGTGGAGAGCCCGGTGGACAAGGTGTTTCGGGGCGGCGTGGTGGTGGGTCTTGCCAACCACACGATCCTCATTACGAAGGATGGGCGAGACACGCCAATTGAGGACAGTGCGGCGCCCATTCGGGATGAAAACCGGCAGGTCCTGGGCGCGGTGCTGGTTTTTCGCGACGTCACGGAGCGCCGGAGGTCCGAGGAGGCCATGGCCCGCAGCGAGGAACGTTTAAAGCTTGCGCTGGATGCGGGTCAGATAGGGGTTTGGGATTGGGATATCGGCGCCAATCGCATCGAATGGTCGGACCGGATTTATGAGATTCACGGGGTGGAGCGGGGTGTATTTCGCGGCGACGTAGAGGCGATCGCGCAGCTGATTCATCCGGAGGATCGCGAGCGAGTGAGGGAGGCGACCGAAGCGGCGCTTCGACGCGGCGCATTGTACGATCTGGATTATCGAATCGTCCGTCCGTCAGGCGAGTTAGTTTGGGTGTCCAGCACTGCGCGCGTATTTCAGAACGAGAACGGCCAGCCGGCTCGAATGCTCGGAGCAATCAACGACGTTACCGCGCGAAAGCACGCGGAGGCCGATATGCGGCAACAATGGCTGGCCTTTGACACCGCGCTTTCCAATACGCCCGATTTCAACTACCTCTTCACTTTGGATGGCCGCTTCAGTTACGTAAACCGCGCCCGTCTCCGCATGCTTCAAAAGACCTATGAAGAAGTGGTCGGCAAAAATTTCTGGGACCTCAACTACCCGCCAGAACTAGCCGAGCGCTTTCTTCGGCAAATTCAGCAGGTGATCGAGACCAAGGAATCCATACGAGATCAGGCTCCATTTACGGGACCAAACGGTGTTACCCGGCAGTACGAGTACATCTTCGTGCCGGTGCTCTCGGGCGAAGGGCAGGTGACGGCGGTGGCAGGGACAACGCACGACATCACGGACCAAAAGATGATCGAGGACGCGCTCCGCAAGAGCGAAGAACGGCTCACGCTGGCCCTGGAGGCGGGCGGCGGCGTGGGTACCTGGGACTATGACATTCCGAGCGACCGCTTGCACTGCAATGCCCGGTTCGCGCAGCTTTTCTCGGTCGACCCGGAGCGTGCGGCCGCCGGCGCGCCCATATCCGAATTCACGAACAGCATTCATCAGGAAGACCGCGCCCAGGTTGCCGAGAAGCTGCAACGGGCCATCCAGACAGGCGGCGAGTATGCGGCGGAATATCGCGTGGTTCCCCAGACCGGGCGGGTGCACTGGCTGAGCGGGCGAGGGCGCGCCCATCTTGACGACGCGGGTAAGCCCACGCGGTTCCTCGGCGTGGTAATCGACATCACCGAGCGCAAACAAGCTGAAGAAGAGCTGACAAGGTCCAACGAACGGCTGACGCGAGCCAATCGCGAGCTGGAAGAGTTCGCCTACGTGGCGAGCCATGATCTTCAGGAGCCGCTGCGGATGGTCAACATATACACGCAGATCATTCTTCAGGATCTTGGCGGGGACCCGGCGAAGCTGGGCCAATATGCCGGCTTCGTGCAACAGGGCGTCACCCGCATGGAGGCGCTCATCCACGACCTGCTGACGTTTTCGCGCGCGGTTCATACCGAGGAGCTGCCCATTGGGACGGCGGATCTGGCGGAGTCATTCCGCGAAGCGTTGTCGGTACTCAGGAATCGTATCGAAGACAGCGGCTGTGTGATAACGGCCGAGTTTCTTCCCCAGGTCAGCGGAGATGTGTCGCAGATGGCGCATGTGTTTCAAAACCTGCTCTCGAACGCGTTGAAGTATCGTAAGCAGGAGACGCCTCCCAGAATTCATATCGCCGCGCGCCGCAACGGCAGCGATTGGATTATCTCGGTGCGCGATAACGGCATCGGGTTTCAGCCGCAGTATGCCGAACGTATCTTCGGATTGTTTAAGCGTCTGCACAAAGACGAGTACCCGGGTACGGGACTGGGCCTGGCGATTTGCAAGCGCATTGTGGAGCGCTATGGCGGCCGTATTTGGGCCGAAGGAACGCCCGGCGTGGGCGCCACGTTTCATTTTTCACTGCCGGATGAGGAAGGGCAAAAAGGGCGTGGTTAACATTCTCTTGGCCGAGGACAATCTGGGGGATGTCCTGCTGGTGCAGCGAGCGCTGGCGGAGCATGACATCGAGCATGAGTTGCACGTGGTCAGAGACGGCGATGAGGCGTTGGACTTCGTGGCTCACATGGGCCAGCCGGGAGGGGCGCCCTGTCCGGATATTTTGCTTCTGGACCTGAACCTGCCAAGGGTTAGCGGCCCGGAAGTTCTCGCTGAATTTCGCAAGCATCCCGCGTGCGCTCACACGCCCGTAATTGCTGTATCTTCCTCCGACATGCAAAAAGACCGGGCTAGGATGGCTCAACTGGGCGTCGACCGCTATTTCAAGAAGCCCTCGGATCTGGCTGCATTTTTGCAGCTTGGGGCCGTGGTCCGCGAAGTCATCATGATGCGCGAGACCGCAGATTCAAATTGACCGGCACGCCGCCTTTCGAGCATAATCAGTGCGTATGAAACCGACCTGGGCCTTGGTGTTGGTTGTTGCGGCCGCGCCCGGGCAAGCTCAAACCATGAACATGCAGGAGGTCGCCCAGGCGCTGGGGGTGCGCTGCGAGTACTGTCATTCCGCACCGCGCGGCAGCGGCCAGCCGGAGCCGAAGAAGGACATCGCGCTGGCGATGATGGCCATGACTCGCGATTTGAATGCCAAGGTGCAGGCGGCCACCGGCAAACCGGCCAATGAAACTGCGCGGGTGGAATGCGTAACCTGCCATCGCGGGGTGGCGATACCACAGCCCCTGTCGGCGATCATCTTACGAACCGCGGCCGAGAAGGGTGGTGGGGCCGCGGCGGAGCAATACCGTGATCTGCGGAAGCAATTTTACAGCCGCGACACCTACGATTTCAGCGAGCAGGCGCTGCTTGATATGGTCCAGCGCGTGGTGCAGGGCCGGCCCGACGATGCCATCGCGCTGCTGCGGATGAACCTGGAATTCAATCCGCAGTCGGCCAAGACCTATGCGCTGATCGGCTTTGCCTATACTCGCAAAGTGGATGACGCCTCAGCCATCGCGAATCTTCAAAAATCGCTCGAGCTTGATCCGACCAACGCAATGGTGCGCGGCCGCCTGGAACAATTGCAAGAATATGGCCGCCGGAAGCAGCAGCAGTAGAATCGTCGAAGGGCAGCAATAGACCTGTTGAAGATTGCGGCGTATTGCATCTATCTCGCGTCTTGGGTGGTGTTCGCCATTGCCGCGGCGGCGGGCGCATTGCCGCGCATACGCACGCAGGCCGCCGCCACGGCGATTACGGCGCCGGTGCTCCTTGGCACCCTGCTGCAGGTCCTCGCGGCATTCGGGGTTACCAGGTCCATGGGTAGCGGACCGCTGCGGCCTCGGACGTTTGAATTGGCTGGCGCTATGGTGCTTGCGCCACTCGGCGCGGCTCTATTTGTATGGGCGCTTCGATCCGTACCTCGGGATGCCGGCAGGGAAACATTGGCCACGAGAGGCGCCTACGCGTGGGTGCGTCACCCGATCTATCTGGCTTTCCTCGCGATGCTGATCGCGACGGGCTTGCTCGTTTCGGACGGCGTCAAATTGATTCTGCCGGTGCTTTTGTACCTGGCTGGGTCGGAGTTGCGCATTGCGTCCGAAGAAGCTGAGCTCGCCAAGAAGTTTCCGGAGGGTTACGCGATCTACCGAAGCCGGACGCGGCGGCGTTATCTGCCGGGATTGAGGTAATAATCAGCCGGTGCCTGGGACGTGCCGTATAATGGATGAAGTCCCCTTTGGGTGCTCCGCCTCCGAAGTAAATCATGTTTGATAACTTATCCGACAAACTGCAGCGGGTGTTCAAGAACCTGCGCGGCGAAGGGAAATTAACGGCCGAGAACATGGAGGCCGCGTTGCGCGAGATTCGCGTGGCGCTGCTCGAAGCCGACGTGCATTTCCGCGTGGTGAAGCAGTTCATCGAATCCATCCGGGAAAAGGCCCAGGGCGAAGAGGTGCTGGCGGCGCTATCGCCCACCCAGCAAGTGATCAAGATCGTTCGCGACGAGCTGATCAAAACTCTGGGCAGCCACCAATCCAAATTGCGGATGGCGAACGAGCCGCCGACGGCGATTCTGATTGTGGGATTGCAGGGATCGGGCAAGACCACCACCACCGGGAAGCTGGCGCGCTGGCTTTCAAAGAACGGGCATAGCCCACTCATGGTTTCGGTGGACGTTTATCGTCCGGCTGCCCGGCAGCAATTGAGCGTGATCGCGCGGGACATCAAGCTTCCGATTTACGAGGGCACGCCCGAGGAGACGAAGCCGTTGGAGTTGGCGCGATCGGCGATGCGCGAGGCGCGTCAAACCGGGCGCGATGTTCTGCTGGTGGACACCGCCGGCCGCTTGCACATCGACGATCAATTGATGCTGGAGCTGCAGCAGTTGAAGGACGAGCTGAACCCGGCCGAAGTCTTGTTCGTGGCGGACGCCATGACAGGCCAGGACGCGGTGAAGTCGGCCGATCAGTTCCACAAGAGCCTGGGGATCACCGGCGTAATGCTGACCAAAATGGATGGCGATGCGCGCGGCGGGGCGGCGCTCTCGATTCGGTCCATCACCAATCAGCCGCTGAAGTTCGTGGGCGTGGGCGAGAAAATGGACGCGCTGGAGCCCTTTCACCCCGACCGCGTCGCGCAGCGGATTCTTGGCATGGGCGACATGCTTTCCCTGATCGAGAAGGTGGAACAGAACATCGATCAGAAGCAAGCCGAAGAAATGCAGCGCAAGCTCATCGACAACGAGTTTACGCTGGAGGATTTTCGCGACCAGTTGCGGCAGATTCGGAAGCTGGGGCCGCTGGAGTCGCTGTTGGGAATGATGCCGCAGCTTGGCCCCATGAAGGGCCTGAAGGACATGAAGGTGGATGAGAAGGAGATTACGCGCGTGGTGGCGATCATCGATTCGATGACGGCCCGGGAGCGCGCCAATCACATGCTCATCAACGGCGCCCGCAGGCGGCGGATCGCCAAGGGCAGCGGCACCAGCGTGCAGGAAGTGAATGCGCTGCTGAAGCAGTACGCACAAGCGCGAAAAATGATGAAAAGTATTACGGGCGGCGGGTTCCTGGGCAAGCGCCTGGGCAAACTGAAGCTGCCGATGCTACAGTAGGAGATAGCATGTTAATGATTCGCATGGCGCGATTTGGCGCCAAAAAGAAGCCAACGTACCGCGTGGTGGTGATCGACAAGGAGCGCGCTCGCGACAGCCGCTCGGTGGAAGTGGTGGGCACGTATAATCCTGTCAGCCAGCCCCAGGTTGTCAATCTGAACCATGAACGCATTGCGTATTGGATGAAGAATGGCGCGCAGCCGTCGGACACCGTCAGCCGGCTTTTGAAGAACAATCCCGCGCCGGCGCCGGCCGTTACGGTCTAGCGCAGCAGATTCAACGCCCAACTAAACGTCGCCACCGCGCTCACAAAAACTACCAACACAACCACCAATTGGGAGGTGGTGAGCCCTAGCGCGGAATGAGTGTGTTTTTCGGCTGGAGCCAGATCGGAAACCGGCTCACTAGGCTCGTCCGTTCCAGCGGGCTCGACCGGCCCCAGCTTGCGGCGGCGGTGCAGCGTATTGAGTTGACCGATGCACCAGGCGAGAAAAGCGAAGTAGAAGATCCCGAAATAGAGACTGAGGCGGGCCAGCTCCGGGTCGCGAAAGATGATCTTGTAGACGAACGCGGCCAGTGCCGTTTCCACAATTATGGCCGTATAGAGGAAATATTCAAACGACGCACTGTTCTTCCGCTGTGGCCGGCTGGTGTTCACGATAAATGAGCCCACCGGTGTTATCGGCGGATTGCAGCGCTTTCCAGCTAGGGCGAATTACCGACTAGGACTCTTTCAAGGGCGACTTCTAGGCTAAGGACGGGATTTCCAGATCTTTGAAAAGCATCCAGAATCTTTGCGTGGACGATTTTGTTGGTCTCAAGCCGGTCGAGCAATGACCGCGGCTCCACGAACCATTCGGCCGGGCTTTGTTGAAATAAGCTGGAATTGCCGATGAAGCCGACGTAATCGGCGACTAGTTTCTCGTTCAAGGAGCCGGATGGGACGAGCTCAATCAGAGCCGTTAAAACGAGGCACTTCTCATGATAGTAGTCGGCTTCGGAGCTCTCCTGATCGGGTGTCCATCCGGCGAGCTGGTTTAAATAGTCGGCCACCTGTTGCTGCCACTCGGGAGTGGAGCGTTCGGTTTCAGTCAACATCGCGCCGGTGGGCGAGTAGCGCAGCTTTTTACCGGCTTCGAGCAATTGTTGGGCGGCCGGGGATTGCCAATACGAATCGAGTTTCGGCGTGCTGGGCTTCTTGGCGGCCTGCGCGCCGATCTTGGACGGGGGGGAAGGGGCGCTCACCGTGTCGGTTTCGCAGGCGTGGTTCCTTTGCCGGTATTTTTCAAGCGAGCTTTGCAGTTCGGGAAAAGTCAGTGAGGGAAGGGAAGCGGAGAACGAACGATTGTCCGTTTGCATGGTTTCCAGAAGGCCACCCAAATTTGCCCACAGGCCTTCCCGTTGCTGTGCGGTGACGGCCGCGCTTCGGATCAGTAGCGCGAGCGGTGGTACTTCCTGCGGGGATGCCGCCTGGCCAAGATAGTCGCTCAGAAAATTCAGGTGCTCGAATTTGGACCGCTCCTTTTGCGAGAACGCGCCGTTCACCACCGCTCCGAGCGCCTGGTAGAAGTCCGAGAGATCGTAGACCAGAGCATCGTCGCAAGTGAGCGGCGCGAGCCCGGGGCGCGCGATGTCGCCGAACAGTTTGCGGGCGATGGCCGGGTCCAGCGGCAGCATGTCGCGCACCGCGCGGCTTTCGAGCGAGAGAACATCCAACTGCAATGTATATGCCCGGCTCAGGGATCCGGACGCGGTATCGGTAAGGGTGCCTGGGAGTCCCTGCATGCGCACGGGAAATTTGGCGGCAGCCGCGCTGCGGAAAGCTTCTTCAATCAGAGCGCGGCGTGCGTCTTGATCAGAAAGCCGGCCTCTTTCGACGATGCGGAGCAGCGTGTCGGCCGTGAATTCGGGCGGAGCGCCGCGCGCCAATTCCGCGAGCGACTGATAGGGCTCGGGCAGTTTTGCGATTTCCGCCGGCATCGCGGTAAAAAGCAGCGCTGTACAAATCAGTGTCGTCCAGATCAGGATGCGTGCAGTGCGCATACATCAAAAGTTTACGATAGACGCGAATGAGACGGGATCCAGACTTGCTCCACCCACCAGCGCGCCATCGATCTGCTCTTCGGCCATCAAGCCGATCACGTTGTCGGGTTTCACGCTGCCGCCGTAGAGAATGCGGCAGGCGTCCGCCGCCTCGGCGCCAAATTGACCGTGGATATAGTTCCGGATAAAGGAGTGCGCAGCGGAAGCGATCTTGGGGGTAGCCACTTTGCCGGTTCCGATCGCCCAGACAGGCTCATACGCGATGACTATGCCACGGAATTGTTCGGGAGTGAGATATCCCACGCAACCGCTCAATTGCCGGCCGAGCACCTCGTGGGTCAGGTTGCTTTCGTGCTCGTGCGGCTTTTCGCCTAGACAGAAGATGGGCGTCAAGCCGGCATCCAGCGCGGCACATAGTTTCTTGAGCGCGGTTTCTTCGGTCTCGCCGAAGTATTCGCGGCGCTCGCTGTGCGCGACGATCACCCACTTACATCCAGCGGCGCAAAGCATGCCCGCGGAGATTTCGCCGGTGTAGGCGCCTTCTTTGGCCCAATACAGGTTCTGAGCGCCGATCTCAATGTTTGTTCCGCGCGTGGCTTCGGCGGCTGCCGGAAGATCCACGAAGGGCGGGCAGATCACGATATCAGCGTGCGTTGCGGTAGCCACGAGAGGCCGGAACTTCTCGAAGAACAAGCTGGTCTCCGAGGGCGTTTTGTACATCTTCCAGTTGCCGGCCATGATGGGGCGTCGCATGACGGCTAGGCCACCTTCTCCAGGAAGCTGGCGCCTGCCGCGATCTTTGCGCCGAAGTTCTCGGCCACAGTTTGGCCGATGTCGGAGAGCGTGGACCGAACACCGAGGTCGACAGGTTCCAGTTTGCGCGGCCGGTGAACCAGCAACGGAACGTATTCGCGGCTGTGATCGGTGGATGGGGTGGTGGGATCGCACCCATGGTCGGCGGTGATGATCAGCAGATCGTCGCCGGTGAGCTTTCGAAGTAATGACGGAAGCCAAGCGTCGAACTCCTCGAGCGCCTTGGCGTAGCCTTCCACGTCGTTGCGATGGCCGTACTGCTGATCGAAATCCACTAGATTTACGAACAGCAGGCCGGACTCCAATTCATCGAGCGCAGCTAGCGTTTTCGCCATGCCGTCCGCATTGCTCTTGGTTTTTTCGTATTCGCCGATGCCTCGTCCGAGGAAGACGTCGAAGATCTTGCCGACGCTGAAGACCGCGATCTGCCGGTCATGCAGTTGATCGAGCAGCATGCCTTGAGGAGGCGGAACGGCGTAATCCTTGCGGTTGGGCGTGCGCGTGAAGGAGGCAGCTTGGCCAGAAGCCCCGGGGTCGCCGATGAAAGGGCGTGCGATCACGCGTCCCACTTCGTACGGACCGCGCAAGAGGTCGCGCGCGATTTCGCAGATCTTATACAGCTCCCACAAGGGAATCACTTCTTCGTGAGCCGCTACTTGAAATACGCTGTCGGCCGATGTGTAGACGATCGGTTTGCCGGTGCGCATATGTTCTTCACCCAGCTTTTGGATGATCTCGGTTCCGGACGCGGCGCAATTGCCCAGCGTGCCGCGGCCGATGCGGCGTTCGAACTCCTGCATGATTTCAGGCGGAAAGCCGCGCGGGTAGAGCGGAAACGGTTTGGCAAGATGGATGCCCACCATTTCCCAATGGCCCGTGGTGGTGTCTTTCCCAGGCGATGCGAGGGCGCATTTTCCGAAAGCCGCGGTGGGGCTGTCGACCGGTCCGACATGCGGGAGTGCTTTCAGGTTGCCCAATCCAAGTTGCGCGAGATTCGGCAAATGCAGTGGACGGGCGCTGGCGATATGGCCGAGCGTATCGCTGCCGGCATCGCCATAGGCCGCGGCATCCGGCATTGATCCAACGCCGACGCTGTCGAGCACGATCCAAACGACCCGGCGGAATGGAAACGTCATTGGCTGGTGAATTGGGCCGGCGCAGCTGCGGACGGTTTGCCCAGCGCCAAGTTCACGCGGTCGGTGAGCATGTCGACGAAGCGATCCGGAAGATAGCCGACCATGCGGGTGAATATTTCGCCCTTCTTACCTAAGATGACCGTGGTGGGGATGGAGGAGACCTGCAGCAGATTCTGTAAGCCATCTTCGAAATAGACTTTCTGGTTCCACTTGATTTGGGTAAGAAACGGCTTCACCAGGCTGTGGTCCTCGTCGGCGTCAACGGCCAAAAAAACGACGTCGCCGGAATCTTTGAACTTCGCTTTCACCGCTTCATAGAGCGGGTGCTGGGCGCGGCAGGGAGCGCACCAGGTGGCCCAGAAGTCGAGCACAATCACCTTACCGAGCAGCGATGAGAGCTGCAGCTTTTCGCCGTCCAGGTCGGTCAAAGTGAATTGGATGGGTTCTTTGAGCTGCGCGTTGGGATCGAACTGGCGCAACTCGGCGCGGCGTGCCGCTAGCTGCGCTGACGTGCTGTCGTAGGTTTTGAGAATCAGATCGCCCAGACCGGCTTCGGAGCCATGCAGCTTGCGGTATAGTTCGCTCATGCGGGTGCGGTCATTGGCGCCGTCGGCGTCGGCCGAGCGCAGGCCCGCGATAGTGAATGCCTCCGCGAGAGCTTGAATCGCTTCCGCGTCCCGGCCCGCCGCGGACAGCCAGCGCGCCGTTTCCCGCGCAGCTTCCACGCTAGGAAAAATCGCATAGCTGGATTGCGCGAGCCGAATCGCTTCCTGGTTGTGTCCGAGCAAGCCATGGGCACGCGCCTCAAGCAGCAATGCCCGCGCGCGGCCCCGGTCATATTCTTCTTTTCGCTTCACCTCGGCCGGCCCGCCGCCGGGTTCGAATTTGTCGTACTGGTAAGTCGCTTGAATCAGGTCCGCGAGATGCTGCGCATGCTCGAGCGCGCGCTGGGCATGTGCCTGATCGCCCTGATGCAACTGAGCGGTGGTGACGTGTTCCAGCACCTGAACATTATTCGGGTCGCGCGAGAGCACGCTTTCGCCATAAGTGGCCAGCAGCCGATCGTCGTTCAGATCGATGGCGGTCTTCACCAGCGCGCGCTCGAGATCAGCTCGCTGGGGCGAGTTCGGATACTCCTTCAAGTGGCTCTCAATGGCGTGCACAAACTCAAGGGGGCTATTGCCGGCCTCGCTGAGGGCTCGCTGCAAGCTGGTTACTTCAGTAGATTGGCGCTGCTGCGCGAGAAGCTGCAGGGCGGCGGCGATCAGAATAACGCTCAGCGACTGGGCGGGAAACTTCTTCACTGTCCCCTCGCTTGGGACGCCGGCCGGCGAATGGCCTCGGCGATGGCCGCGGCGCGCTCACGCGAAATGTGCAGATAGCTCTCGTTCTTAGCGATACGGTCGAGCAGCGGGAGGAACTGCTCGGGCGCAACCAGGCGGTTTCGCTCCCAGGTCTCCTGCATTTCGAGCAGCACGTCGTTAACGCCCAGCTTTTCAAAACGGGCGGTGCGGTCGAGATTCACAAAGTGCTGCTCGGTTTCGCTGATACGCTCGAAGCGGTCCAGCAACGCTTGCGCGCTCGCGTCTTCGGAGTAGTTGAATTGAACCTCGTGATGCTCGGCACCGTCCTCGAATCGAAAAGTCTTGATGCCGAGATTGGCGATTTTGAGCCCGGATTCCAAGGGGCGCTGGAAGCGGTCGAGTTTGCCGGTAAGATCGAACAGCTCTTGCGTGGTCGCGTTGTCCAACTGGATGTGGATCGGGTTGTCGTCGTCCTTGGCTTCCTGATAGGTCACCTGGCCATCGCGTTCTACCGTGACGGCGACGAACTCGGGAACGCTGCCCTTGAAGTATTTGGAGTAGAACAATCGCGGGGCGGCGCACAGAGCGCTGGAAAGCAGCAACGCTACGACAACGACTCTCTGTAGCGCACGCCAATGAGAGGTGTCGAGATGAGTCTCGACACGGCACGCAGGAGTGCGTGCGCCACAATTCATCGCGCGACTCCTAAGCGTAAAGCCGTGGAGGTGCGCGTCGCATGGCAAATGGCCACGGCGATGGCATCGCAAGCGTCTTCGGATTCGATGCGCGTCTCCAGGGCGAGCAAGGAGTGCACCATCAATTTCACTTGTTGCTTTTCGGCGCGGCCATAGCCGACCACACTGGTCTTGATCTCAAGCGGCGAGTACTCACCCACCGAAAGCCCGGCTTCGGCGACGGTTAGAAGCGCGACGCCTCGCGCGTGCGACAGCTTCAAAGCGGTTTTGACGTTCTGCGCATAAAAGACTGCTTCCACCGCGGCCGATTCGGGCAGATGCGCGTGGATCACCTGACGCAGGCCCTGCGCGATGGCGAGCAGGCGAGTTTCCAGCGGCTGCTTGGGGCTGGTATGAATGGACCCGGCCGCGATCATGCGATGCGAACGGCCATCGCTTTCGATCAGGCCGTAGCCGGTATGTTCGGTGCCACAGTCAATGCCGAGAATGCGCATGCAATGCCAGAGTGCGCCGGGCGTTCCTACGCCATGGCTTCCAGCTCTTTTTCATCGACGTCGAAGTTGGAGTAAACATTCTGCACGTCGTCGTGTTCTTCCAGCGCTTCGCTCAGCCGCAGCATGGCCGCCGCGTTCTTGCCTTCCACCTTGGTCAGGTTCTTCGGCAGCATGCCGATTTCGGCGGAGGCGGTGGCGATTCCCGCTTTCTGAATGGCGGCCAGCACCGCGTCGTGGGCTTCCGGCGAGGAAATCACTTCCCAATCCTCGCCGTCGTCGCGCATGTCCTCGGCACCTGATTCAAGCGCCAGCGTCATGAGATTATCTTCGTCGGCTTTGTCCTTTTCGATGATGATCTGGCCCTTGCGTTCGAACATCCACGCAACGCTGCCCTGTTCCCCCAGGTTGCCGCCGTTTTTCGAAAACATGTGCCGGATTTCGCTGACGGTCCGGTTGCGATTGTCGGTGGCCACCAGCACCAGGACCGCGGCGCCGCCCGGCCCGTAGCCCTCAAACATTACTTCATCGATCTGGCCGCCTTCTAACTCGCCGGTGCCGCGCATGATGGCGCGCTTGATATTGTCGGCGGGCATGCTCGCAGCCTTGGCGTCGGTGACGGCCTTGCGAAGACGGGGATTCATATCCGGATCGCCGCCCCCGGAGCGGGCCGCAATCATGATCTCTTTGATAATGCGCGTAAACGCTTTACCGCGCTTAGCGTCGGTGGCGGCCTTCTTGTGTTTGATGGTCGCCCATTTGGAATGTCCTGACATGGTGAAAACCTCTAGCTCGCGCGAGCTTTTGCCGCTTCGCCTGGGAGCCTAACAGACTAGAATATCATGCGAGAGCGCCGCGGCCCCGAGTGGGAGAAAATGGTAGGAACGATATGCTGCCGCCCTGCATCGCGCTGGTTTTGCTGCTGGCCTTCCAAACCAACTTGACTGAGCAAGGGTTGAAGGCGCTGGATGAGAAGCGCTACCAGGCAGCCATCGACAGTTTCACGCAAGCCGTGGCTCGCGATCCAAAGGATTACAGCCTGCACTTCAACCTCGCGCTGGCCTATAGTTTGGCCGGTAAATACGCCGAGGCGATTCCCGAATACAAGAAAACCCTCGATCTCAAGCCCGGCTTGTTTGAGGCCGAACTGAACTTGGGCATTTCGCTGCTGCGAGAAAAACAGGGGGCGGATGCAGTCCCGTATCTAACGGACGCCGCGGCGCAGAATTCCACCCAATATCGGCCGAACTATTATCTCGCCGAGGCGCTTCTGGGAGCCGGGGACGCTGCCAAGGCGGAGCAGGCGTTTACGGCCGCGCTGGCCATCGATCCCAAGGCCGCCGCCGCGGAGCTGGGTCTGGCGCATGCGCTCGCGAAACAGGAGAAGCTGGACGCCGCCGCGGCTCATTTCAAGAAGGCCGCCGAATTGAACGCGAGCTATCGCGAGGATTTGCTGGAGCTGGGGTCACTCTACGAAAGCGCTCAGCAGCCCGAGCAGGCGATGTCGATCTATCAGCAGTTCCCCGAGAATCCCGGAGCGCAGGAACGCTTAGGCGAATTGCTACTCAAGGCGGACCGTCCCGCTGACGCGATCCCGTGTTTCCAGGCGGCGGTTGCGAAATCGCCTACGGAGGCCAACCGCGCGGCACTGGCCGAGGCATATCTGAAGAACAAAGAGCCCGATAAGGCGCTGCCGGTCGTGGAACAGATTCTCACTGCCGATCCGGACAATTTCGAGATCCGCATGCTGCACGGACGTATCATTCGCGACCAGCGCAAGTTTCCAGAAGCGGCCGGGGAATTTGCGCGCGCCACCAAGCTGAAGCCCGATGCTCCGCAGGCCTGGAGCGAGTTGGCGGGTGTGCTGGTTATGGCGGAGGATTATCCCCCGGCTTTGGCCGCGCTGGATCGCGTGGCCGCGCTGCACGCTGAAAAGCCCGGTCATGTTTTCTTGCGTGCTATCGTTTTGGATAAGATGCGAGATTTGAAGCCGGCGCTCGCAAGCTACCAACGGTTTCTCGAACTGAGCCATGGGGAGTTTCCGAATCAGGAGTTTCAGGCCAGGCAGCGGGCCAAAACTCTGGAACGGGAGATCAACAAATAGTGAGCTTCGCATTGGCGATCTTTCTGGCATTTGCCGATATCGCGAGCGTGAAAACGGAGGCCGATCCGAACCGGCGCTCGGAGCTGGCGCTCCTGAACGCGGACGAAAAGATCGACGAAGCTCGCCAGGCGTATCAGGCTGGGAATGAAACCGCCGAAAACGCCGCCATTGAGGAAGTGGCCGATTCGGTGACGCTTTGCTATGCCTCGCTCGAGCAGGCGCACGGCGAGCCTCGCAAGAGCAGATATTACAAACACGCCGAGTTGAAGGTGAGCGCACTGATGCGGCGGTTGAGCGGTTTTCGCGATGAAGTGGGTTTTGAACTGCGGCCACGCGTGGAGGCCGCGCTGAAAAAATTGTCGGATATTCATGACCAATTGATTTCCGATATCATGAGCCGGAAGAAACAATAGAGGGTATGGTAATGCGGTGGTTGACAATCGTTGTAATGTTCGCTGCCAGTGGCTTCGCGCAGGAGCGCGATTTTCTTACAGCTGACGAGATCGACCAGTTGCGGGAAATTCAGGAGCCGAACGCCAGGCTGAAGCTGTATGTGGTATTCGCGCGCCAGCGGCTGGCGCTTTTGCAGCAGTTTCTGAGCAAGGAAAAGCCCGGCCGTTCGGCGCTGATTCACGACACGCTGGAGGATTACACCCACATCATCGAGGCCATCGACACGGTGGCCGATGACGCGCTGGTCCGCAAGGTGGCGCTCGACATCGGCATGAAAGAAGTCGCCACGGCTGAGACCGAAATGCTCGCGACACTGCAGAAGGTAGAGGAGGCCGCGCCCAAGGATCTGTCGCGCTTCGAATTTGTTTTGAAGAACGCCATCGATACCACGTCGGATAGCAAGGAGCTGTCCGAAGAGGATTTGCACACGCGGACGAGCGATCTGGAAGCACAGGAGAAGAAAGAGAAGCAGGACCGCCAGGCGTTGCTCGGCGACAAGGAAAAGAAAGAAAAGGAAAAGGAAAAGAAGGCCGCCGAGAGCACTGCGGATGGCAAGCCGAAGCCGAAGCCTCCCACATTGTATAAGCCGGGTGAGAAGCCTCCGGATCAACAATAAAGACCGCTTGCTAACGCGCGCGGCTCGGTGAGGCGCGCGGCTCGGTCACGCGCGCTCGGTAAGGGGCGATTTACGCGGTTCGCATCGCTTCCGATTTGTCGCCGCCGGCGATGGCCGCTTGCGCCGCCGCGAGCCGGGCGATGGGAACGCGATAGGGCGAGCACGAAACATAGTCCATCCCGACGCGATAGCAGAATTCCACCGAGCTGGGATCGCCGCCATGCTCGCCGCAGATTCCGATCTCGAGCTTTGGATTCTTGCCGCGGCCGAGCTTGACCGCCAGTTCTATGAGCTTGCCAACGCCATCCTGATCAATGGTTTGGAACGGATCGGCCTTGAAAATCTTCAGCTCTTCGTACTTTTTCGAGAACTTCGTGTAGTCGTCGCGCGACATCCCGAGCGTGGTCTGCGTCAGGTCGTTGGTGCCGAAGCTGAAGAACTGGGCAACTTCGGCAATCTGATCCGCGGTAAGGGCGCCGCGCGGAATCTCGATCATGGTGCCGATCAGGTACTTCATGTTCTTCATGCCCGCCTTTTCGAGCACTTCCTTTGCGACCCGCTCCACGATCTCCTTCTGCATGGCGAGCTCGCGCTCAAAACCCACCAGAGGAATCATGACTTCTGGAATCACTTTCACGCCCTTCTTGGCCACTTGCACGGCGGCTTCGAAAATCGCGCGCGCCTGCATTTCAGTGATCTCCGGATGGACGATACCGAGCCGGCAGCCGCGGAATCCGAGCATAGGGTTGAACTCGTGCAGATCCTCGACGCGCTTAAGCAAAACGGGCAGCTTCTTTTTCAGATCGCCGACGGGGATGCCGTAGTTTTCGGACATCTGCTTCTTGGTTTTGCCATTGGCGTGGGGCAACACCGCAATGTCTACCATTAGGGTTTCGCGTTTCGGCAGAAATTCGTGCAGCGGCGGATCGAGGGTGCGAATAATCACCGGATAACCGTCCATGGCTTCGAAGAGTCCGGCGAAATCGGCGCGCTGCATCGGCAGCAGCTTCTGAAGGGCCTTGTCGCGCGTTTTTGGATCTTCGGCCAGAATCATGGCCTGCATATGCGGGATGCGATCGGCCGCAAAGAACATATGCTCGGTGCGGCACAGGCCGATGCCCTCGGCGCCGAATTCACGGGCAGCCTTAGCGTCGCGTGGGATGTCGGCATTCGCGCGTACGCCGAAGCCGCCGCGAAATACGTCGGCCCATTTCATGAACTCGACAAACAATGGCGACTTAGGATCGGGCTCCTTGGTCTTCGCCTGGCCGAGGTAGACGTCGGCAGTGGCGCCGTCGAACGAAATCCAATCGCCTTCTTTGACGATGACGTCTTTTGCGCCGACCTTCACCGTGAACTGCTTCTTGTGCTCCTCGATATGCAGTGCGCCGGCTCCAACCACGCATGGCAGACCCATGCCGCGCGCGACCACGGCCGCATGGCTCGACTTCCCACCCACCGCCGTCAGCACGCCTTTCGCGACTTCCATGCCGTGGATGTCGTCCGGCGTGGTCTCTTTGCGAATCAAGATCACGGGACTCTTCTTGGCGCTTTCCACCGCTTCGTCGGCCGTGAAGACGGCGCGCCCGACCGCCGCGCCCGGTGACGCGTCGATGCCGTTGGCGATCTTAATCAGGGTTTTGAGGGACGCCTGGTCAAACAGCGGATGCAGCAATTGATCGAGTTGTTGTGGAGCCACGCGCAACACCGCTTCGCGCTTGTCGATCAAGCCTTCCTTGGTCATCTCCACCGCGACACGCAAGGCCGCCGCGCCGGTCCGTTTGCCATTCCGGGTTTGCAGCATGAACAGCTTGCCGTTCTCGATGGTGAACTCGAAATCCTGCATATCGCGATAATGCTTTTCAAGGCTGCTTGTAATATCGCGAAGCTGACGGTACGCATCTGGCATTACCTTCTCCAGATCCGAAATGGGTAGCGGAGTGCGAATACCGGCGACTACATCCTCGCCCTGGGCATTCAATAGAAACTCGCCCCAAAATACTCTTTCGCCCGTGGCAGGATTGCGGGTGAAGCCGACGCCGGTTCCGGAGGTGTCGCCGAGGTTGCCGAACACCATGGCCTGCACGTTCGCCGCGGTTCCGATCTCATCCGGGATCTTTTCCATGCGCCGGTAGGTGACGGCGTTCTTGCCCCACCAGGAGCGAAACACGGCGGCTATCGACATGGAAAGTTGCTGGCGGCCGTCTTGCGGAAACGGTTTTCCCGTTTCTTTCTTTACGAGCTTCTGGTATTCGCCGACAATCGCTTTCAAATCTTCTGCCGACAGATCGGTATCCAGCTTGGCCTTCACCTTCTTCTTTCGCTCATCGAAGATGTGATCGAACTTGTGCATGTCCATGTCAAGCGCAACTTCGCCGAACATCTGAATGAAGCGGCGATAACAGTCGTAGGCGAAGCGCGGATTGCCACTGTTCTTGGCCAAGCCTTCGACGGTTTTGTCATTCAATCCGAGATTGAGGATGGTGTTCATCATGCCGGGCATCGAGAACTTGGCGCCGGATCGAACGCTCATTAGTAAGGGATTCGACGCGTCCCCGAGGTGCTTGCCGGTCGCGGCTTCAAGGTTCGTGAGGGCCCTCAGGATCTCAACGTTAACCTCGTCCGGAGTGGTGTTTTTGTTCTGGAAATAGATGTTGCAGACTTCGGTGGAGATGGTGAAACCAGGAGGCACGGGAACACCCGCGCGGCTCATCTCGGCCAGGCCTGCGCCTTTGCCGCCGAGGACGTCTTTCATTTTTCCATCGCCATCAGCTGTGCCGCCGCCGAATGCGTAAACGTATTTTTTCATGATTGCCTTTCTGTGACGATTTCCGAGAAGTCGGCTACGTCCGAGAACTCCGTCAGGAGATTCTGTAACAGCGCAAGCCGGTTGCGCCGGATGTTTGGGTCGGGTGCATTCACCAGCACATTGTCGAAGAAGAGATCGACCTTGGGCCGCAGCGAGCCGATGCGGGATTCGAGCGGCTGGTCTTTCGTGCTACGAATCGCGTTGTAAAGATCGAGCTCCGGGCCGGGTTCGAGAAGCTGAGATTCAAATGTGGATTCGCTGGATTGGGCCTGTTTCAAGATATTTTTGATGCGTTTGAAACTGGCGGCGATCGGCTCAAAGTCAGGCGTGGTGCGAATAGCTTTCACCCGCTTCAGCCGGGCTTCCAGATCGAGCAGATCGTTCCAGCCCGCAGCCATACAGGCGCGGACTTCATCGTACGCGAATCCGCGGACATCGCGGAAATAATATTCGACGCGATCGCGAAGGAATTCGGATAGCTCCTGGCGCATCCCGGGAAACGTAAAGGTCATTCGGCCTTCAACGATGATCCGAACGACGCCTTGGGCGGCACGACGCAGTCCAAATGGATCTTTTGATCCGGTGGGCGCCATGCCCACTTCGAAGCATTGGACGAGCGTGTCCCACTTATCGGCGAGGGCAAGACGCCGACTGCTAGCACCGGGTGGAATCGGGCTGTCCATGCTGATCGGCTGATAGTGGTGATATATTGCGCGACAGACCTCTTCTGGTTCGCCTTGAACCTCACCATAGAGGCCCCCGACGATGCCTTGGAGGTCGGTGAACTCCTTCACCATGTCGGTGGTGAGGTCACATTTGCACAACAAGGCGGCACGCCGCGCGTGTTTATCACGCCAGAGATCGCTCACCAGCCTGACGATGCGCATCGTCTTGTCGTAATACGAACCCAGCTTGGCTTGGAACGTGACCGTCTTCAGGTCTTCCAGCCGAGCGCCTAGCGCCTTCTTCTGATCCTGATCCCAGAAAAACCGCGCATCGTTGAATCGCGCGCGCAACACCCTCTCGTTGCCGTGCCGAACCAAGCCATCGGGATCGGCGTTGGTATTCACTACCGCGATAAAGTGCGGCGCGAGTTTGCCGTCGGCGTCCTCTACGGATAAATATTTCTGATGGTGCCTCATCACGGTGACCAGCACCTCTTGCGGCAGGTCCAGGTAACTGGCATCGAAGCTCCCGAGAATCGGGGTAGGGAACTCGGTGATGTAAGTTAGGGTGTGCAGCAGATCGGGATCGGGCTTGAAGCGTACCGATATTCCGGCCTCGATCTTCTCTCGCCGCTCATCAGCCGAAAGAATCACACCATTGGCTCGCAACTGGTCTTCGAAGTTTTGGATGGTCACAGGAATTGACGGCTGGCCGAGAATTCTGTGCCCGACGGTCGCGTTTCCTGAGCTCACTCCGGCAATCGCGAAAGGAACGACAGCCTCGCCCAGCAGCGCTACCAGCCAACGGATGGGACGAATAAAACGCTCGGTACCTTTTCCGTTCCAATACATGGTCTTAGGCCACTGAATCTTAAGAATCAGATTGGGTAGCTCGCGTGCCAACATCGTGCCCGTCGGCTGCCCTTGGGTTCGTTTTGCAAAACTGAAGTACTCGCCCTTGGCGGTGCTTTGCGTCCCCAACTGGTCGGGTGTGGTGCCCATTTTCTTCGCGAATCCGGCCGCCGCTCCCGCCCCAACAGAAGTCGGGGGACCCAAGACCAACTCTTCCACATCCGCCTGCCGATCGAGCAATCCCTCGGCTCGCAGGACTAACCTACGAGGTGTGGCATCGACGCTGGTAACCTGGCCACCTAAAGCATGTTGGTCAAGCAATGCTTGAAACATATCCTGCAAGTTATTGAGGGCCGGAACAATCATCCAATCGGGGATTTCTTCGGTCCCGATTTCGAGCAGAAACGGAAGACTCATGCGGCTGCCTCGTTTCGTTTCATCCAGGCCGTGGCTACGCCCAGCGCCAGCTTACGCACACGTCCGATCACGCCCACCCGCTCCGTCACGCTGATGGCCGCGCGAGAATCGAGAAGATTGAACACGTGCGAGCACTTTAGGACCTGATCGTAGGCCGGAAGCACGGCGTCCGGTATTTTTAACAAGCGCTGGCATTCTTTTTCGTGCAGGTCGAAGAGCTGCCAGAGCATGCCGACGTCGGCGAGTTCGAAATTGTATTTCGAGAATTGATATTCCTCAAGTAAGCGCACTCGGCGGTATTCGACTCCCCGCGTCCACTCGATGTCATAGACGCTGTCGACATTCTGCAGGAACGCGACGATGCGTTCCAGCCCGTAGGTCAATTCGGCCGGTACCAGATCCAGTTCGAAGCCGCCGCACTGCTGAAAATAGGTGAACTGCGAAATCTCCATGCCATCCAGCATCACTTGCCAGCCGATGCCCCAGGCGCCCAAAGTCGGTGCTTCCCAGTTGTCTTCCTCGAACTTGATGTCGTGCTTCTTCAAGTCGATGCCAATCGCTTCCAGGCTGCCGAGATATTGATCGATCACGTCGGCCGGCGCGGGCTTCAGGATCACCTGCAATTGCTGGTGCTTGTACAGACGATTCGGATTGTCTCCATAGCGTCCGTCCGCCGGGCGACGGCTGGGTTGGACGTAGGCGACGCTATAGGGCTCCGGTCCAAGAACGCGCAGAAATGTTTCGGGTGCCATGGTGCCCGCGCCTACTTCCACGTCGTACGGTTCTTGAATGATGCAGCCGCGATCCGACCAATACTGTTTGAGCCTGAGGACGGTCTCCTGGAACGTCACAACGCCTCCAGGATGGCCGTCGTGCGCAACTTGCGCTCCACCTGCTCTTCGATCAATCGATTGAGTGCGCGCCGCAAATCGGCTCCAGTTTCCCTGGTCCAGGCGCGGGCAGTCAGTTGCTGGATGGGCGTGACAAGCATCTCTTCGATGATGGCGCGCGAATTGGCGCTCACGCGGAGCTCCGGCAAAAGGCCCGCCAGCCGGACGGCCCAGAGTGCGAAATACGTGACGGCGGTCCAGACATTCCCGGTCGCGTGCAAGGAGTCCAGCACGGCGATTAACAGGCGAAAATGCCGTTCGTTGATTTCGTTGAGAGGCAGCAACTGCTCGGTAACTTCCGCCAGATAGTCGAGCGCGACGCTCGCTTCGTAGTTTGAGGCCAGCACAAATTGGGATTGCAGCAGGTCACAGGAATTGAGGCTAACCAGCTCACGATTCTCCTTCTGATAGTACGAGACCATCGCGAGCGACAGCCGTTCCAAGCCGGAGCCGAAATTGCTCTTCGGCCGGCGCGCCCGCCGCGCCACGCCCCTCAGCTTCCCCTGATCGCGCGTGAAGAAGCTGACGACGAGGTCGGCTTCACGAAACGGATATGTCTGCAGGATGAAGCTTTCGCTCATTCGAGCGGGCATTCGGCGAAGGCGCTTTAAGTGTCTAGGTTAACAGATTTTGGTAGTGTCGTTAGGCGCTCGTATCCAAGGCAGCTTAGCACCGGCAGCCGCGGATACTTCTGGAATCGCGGATCGACACTGGCGAGCTGGCAGAGGAAAAATACAGAGCCACGATCGGAGACCATGCGGCGCATATGTGCGCAGGTGGCGCAGAGTCCGGCGCTTTCCGCAGCGTGGCTCAAAGCATATTACTGGGCGAGCGAGCGTGCCGCCGCCAGCGCCGCTTCGTAATTCGGAAAGTCCGCAACTTCCTTCACATACTCGACATATTTGATGGTGTTGTCCTTGTCGAGCACGAAAATCGCGCGGCTTTCAATGCGCATGTCTTTGATCAGCGTTCCGTAATGCTCGCCGAACGATCCGGAGCGATGATCGGAAAGCATCTTGACCTTGTCGATGCCAAAATTCCCGCACCAGCGCTTCTGCGCGAACGGAAGATCCATGCTCACGGTATAAATCTCCACGCCAGGCAGCTTGGTTGCTTCTTCGTTGAAGCGCTTGGTCTGCGCATCGCACACCGGCGTGTCGAGCGACGGCACCACGCTGAAGATCCGGACGTTTTGCCCGGTTCCGGCCAAATTCACGGGCTGCAGCCCGTCGTTCACCGCGTTGAAATCGGGCGCCTTGTCGCCGGCCTTCAACTCCGGCCCCAGCAGTGTCAGCGGATTGCCTCTCATCGTCGTAGCTCCAGGTCTTTCCATGCATTCTCCTCAAGTATGTTTGATCGAATTTCGACCTATTGTAGCAACTCGTCAAACTTCGCAAGCACGTTCGTCGGCAACTGACACGTGTAATCTTCACAGACGTAAGCGGTCGGCTTGCCATCGATCTCGCGCATGCCGTCCGACGCCGGAAAAAATCGCGCGCCGGCGCCCAGCGTGATGGTGCGGGGCAGAAATCGCTCGCGCACATGACGTAAAAACTCTTTGGCATGGCCGGCGATCACCACCTCGCGGCGCGGTCCCAGCGCGTAGTCGAGCGCCACCAGCATCTGCGGAACCGCGACGGCTTGCTGGGTAATCTTCGGACCCAGCGCCTGCAACGTTCGCCCGGCAGCTTCGCGATAATCGGCGCGATCGGTGAAATGCGCCAGCCGCAAAAGATCCAGAAGCGCTACGGCGTTTCCTGACGGCTCGGCGCCGTCGTAATCGTCTTTCATCCGAAGCACCAGGCTGCTGTCACCCGCTGCGGTACTGAAGAATGCGCCTTCGGCCTGGTCCTCAAACAGCTCCCGCATTTTGTCCAGCAGCGCCATCGCAGTCTCAATATGCGCAGGATCGAAGTCCGCTTCGTAAAGATCCAGCAGCGCGCCGATGAAGAATGCGTAATCGTCCAGGAAACCGGCGATCGCCGCCTCGCCTTCGCGATAGCGCCGCCTCAGAACGCCAGAAGTCGCGTCGTACATGCGCGTCGAAATGAAGTTCGTTGCCAGCTGCGCTGCACGCCGATACCGGGGTTCATCCAACACTTGCGCGGCTTTCGCGAATGCTGAAATCATGAGGCCGTTCCAGGCGGTCAGGATTTTGTCGTCGAGATGCGGCCGGACGCGCTTGGATCGGATCGCGAGCAGCGCAGTTTTGGCTGGCTGCAACTCAGTCTCGGTGGCATCATCCAGGGCCTCGCGCAGATACAAGATGTTTTTGCCGGTGAACTCGCCGTGCGGGTCATCGGGAACATTGCCGTTGGGCTCTACGCCGTATGTAGATGCAAATTGCTCGAACTGTGCTAGCTCCTTCGCACTCCAGATGTAGAACGCGCCCTCGCCCTTTCCCTTCGGGCTCGCCGGATCGATGACGCTGTCGGCGTCCTCCGCCGAGTAGAAGCCGCCCTCCGGATGCGTCATGTCCCGCAACACATAATCGAGGGTGCTCCGGGCGATTTTTGCATAGAACGGATCGTGCGTGATCTGGTAAGCCTCCAGGTACGAAATCGCAAGCTGCGCCTGATCGTACAGCATCTTTTCAAAATGCGGCACGAACCAGCGCTCGTCTACCGAATAGCGATGAAACCCGCCACCCAGTTGATCGTGCATGCCGCCGTTGGCCATAGCGCGCAAAGTCTCGAGCGTCATATCCAGCGCCTCTTGCCGGTTGGATCGCGCGTAATACCGCAGCAGGAAATTGAGAACCACCGGACGCGGAAATTTCGGCGCGCTTCCGAATCCACCATGCGCCGAATCGAACATGCGGCGGAAATGCTGGAACGCGGAATCGAGCGCCGTTTTATCGAGCGCGCCCGTGGCAGGCCCCGCCGCGTTCGCATATTGCGACAACTGCGCTATAACGTCCCCGCTGGATTGCACGATGCGCCCACGCTCGTTGCGCCACGCCTCGGCGATCCGTTCCAGAATGGCTCCGAAGCCCGGCCGTCCATAGCGATTGTCCGGTGGAAAATATGTTCCGCCAAAGAAAGGCTTCAGCTCCGGCGTCAGGAATACCGACATCGGCCAGCCGCCACTGCCGGTGGAGGCTTGCACGAACGTCATGTAAATGCGATCCACGTCCGGCCGTTCCTCGCGATCCACTTTCACGGGTACGAACCATCGATTCAGAATCGCAGCCAACTGCTCGTTCTCGAACGATTCGCGTTCCATCACGTGGCACCAATGGCAGGTGGAGTAGCCTATCGACAAAAATATGGGCTTGTCTTCGCTCCGAGACTTTTCGAACGCCGCCTCGCCCCACGGATACCAATCCACTGGATTATGGGCGTGCTGCTGCAAGTACGGGCTCTTCTCCGCGATCAGATGATTGCTCACTGGATTAGTTACTTTTCGACCACGAAATTTCCGACGAACAACGCGTCCACGCCGGAAGAATAAAAGCTCCGAACCGCGTCGCGCGGGGTACACACCAGAGGATCGCCGAACAGATTGAAGCTGGTGTTGTACAACACCGGAAGCCCGTTGGCCTTGCCGGCCGCATGCAGCAGCTGGTGATACAGCGGATTGTCCTCCCGCCGCACGGTGTGAACGCGCACGGCATTCCCGCCAAGCAGCGCTGCCGCAAAAGTTTCGCGATAGGGCGCGCGCACGCGTCCCACCGTTGCAAGATACCGGGCATTTGGTCCGGCCTCGAAGTATTCGGATGCCATTTCCTCCGGCACCGACGCCGCGAATTTCCGAAACGGCTCGCGGTGCTTGATATAAATGTTCAGATTTTCGGTCGAATACGGATTCAGGGGCGACGCTAGAATGCTGCGATTGCCCAGCGCTCTCGGCCCAAACTCCATGCGCCCTTGCATCCAGGCGATGATCTTCTGGCCGTTCAGATCGCGCACTGCGCGCTCCAACAGTTCCTGGGTAGTCATGAGATAGTTGAAGCGCAGCTTGCAATTTTCCAGCACCTGCTTCACTTCTTCCGCCGCATAACTTGGGCCCAGACAAAGATCATTCAAGGAAGCGCGCTTCTTTTGGCCGAACACGTTGTTCCAGGCGTAAAATACGGCGCCGAGCGCTGTCCCGGCATTGCCCGCCGCCGGTTGTACGAACACCTCTTTGGAGCGTTCCAGCGCGCTGATGAGCAGCGCGTTCATCCCCAGGCCACCCGCCACGCAGAGCCTTTCCCGTGGCCCGGCCATGCGCAGCACAATCTGCTGAATGGCATGTTGCAATCCCGCGGCAAGTGGCGCGCGCAGCGCCTCGGAAATCTCCTCGCCCCCCTCCAGACCGAGACGCGCGTAGAACTTTTCGCTGAACCCGCCTTGGCTCAGACGATCCGCATCGAAAAAGCTGCGATTGATGCACGGCCACTCGCCGCCACCCAGAATCTCCTCGAACAACGGCAGAAACTGCTCGCCGGAATCCGCCGTCGAAAGCCACTGCACTTTGTGTTCGTCGGAACCGGCGTTGAATCCGAGCAGCTGCGTCACGCGACTGTACAAATCGCCCAGCGAATCCGGATAATAGAGGTCTTTTTCCAACTGAAGCTGATTCTCAGAAGCACGCCAGCGCGCGGCCGATCGGAAATCTCCATCGCGGTCCAACGTCAAAACGGTCGCATCCTCGAACGGCGATGGATAGTACGCCGATGCCGCATGCGCAGCGTGATGTTCCACCATCACCACTTGCGCGCTCGGGAAGCGCGATCGCAGCGTCAGATGAATTTCCTGCGCGAACGGCCGTACCAGCGCGATGCAATTCACATCCGCGGCCTTCAGCTGAGCCACGTCCAGCGTCGTCGCGATGGCTGCTTCCGGCAGAAGCCCGGGTGATTCCTGGCGAGCCACTTTGCGCTCTTCCACTGCCGCGAGCAATTCGCCGTCCTGGAGCACCGCGCAGGCGGCGTCCTTGAGAATGCCGCCCAATCCGAGAATGATCATTTCGATTTCTTTTCAGACTTTTTCTCAATTTTGGCCCAGGTATCGCGCAGCGCCACCGTGCGATTGAACACCGGCTTGTCCGGCCGCGTGTCCGGGTCCACCGAGAAGTAGCCCAGCCGCTCGAACTGGAAACTCGATCCCGCCGGCGCGCCGCGCAAACTCGGCTCCAGTTTCGCGCCGCTCACCACTTCCAGCGATTGCGGATTCAGGTTCTCGGTGAAATCATGCCCGTCGTCCACCTGGTTCGGATCTTCGCGCGCGAACAGCGTGTCATACAAGCGAACTTCGGCGTCAATGGCATGCTCAGCCGATACCCAATGAATGGTGGACTTCACTTTGCGCCCATCGGGCGCATTGCCGCCGCGCGTGGCGGGATCGTAGGTGCAGTGAATCTCCGTCACCTGCCCGCTCGAATCCTTCACCACCCCGGTGCACGTCACGAAGTAGGCGTAACGCAGCCGCACTTCGCGGCCTGGCGCCAAGCGGAAATATTGCTTGGGCGGATCCTCGCGAAAATCGTCCTGCTCGATGTACAACACGCGCGAAAATGGAACCTGGCGGCTGCCCATTTCCGCGTCTTCCGGATTGTTTACCGCATCCATCTGCTCCGCCTGACCTTCCGGATAGTTGTCGATCACCAGGCGCAGCGGCCGCAGCACCGCCATCACGCGTGCTGCGCGCTTATTCAAGTCCTCGCGCAGAAAATATTCCAGCAATCCCAGCTCGGTGGTGCCGTTTGTTTTTGAAACGCCCACGCGGCGGCAAAAATTGCGGATTGCTTCCGGCGTATAACCGCGCCGCCGCAGGCCTGAAATGGTGGGCATGCGCGGATCGTCCCAGCCCTGCACCAGCTTGTTTTGCACCAGCATGAGCAGCTTGCGCTTGCTCAGCAGCGTATAGGTGAGGTTCAGCCGGTCGAACTCGATCTGTTGCGGATGATAAATCCCAAGCTGCTCCACGTACCAGTTGTACAAGGGGCGGTGATCTTCAAACTCCAGCGTGCAGATCGAATGCGTGACGCGCTCGATGGAATCCGATTCGCCATGCGCGAAATCGTACATCGGATAAATGCACCACTGCTTGCCGGTGCGATGGTGCTCGGCGTGCGAAATGCGGTACATGATCGGATCGCGCAGGTTCAAATTCGGCGATGCCATGTCGATTTTGGCTCGCAACGTCCGCGTGCCATCGGGAAACTCGCCCGCCTTCATCCGCGCGAACAGATCCAGGTTTTCCTCCAATGATCGGGAGCGATAGGGGCTCTCCTGGCCCGGTTCGGTCAGCGTCCCGCGCTGCTGGCGCACCTGCTCGGGCGTCAAGTCGCACACGTACGCGTTGCCGCTCTGAATCAACTGCACCGCCCACTCATAGAGCTGTCCGAAATAATCGGACGCATAAAACAGCCGGTCGTCCCAATCGCCGCCCAGCCATTTCACATCTTCGATGATCGAGTCGACGTACTCGGTTTCTTCTTTCGAAGGATTCGTGTCGTCGAATCGCAAATTGCATTTGCCGCCGAACTCCTGGGCCAGTCCAAAGTTCAGATAGATCGATTTCGCATGGCCGATATGCAAATACCCGTTTGGCTCCGGCGGAAAGCGCGTGTGCACGCGGCCCCCGTATTTATTGGTCTTCAAATCATCCAGGATAATGTCACGGATGAAATTGGAAGGGGCTGCTTCCGGCGCGGTGTCGCCGGTTTCAGCCTCGCTGGGTCGTGGATTCATGATCTCCCTGCAGCATTTCAATTGCTTGGGCGACGCGCTTCAAACACGTCTCGCGCCCCAAAACTTCCAGCGTTTCAAACAGCGGCGGAGCATTCTTTCTCCCGCATACCGCCACGCGAATGGGCTGGAACATCTGTCCGGCTTTGATCTTCAATTGGTCCGCGCCGCTGCGTAGCGCCGCTTCCAAACCGGCATGACTGAAGGGCGCTTCCGACAGGATTTCGCCAGCCGCCCGCAAGACCGTCGCGGCGAGCGCTCTGTCGCCTTTTTGCGGGATCAGCTCGGCGGGATCGTACGGGGGCAGTTCGTCTACAAAGAAAAAGTCCGCCATCCTGACCACATCGCGTAGAGTCTTGACCCGCTCCAGTAGCAGTGGAGCAACGCGCAGCATCTTGGCGGGGTCTGCCCGCAGCCCGGCCGCGCAGGCAAACGGAAGCATCCGCTGCGCCAGCTCCTCCACTGGCAGCGTGCGAATCAGCTCAGCATTCAGCCACATCGCCTTTGGATCGATGGGGTCCTCGTCGGTGAAGTTCACCACCGCGTTGTGGCGGTGAATCCCCTCGAACGAAAAAGCCAGCATCAATTCCTGGCGCGTGAGCTGCTCCCGATCGTCCTTCGGCGACCATCCCAGCAAGCACAAAAAATTGATGTAGGCGTGCGGTAAGAAGCCCGCGTCACGATACGTCAGCACGCTCACCACCGGCCCGTGCTTGCGCTTCGACAACTTCGATCCATCCGGCGCGATCAGCAGCGGCAGATGCGCGAACTGCGGCGGTTTGGCCCCCAGCGCTTCAAAAATCAACACGTGTTTGAACGTGTTCGTCAGATGATCCTGACCGCGAATAATCGTGCTGATTCGCAAATCCACATCGTCGGCGCAGGAGGCCATGTGATACATGGGAACGCCGTTGCTGCGCAGCAGCGCGAAATCCTCGATGTCGGCCGTCAATTTCGATTGCTGGCCGTAAACCGCGTCGTGAAACTCCACCGCGATCGAGGCCTCCCGAGGCACTCGGAATCGGAGCACGAAGGGCTCTCCGGCATCCGCGCGGCGCTGGCTCTGCTCGGCCGATAGCTCGCGCATCCCCGGATTAAAAAGCCATCCCGCGCCCGCGTGCTCTTTCTCTTCAAGTGTAACCGCCGGCGTGAAATCGCGATACGCGAGCCCTCGCTCGAAAATCGTCCACGCCATTTGGCGATGCAAGTCACCACGCTGCGACTGATGGTATTCCTCGTCCCAATCCAAATCCAGCCACTTCAGCCCGTCGAAAATCGAATCGAGCGAAGCCTGCGTATTGCGATCGACGTCGGTGTCGTCGATGCGCAGAATCATGGTCCCGCCATTGCGGCGCGCATACAGCCAGTTGAAGATGAACGTGCGCGCGCTTCCAATATGCAAATAGCCGGTGGGCGACGGGGCAAAACGGACACGAAGCATGAAATCTCAGGATACAGGAGCAGCGCCGCCACTCACCACTCCGAGGAACAATCGGGCGAACTCCGGGATGGAAAGCTGCTCAGCTCGTTTAGCGGTTTCCGGAATTGAATTGAGGATGGCTCGGTCGTAGGTCCCCAACAAATTGTTGCGAATTGTTTTGCGTTTGTGCTGGAAGCACCGGCCCACGAAATCAAGAAACGCCGTTCGATCCAGGGCAGGGAATTCGGAGGCGGGCTTGGGCGTCAAGCGCACCACCGCGGAATCCACTTTGGGCGGCGGGCGAAACGCGGCGGCGGGCACGCCGAACATCAGCTCCGGCGTACTCAGCAACTGCGTCTGCACGCTGAGGAATCCGTAATCGCGCGTGCCTGGGTGCGCCGTTAGCCGCTCGGCCACCTCCTGTTGCACCAGAAAAACCGCGCGAATCAACTGCCCGTCCGGCAGCCCGCCCAGGCGCAGGGTCTTCTCCACGATGGGCGAGGTGATGTAATACGGGATGTTTCCAGCCACTGCGACCGCGCCCCATTGCGACAGGTCGGCCTTCAAAACGTCCGCCTCAATCAGCGTGAGCCGCGGCTCATCGCGAAACTTGGCGCGCAAATACTCGACCAGCACTGGATCGATTTCGATCGCTACTACGCGTTCCGCCCTGGCCAGCAGATGCGACGTCAGCGCCCCACGCCCCGGCCCAATCTCCAGCACGGTACCGCCGTTTTCCGGACAAGCGGCCTCCGCGATCCGCTCGAGAATCGGCTGCCGGACTAGAAAGTGTTGACCGAGCCGACGTCCCAAGGTTAGCCCCGCGCGACCTAATCCAAAGCCCGCCGGACGATTGCGTTCAGGTGCAAGCGTGCGCAGTCTATATGCGGAAAATCTGTATTGCTTTCGTTGAACACCAGTGCGAGCTCCGTGCCGGCCAGGATCGCGGCATCAATGCGGTCGCGATCGATCAAGGTGTGCGCCAGCCGGCTTAGGTTATCGCGCTGTTCGCAGGATCCCGCGCCAGCGCTCACCAGTTCCAGGTATGTTCGATGAACGAAATCGATTTCGGCTGCGGCTGGCGACACCAGTTCTACGTCCTGTAATAGCCCGAATAAGCCGGATTCCATGGTGAAACGCGTACCGAACAGCGCAACGCGCCGCCAGCCGCGCGCCTCAATCTCGCGCTGCAACTCCTCCACTAGATTTACGATCGGCAGGCGCGATAGCTCCAGCAACTCGGCAATGCAAATGTGCGGCGTGACCGCGGGTATCGCTGCGAACTCCGCACCAGCGTCCGCCAGCCGGCCGATCAATCCCGCCAGATATTGCGCCAGCCCGGCCTTATCCCCCGCCTGCGCCGCGCCCAGCACGCGATTCACGTCCGCATGCGCCATCATCAGATTCAGAACCTGGCCGCGCCCCGCGTGCATTTTCGCCAGCTCCTGGTAGTAAACAACCGTGGCGCCGACGCCCAGCCCTCCGATCAGACCGATGCACCGGCCGAGCGGGCCGCCAATCATCGCGTCTCTCGGAACGGATTCTCAACAACGATTCCAAAATACTTCTGGCCCGCATTGAAATCCTCGGACCAAATGCGTTCGCAACCCCCGCGCTCCGCGGCTGCGACGATCATCCCGTCATAGAAGCGCACGCCGTACTCTGCGTGAGCCTCCACCGCACGCCGCACCATATCGCCATCCGCAAGGATTACCCGGATAGGGGCTAATGCATTCAAGATGACCTTTAGGTGCTTCGGAGGCGCAGGCGGAGACATCTTGTGTAAAAGGACAGCCGCATATTCCGAGAGAACCTGCGTTGATACCAGCATCTGGCCGGCCAATGCCTTCCGCACCAATTCATGTGCGATGAGTTGCTTCCTTCGGTCGCTTGGATCATACGCGTACAGCAGGATGTTCGTATCGAGAAAGTCAGGAGCGGGCATGCAAGTCTTCCCGCGTCCAGTTGCGTTTGCCAATCTTGAACTGGAACTTTTGGAAGCTTTGTTCAAGCGCCTCGCGCTCTCGGCGTTTGCGCCCCCGCGCCGAATCCTCTGCAGCAACTTCCTCCAAATACTCGCGGACCAAGCCCGTCAGCGTGGTCTCACGTTCTACCGCAATCTTGCGAACCTTTTTTACCAGATCATCATCGAGTGACAAGGTAACGTTCATACCCACATTATAAGGGAAACCCTTATTATGTGGAAAGCTCGTATCGCTCGTCACCCGCCGATGCGCAGCAATTCTATCTCGAAGATCAGCGTCGCGCCGCCCGGAATCACCGGCGGACTTCCCCGGTCCCCATAGGCGATGCTGGCCGGACAAACCAGCTCCGCTTTCCCGCCGACTTTCATCTTTTGCACGCCTTCGGTCCAGCACGGTATCACTTGGCTGAGCGGAAATTGCGCCGGCTCATTGCGCTTGTAGCTGCTGTCAAATTCGGTTCCATCGGGCAGCGTGCCACGATAGTTGACGGTCACCGTGTCGCTGGCCTTGGGAGATCCGCCCGTGCCAGCCCGCAATTCGCGATAGACCAGGCCGGTGTCGGTCCTGACCGCTCCTGGCTGCGCGGCGGCCTTGTCCAGATACGCCTTGGGGTCGCCCGCGCTGGCCCCCGACTCTGTTGAGTTCGACGAACACCCGGCCAAAGTAATTGCCAGTAAGAATAATAATGGACGCATGTGTACAGCGTACCAAGCGCCGGCCCAGTGCAAGCCTGAGCGGAAGCATAGGACTTGACAAGAACTGGACTTGACAAGAACTGAACCACCGGGTTATAAGTTATTGCAGTTCTTTACGGTTAAATGGCCGTCCCGCCGAATCGGATTTGCCGTTGTGCAAGTTCGGAAAGCGCCATGAATTGGCTGAATTAGCTTCCTAAGCAGCCGCTGCACCCCACAGCCCATTCATTCACGCGCGTTTTCCCTGCCTGCACAAAGGAGCCGGTTTGAAGTTCTTCAGCGTATTCCTTCTGCTCGCGAGCTACTCGTTTGCCCAGTCCAACGTGCCACTAGGGGCCGCGAGCACGTTCGCGGTTCTGGCAAGTTCCACCGTAACCAACACCGGTGCCAGCATAATCGCAGGTAATGTAGGCGTGTCTCCCGGTAGTGCGGTCACGGGATTTCCTCCCGGCACTGTCACCGCCCCGGCGTCAATCTACGCAGCCGATCCTACTTCAGCAGCTGCTCATGCCGCCCTGGTCACCGCCTACAACACCGCGGCCGGCGAAGCTTCCACTCAAAATCTAACGGGGCAGGACCTGGGCGGCTTGACGTTGAGTCCGGGTGTCTATACTTTCAGCACTTCGGCCCAGTTAACCGGGACACTTACTCTCCGCGGAGCGGGCTACTACATATTTCAGATTGGCACCACTCTGACTACGGCAGCCGGAAGCATCGTGGCGGCGATCAACGGCGCTGACGCTGCAACCATTTTTTGGCAGGTTGGAACTTCAGCGACCCTGGGGACGGGCGCAACCTTCATCGGAAATATTCTGGCGCAGGTTTCTATCACCACCACGACAGGCGACAGGATGGCTGGCAGGCTTTTGGCTCTTACTGGCGCGGTGACAATGGATACTCTTACACTCACGTATCCTCCAGCGACCACGCCGGGCGGATTTGGCGGACCTCCGGTCTCGAGCCTGCCTCCGCCGCCGACGCCCGTGCCGTCTTCCTGGATACTGGTGTTGATTGGCTTGGCTTGCGCCATGCTTTTTAAGACACGCGATCGATGGCTGCGCCGTCCTAAGAACGGTTAAGGGCCTGCGCACCATCCCATCAAGCGGCCGATGTCATTGACGTACGTGCGTCAATGACGTTCTATCGACTATGAAGCCTCCCTATCAGGTTCCCCGTGTTGACGTGGGCGAGGTTCGCCGACGCCTCAAACTTAGTCAAGCGGAGTTCGCCGCGGCATTCGGGCTCTCGCTCGACTCGGTCAAGAACTGGGAGCAGGGCCATCGTTCTCCCGAAGGTCCGGCCAAAGTGCTGTTAGCGGTGATCGCGAAAGACCCTCAAGCGGTGCAGAATGCACTTGCGGCCTATCGATAAGACAGGGTCGCAGCGCCCGCGGAAACTCGCCGTAACTCCACTGTAGTAAAATAGTTAGCAGTGACCTCTCCGTCGGATCGTCGCAGCTTTCTTCGAATCTTTAGCGCTGCCGCAACTGGCATTACAGTAGGTCCCCGCGCTTTGCTGAAGACAGCGCAGGCGGAGACCGTTCCCGCTCCTCTGGCCGTTAACAAACTCAGCGACACTTTCCTGTTGATCAATGGCGCGGGCGCCACTGTACTCGCGGTGCTCGGGCCAAACGGCGTCCTGATGGTCGACGGCGGTGCTCCTGAACGCTCTGCCGAGTTGCTCAAGCTTGTCGCGGAGCTCTCCGGTGGTAAACCGGTGCAAGTGCTTTTCAATACCTGCTGGGATCCGGACCATACCGGGTCGAACGAAGCCCTCGGCAAAGCCGGAGCCAAAATTATCGCGCAGGAAAACACCAAACTCTGGCTCGGCGCCGAGTTCGATTCGCGCTGGCGGAAACGCACCTTTGAACCCCGCCCCAAGGCCGCGCTCCCCAATCAAACGTTTTATAGCGGGACCAAGAAAATGACCTTCGGTGACCAACCGATCGAGTATGGTTACCTGATGCAGGCGCACACCGATGGCGACATTTATGTGTACTTCCCCGGCCCGAACATCTTGATGGCGGGTGGCGTGGTCTCAGGGGCGAGCTATCCTGTTCTGGACTTCGATACCGGCGGGTGGCTCGGCCCAAGTGACAGGCCGGACGCACGCTATAACGATGCCACTACTCCCAGCGGCCTGGTCGGGGCGCAAAGGACGCTGCTGAAAGTAACCAATGCCGACACACGCATCGTCCCTGGTTATGGGCCTGTGATGACGCGCGCCGATCTCCAAGCCGAAAGCGAGATGCTGGCCACCGTCAGGGACCGTCTGGTGAAGCTGATCCGCATGGGCTACGGTCCCAAGGAAATGATCGCGGCTAAGCCAACGCAGGAATTCGACGCGAAGTACGGCAATCCGGAGCAGTTTATTCGAAACGCGTACATGGGTTTGTGGGCGCACGTTCACGAGCTCGGTGGGATCGTGTGATGCGCCACTGGCTGAAAGCTATTCCCTTCGCGGTCGCCGCTCTCGCGTCAGGAGCGTCACCGGTGGCCTCCGTCTCCGCGCATCGCGCGATGCTCGATCAGTATTGTGTAACCTGCCACAACCAGAAAGCCAAGACTGCCGGCCTCACCTTCGACACCATGGACCTGTCGCAGGTGGGCAAGAACTCCATGGTCTGGGAGCGAGCGGTCCGCAAATTGCGCGGAGGGATGATGCCGCCGCCGGGGATGCCGCGGCCCGATCCAGCTACGGTGAACTCGTTCGTGACTTTTCTCGAAACGTCGCTGGATCAGGCGGCGCTGGCTTCTCCAAATCCGGGAACCGTGTCGCTGCACCGTTTGAACCGCGCTGAATACCAGAACGCGATGAAGGATATTCTCGGTGTGGATGTGGACGCTGCCGCCTTGCTGCCCAGGGACGACATCAGCAACGGGCTGGATAACATCGCGAACGTTCTCAAGGTTTCGCCGTCGTTCCTGGACCAATACATTGCCGCCGCGCGAGAAGTGAGCCGTCTTGCCATCTCGCATCCGCCGCCCAGTGAACCCGTAAAGGTGGTGCTGCAGGGAGAGCCCGCCGATCCCGCCTTATTGCCGATTGGCACGCAGGGCGGGGTGGTGGTGAAGCACCTGTTTCCTTTCGACGCCGACTACAACTTCAGCATTTCCGGTCCGTACCCCATTTTCACCATCGATGGACTTCCCGTCGCCCTCAGTGGCGGCTTCGCGCATGTGAAAGCGGGGCTGCATGAGTTGGGCTTGACCGCTCCGGCGCACAGTTTCGCCGAGCCCGAAGGCATGCTGCAATCGTTCATTCCGGGGCGCGCGTTTCCCGGCTACGGTTTCCCTCCGGGTGGAGCTGGCCCCGGTGGCCGCAGAGCGCCCTCAGGCCCGGGCATCGAGATCATCGGACCCTATCATCAGACAGGAAAGCCGGTTGAAACCCAGAGCCGCGCGCTGATTTTTGTATGCACGCCGCCCAGTGAGAGCGAAGAAGCCTCGTGCGCTTCCCGCATACTCTCCGAGGTCGCGCACCGGGCGTTTCGACGGCCAGTGACGGCGAAAGATCTGGTTGCGCCGATGGCATTTTTCAAAGAAGGGCGCGCGAACTCAGGCAATTTCGAAGGCGGGATCCAGAACGGCATTATTGCGATCCTGGCCAGCCCCAAGTTTCTCTATCGCGCTGAGCCGCCGCCGGCAGGTCTCGCGCCGGGAACGAATTACCGGCTCAGCGATCTGGAACTCGCGTCAAGGCTGTCGTTCTTCCTATGGAGCACGGTTCCCGACGCTGAACTGCTGTCGGTGGCAGAGCAGGGCAAGCTGAAAGACCCGAAGGTGTTTGAGGAACAGGTGAGGCGCATGCTCGCCAGCGAAAAATCGCGCTCGCTGGTTACGAATTTCGCCTCCGAGTGGCTAAAGCTACGCGACATCGACACCATCGACCCCGATCCGTTTATCTATCCCAACTTCGACCCCAGCCTGCGCACGGCTTTTCGTAAAGAGCTCGAACTCTTTGTCGACAGCATCCAGCGCGAAGATCGCAGCGTTCTGGATCTGCTGACGGCAAACTACACGTTCGTCAACGAGCGCCTGGCGCTGCACTACGGAATCCCGAACGTTCGCGGCGAGGAATTCCGGCGCGTGATCCTACCCGATTCTACGCGCTATGGTTTGCTCGGCAAAGGGGCGGTCTTGATGGTGACCTCCTACGCGAACCGTACTTCGGTAGTGCTGCGCGGTAATTATATTCTGGAAAACATCACCGGCACGCCGCCTTCGCCGCCGCCGCCCAACGTCCCGGCGTTCAAGGAAAACAAGGAAGGCGAAAAGCCGCACACCGTGCGCGAGACCATGGAAATGCATCGCGCCAATCCGACTTGCAACGCTTGCCACGGCGTGATCGACCCGTTGGGTTTCGCGCTCGAGAATTTCGACACCGTCGGCGCGTGGCGCGACAAGGACCGCTATACGCGAACCGCCATCGACGCCTCCGGCAAGCTGATGGACGGCACCATCGTCAAGGGTCCGGACGACCTGCGCAAAGCGCTGATGTCGCGCCCCGCCGAGTTTGTGCAGACCATGACCGAAAAGTTTTTGATGTATGCGCTCGGACGCGACCTGTCGCCCTACGATATGCCAACGGTCCGCAAAATTGTGCGCGATGCCGCGCGCGACAA